>Ga0209367_1007786_pt1 | contig 14725 bp, 7 predicted proteins | sample WorMetLIZISLAND2_FD_187412 | JGI IMG/M metagenome (GOLD analysis project Ga0209367, IMG submission 187412) | Marine gutless worms symbiont microbial communities from Max Planck institute for Marine Microbiology, Germany - Olavius geniculatus... ... | reverse complement strand
TCCAGGTTATATGTCATGTTGCTTCCCAGGTAGGTGAATTTCTCCACATTTTCCAGCTCAATTCCATCTATGCATATCTTACTTGATATTTGCTTATCAACAACAGTATCGGTGTATATTATATAGTTTTAGTGTATTATATAGTTTTAGTATATTATAATTATATAGTTTTATTATTATTCACAGACTGTCGATCCCCTGTGTATTAAAAGTTATTTATACTTGACATGAAAGCTGTTTCAATGTAAAATGAATTATTCTTCATCTCATTTTGCATATGTAGATTAAGTAAATGAATAAATGATTGAACGATTGATTGATCGGCTCAGTCTGAGCGCATCGAGCTATAGCTGCTATATACAAGTCTGAGTATCTGCTCATCTTAATGCTTGCAAGCTCTCTCTCAGCAAATGTTCGCCTGAGAACAATTTTAGAATTTTAGAATACAGGCTGACAACTAAATATTTTTAGCGCAGCATATTTTTCTGTGTTGTCTTTCTTTTATGTCTATTGTATTTTCCTATTTTCCTTTCATCTGATTGGTTTTCTTCTTCTTATGTTTGCAGTGTTGTGTTGGTCCGGATATAACTGGATTTGAGAATGTTATTGGCAAGGTAGCATTGAAACAGCGTACAGATAATGGTGAAAGATTACTTGGCCTTTGTAGCAACGACAACTTGAAGGTTGTTGGCAACATGTTCATGCACAAAAGGATACATAAAGGCACATGGCAATCACCGGATGGCTTAACGGTGAATCAGATCGATCAGTTAGAGAAAAAGTAGACGACTTCTGTTACCTTGGCAGCTATCTGTCATCCAACGGCAGCTGTGAAAAGGATGTCAAAGTACGAATTGGAAAAGCAGCAGCAGTGTTTGATAAAATGAAAAAGATCTCGAAAAACGACAACATTAGCCTGAGAGTGAAGACAAGGTTATATGAAGCAATAATTTTGTCAACTCTTCTGTACGGTGCTGATGTATGGCCATTGACAGCAACATTAACAAAAAAGACTGGATGCGGCACATCACATATGGCAGAAAAGCATACTGGGCATCTCTTGAAAAGACAGGATAACAAACGTTGAGGTCAGAATCAGAACCGGACAAGAAACCATGGACAACATATTGAGAGAAAAAAACGATTACGCTGGCTTGGAAATGTTCTGCGTATGGATCATCAGCGCATATCACAGCAAGCACTGCACTGGCAGGTACCAGGATATAAGAGAGGACCAGGTCGACCAAGAGCAAACTGGAGGAGCACAGTCAACAAATACCTCGACAAAAGATGGGGTTCACCTGGAAAGAAGCAGAGGTGGCAGCTCTTGACAGACACAGATGGCGTCGAAGTGTGGCCCAATGTGTCCAGTTGGATGCGGGATGAACCAAGGTCCAAGGTCAAGTGTTGTGTTAAATTCGTTATGCTTTTTGATTTTGATTTAACATTGTGCGTTTGTGTGGCTGCCGACATTACGATTACATTCTCATACACAAAGTTCCGTGCGGCACAGCCATATATTCATTGTAATTCCATACAGTTATCACACATCATCAATAATGCAGGGGTAGACCCTATATAAGTGTACACTGAGCATACAGCGTATGATGACCTTGGGCGGAGTCTTTAAACCCATAATACAAAGGGCCAGCAAAACTTCTCAAAATTCAGAGTAATGCGAAAATATTAGGCCTACACGGGACAGGAAAAACAACATCTTAACACATGACGCAGCTCCACGTTTGGACAATCTAGCAGCTAAACGGAGCCCCTGGGGATATCGTAAACGTCTGGAAAGCACACTGGTCAATATGGCAAAAAACAAGACTCAGCATTCCTTTGAAACATTCCTGGGTCATCTAGAGAGTAATCTCCACCAAAATCCAGTCACTTTTGGTCCTCAGGTTACGCTTCAACCCTTCATGACAATCCCACCCACAACTGTTTATCTGTTCATACTTTTCGTCCAGTCAATATTGAGGAAAGTCCGAGAAATATACACGCATTTGGAAACATAAATGTTGTCATAAGTCAAAGGTAATCAAAATGCACATCCCAGCCGTAACTGATAGGCCTATAATTATTACGGCCATTCATCTAAAAATATAAATACACTGACGCCAGTTGGGACGTCAGAATTATTATCAGGGCCTACAGCTAATAACGGTCAGCGAGGACAGATTACAAACTATCGCGGTCATGGTCCCTTGCAGTGTGGAGGGAATCTGACTATTTCAAAGCAACAACACAATTTATGATTACCGATCTGCATTAACAACGAGTCGTTGAAACGAACTTCATAATGAAAGGTCCGGGCACACGCAGGCGGAACTTATACCCCGTTAACACAATATGCCACTTCGACAGCCAGGTCCGTCGTATAAACGGGGTATTACGCTTCGTGTACTTCGCTCATCCCTTTGCGTAACAATACTTATTCGCCAGCAGGAACTATCGTCACAGAGATACAGTCGAGTTGGCCAAAAAACATAACGTTTAAGCACAAACTTGGAGTGAAACCAAACAGTCATTGACAGAAGCCCAAGACTGATTTTAAACACGACAAACATTAATCCTATATACATCAGCTACCAACATCTGTGTCTATATATAACAACAATACTGATTGTTCGAAATGCACAAAGACGTGTTATAAGGCACGCTCACGTTAAAGGCACACTGAACCGGGATAACAATTTGATAATAGGTGTCGTTATTATTACTGTATTATACACCAATAGGCTCAAAAAGTAGATATCATCATCATCAACAGCAGCAACAACAAAAAAGCACAGTGGGAAAATCATACATGGTATCACCATGGAAACAGAACTATAAATATATGACACGAAGGTCAAAGTTCAAGGTCACTAATTAAGCCAACTCACCAGCACATTCTCAATGACATTATAGGCCTAGATGTATTTTTATGAAAATAACATGCAAAAGTACACATAATTGGCAGTACAGATACTTTCAAAATGAAATAATTGAATTCAGACAAACAAACACGAGTATCTCAAACAAAAATTTCAGCCCAGTGCTAACATGATATGTGGACGTCCGCCTAGCTATACACTGCAATGTGGAACCCCAACCCTAATCCTGACCCTAAACATTGACCTTTTGGGATAAAAACGGTTAAAAAACGATACATTGGTTAAGCCTGGCCTGAAAAACGTTGACAGCAATTTTGGTTTTTAATGATTTTTCGCTTTCAAGTTCAGACAGACAGACGGACGAACGGACGGGCAAAATCCGTAATGCGGCCTATCAAGATGGCACAGCGGTAATGCTCAAGTAATGACATTGATTAGTTCAGACCTGAGCAAGACCTCAATGCATTTCTCGATTGTAAGCTGAATAGTTTGCAGCACAAAAGAAGCAAGGATAAATATGTTAATTTAGTCTCAACATTAATGAAACACCCGCATGTACACAATAACAACCGATAGCTACTGGCTAGTAATTTTATCATTAGTTTCAGCTAAAGGCATAAATTATGACAGTGTTAAAACAGCATCCAAAGAGAAAGTGGGCCAAACAGATTTATATAATTATAAGGATTCCATAACAGAGTAAGTAATCCGATTTAAAATAACTGACACGAGAAAAAATGTCGTTGAATAAGTTGCAATAGTAACAAGTATGCTATTAAAAATTCATAAAATTACAAACAAAGTTCTAAATAAGAAAACAGTAGTTTCAGAAACGTTAAAAATTAGTGAAAAAGGTTGTAATTTGAATACATACAGGTTCCCATTAATTCTAAGAGATTTAACATACTCGTGTTCAGTGCAGGCTCTAATGTCAACACACGGATAACAACTAAACTATCGGAACAATCCGTGAACATATAATTGGAAATAATCTTAACAACAACAATAAAAAACATCAGTAGTAACAACCAGTGATGTCTTGAAACAGAAGGCAGTTGCTCCCCCAAAACTCCAGTCTACCGGTAAATTTTGTTCTTGCTGGAAAATGTTCTTAAAAAATACAAATTTTGTGTTAAAAATCTCCACCTTGGAAGACTTAAAGAGCAAAATTAAAATTATGAGCACCAATAATCTTCTATGTCGAAAATTAGCAACTGCCAAAAAATGCAACTTCCTATTTCCCGTTCCCGTTTTTTAACCCTGACCCCACTAGTAACAACAGAAAAGTGGAATGACCATGCTTGACTGGATTGGAAAGCAAATGGCAAAAATTGGGAAAAATGAACGGAAAAATGAAGCTAAGAAAAACACAGAGGAACGTCAACACAACATGGAATAATGCAAATTTAATCTGGAAATGGACAAAGGTCACCTAAAGACTACGGTCAAATGAATTGGGATTGGTTCTACGCTTTCTATCATCGTGTATTTACAGCAAACAACAAAATCAGCAACGAAACGACAACAGTTAAAGTCTAACGGCTAAATGCACACGAAAATAATCAAAACAACGAAATAAAACGGAATAAAATACACGTAGGCAAACGAAGACTGGCTGGCAGTGTTAACGAAGCTAGTTGCTATAGCGATTGTCTTTAACATCACACACAGTGTATCATCGCAACACAGCGTAAAGGCGTGTACTGTACACAGCGACGTAACTCAACTGACCAATCACCAAGCAGGGCGAGCGAATTGGTCATTGGTTGACGCGTACGTGCGCGTAGTCACCGACGCCGTTAGACGGTGCCTACTGTAATGCATTACTGCTTGCCCATTGGTCAGTTCATTAAAAAACTAAACCATGTCAGTTCAGTTCAATTACGTCGCTCTGTAGGCGCCTCCACGTTGAAATTAAAATTATCATATAATCTACACGACCACGGGTTTAATGCGAGCAGATCAGCTGCTTGCAATAATTCTACTCACTGACTAAAGCTGTGTGCACACGTGAAAACATACTTAATACAAGAAATTATTTTACTGCAGCTGACTACCAACGAAACTGTTTTAATTTTTTTCAGCATGTCAATAATGCAAAACAAGAAAACGTTAAAAATGTACCAATACTTTAGGCACGTGATGCCAGGCTGTCAGACAGACACAACCAACAAGCTTGGCATTTTGCAACAATAATGGCCGAAACAATTATAAAGTACGTTGAAAATTCAAGAGTCAGTTTAGCCTTTCTTTTTTAGTTCTCGTTTTCAAGCTTATTTTGTACATGCGAATATCACAGTAATCAACTCCACAGTCGACAAAGAACAGAGGTCAGCTAGACTACATGAAACTCAACACAACCAATAACCACACGAATACAAGTAAGTAACGTAGGCTAAGTGAGCAATGTAGGTGAATCACTGTCAATAACACTCAATATGGCGGCATTGGCCCATAGTGAACAGTTCACAAATGGTGAAAACTGTTTACAACTGGAGGTAGACTGCAATATGCGTAAAATTAGCATCATAACACGGGGTTGCCTCCAAGTTTTAGCCTGTACAAAAATTTTCTTCACGACGGGATATATTTTTTTTCAAAAATACAAAAAATGGGCCCACTACTGACCATCGTGCAAAATTTCACGCCGATCGGCCGACGCATTTCTAAGATCTTGCATAAAAAAGGAAAAAAAACATCTGCAGTAAAACATAAGTCTGCTCCGAAAGCTATTGCTTCCAGGCGGACTAATTAGCCTACACTGCACATATGGCGTTGATTTTAAGCGGCTCAACTCAACATGTGCACCTATAACTTTTATCGATAGTGGACCAAAGTTTAGCTACTCTTCTTTGTCCAGGTAGAAGGGGCTGGAAAAACTGAAACCACAAGAGATGTCAGACTGCAGAGAAAAACCAAACATACTAATAGTTGGCTTGTCATCATGTGAACATTCAGTCACATCATTACTATCAGCTTCTGTCTTCACCTCCATACTACCTACACCTAGCAATACAACCAAATACACACAATAAATACCAGCTAAATATATAGGCTCATACAACACATAAAAGTATACGAACTGCATATGCCACCAAACTTATCAAATATCAGTTAAAAATATCGGTACACAACTTACCAAATTAAAAAGTACCAAAAAAATCAAACCAGGGTTCACAACTTGGCACGTTTCTGCCAAGTGGATCAAACTGTGCTTCATAGAAACGTGGCATAAACTGGTTTTGCCAGTTTAACAGCAGAGTCATCCATATAATATTACCAGACATTCGTTTCTGGCAAATTTCATCAACGTCCGTCTATTTGATGACCAATTTTGTGGGCCTGTGTTATGTCCCAGGGTACCAGACAGATTTTCACAAAAGGTTACTCGAGTGATGCCTACATCAGAGGAACAAAAATTTCTCGACTGTAATACGCCATTTACACAATGACGCTGGCTCGATGAGCTGGCTTGACGTTTGCTCAACATTTGCTCGATGTCTGCTCGATGTTTGCTTGATTGTGTAAACAGGGTATGAGTCCGACGCCCTACGTTTATGCCACAAAGCCACCTATTGTGCTATTTTTAGCTGAGCTCTAAGCCATCACATGTACTTCTTCGGTAAATGCAAATAGTTCTGTACAGTTTGATCAGTTATTATCGAATTCTGTCATTTCTTGGTGTACCGAGGGACATAACACAGACCAACCAAACGGGTCATCGCCGGGGTTGGGCCAGGCCAGCATTTAGGCACCATCACTAAGCATAACAAAAAATATAAACAAATGATAATGTACAGGTTGTAACAGAAACAAAATAGCCAACTAAACTTCCATATTTCTATGAAGACAACAAGTTGCTATCCACTACCTGACAGGCTGCTGAATTTTGTGACATTTGTTCATTGGGTTCTCAATTTTCATGTCACCTTCAACCAAAATATAAACACATTTATTTCGTTTAAACATTTGAAGATAATTGTGTACATTAATTTTTAAAATAACAGGTATCAAAAACTGTGAGATCTTGCAACAAATATGAAATCCAGCAACAAGTGCTGTATGCGACTGCTAGCAAAATCTACCTACAGACTGTTTTTCCGACACACTCTGTATTATAAAAACAGCAATAATGGTTGCAATTTACAGGCAATTTCTAGCTCTATAACAGCAACAAAAATAGAAAACTTACACAATGTAGTGTGCACACATCGCCAAATAAGAAAGCTCTCACAGAATTTAACACACACAGTACTCATGCACAGCCAAATGGGACGGCCAGGCCGAGTGAGTTTGTCTGACTTAAATGCAAAAATGGTAAACTTGTAAACTGGTACCCAGAGCGATGCTATAGATCTTCATGGCACTTCTACTGCTGTGAGTTTTGTCATATAAGAATAACAATAGTATTAGCAATGCCTTAAAACACAACAAGATAATTAGCACAATGACAAACATCGACTTTTGACATAAACAATAATGATAAACAAAAATGAATAACTAAAACAAATATTTAGCAGAACAGAACAGGGCCTAGTTATGACAAGCAGTATGCAGATAAGGCACATTTAGTCAGATAACACAACAAACGTGTCTAATGCCAGTAATATTTAAAATATAAATGTACCACAAATAGTCTGATAAAGGGTACACTTAAAATAAGCAACAAAGTGTTTTAGGTCACTGAGCTAGCATTTCACTGTATGAAATCACGTAAAGTATCAACACTTATCATAAGTCCATAACTTTATCTTGCTTTATTAAACTGTTTGAATGATTACTGTTATACAAAAAGCCACTTACTGTTAATATAAAAATCAGAAAGTCCATCACTAACCTAAAAACAAAGTTGTGAACACGGTCAAATTTCTAAATTGATTCAAGATATTTTTGTCAAATGGCTTTTATATGACAATAATTGTCCAAACAACGGAATAAAGCAAAATATGTGTGATACACATACCCTTCAAGTTAGCTGAAAAAAAACTGGTCCAAGATTGTGACCATAGATACACAGCATGGAAACAATTGCATAGATATACAGCTTTACAGAGACAATAAGGATAAATGCGGGAGCGCGAGTCTTTAAGCTTCGCTAGTTTGGCGACCAAAGTATCTCAAAAATAATGCAATTTATACATGCTGTATCAAAACTCATTGTCAAACACTGCTGTGATAACTCTAGGTTATTAAAAATGTACAATTATCCAAATATTATCTACAAATAACTGAGCCAGAAACCACATATAACATGGAATTACTGATGACAGTAGGCAATGAATATTAAAATGTTTATAAATGACAAAATATGTACAGTTTTGCTACGCATTTCATGCAATATGCAATAAAAATATACAATACCACAGATGAATATATGATGTACAGTATATCACGCAGTGCTGACAATGGTCTGTAACTGACAACAAGTATAAAATATATGATAATGAATGGAAAAATATGTTTATGCACATTTGAGTCAAATGTCAGCTACAGCTAGCCCATGCTACAGTGATTCATATATTCTAGGCATGTGTGGTTTCCAAAATGGGACTTTGGTTCCATTTTTGGCTCAGTCATAAAAAAGCGTAGTTTTTGGTTCGGTTTTTGGCTTTTACCATCTGATGTTTAGTGTCTAGTATACAAACTGCCAAAGAGCAAATTCTGAACTTGCACCGCTACTGTCGTCTGCGGTAGCCATCTTTTACTTGGTGTAAGACATCACAAATTATGCAGACTACTTTGTGTGTTGACTGCTGTAAAGGTCCAACTAATTGTCAATCATAATGTTTCAAAACTAACCCTAAAAAAAGCTACTTTGACTGACATGAAAAGTGTAAAAACCATCTAAAAAACAGCACTTCAGTTTCTTAAAAACCAAACTGCAGAAACCGTGTTTTTGCTTTTCAAAATTTAATGTCGGTTCTGTTCAGTTTTAAAACAACAAAATTTTCAATAGATTCCACACACCCGTAATATACTCGATGTAACTGATTGCAAAGTAGTCCGAAAACAACTGGCTAAATAAAGACCAATTCATTCAAATAACTGAACCAACAAAACTCAATAAAACAGTTTAAGTCTGCGTAAGAAACTGACAACATACGTAAGACAAATGCCCATAAACAAAGTATCAGTAAAATATCTATCACTGTTGACAAGAATATTTAGAGCATCTCTTTATATACAGCAGCTGACTTTAGCACAGACATGGATATGGGATGGACTCACGTCTGGGCGGAGTTGGGTTGGGTCAGATTTGTCAAAAACTGTTTTTTAAAAAAAAACCGCACCCTCAGGGTTTTGTTGATTTTGGGGGTTTCTGGGCTATCAGTCAAACCCGTTTTTACAAAGGCACAAATTGCTGGGTTTCGGTTTTTGACCCATGTCCGTGTCTGGTTTTAGCACCAACAAAGGCAACAAAACCATCTCAAAAGCTCATCACTAAATAATACGCATAAACAAATGGCAGCCGACCTATCTAAATGCTAATAGACAGTTTGCACCACCGCTCTTGTGAGATATAGGTTACTGTACGTACAAATTGGGTCAAGTGGCTGGAAATATGTAAGTAGGTTGCCTGAAGCAGTGATTTTCACAGAATAAGTTGATCAATTGTCATTCCATTTAGCAACAAAATAGACCGAATAAACAAGACACTTCAAGGTCAAATTTACTGATCTGATGAAACAGTACATTGTGCATTTGCCATCAAATTGCATACAAAGTGTTTAAAAGTTCTACTCAGTCATGGTGCTAGATGTCGGTTAGAACAATATACCGTTAACAAATTATTAACGCAAACAACAACAAAAAATAGGAAGACAGTGGACAATAATGATAAGAATACTGTTAACCCAAATTACACGTTAGTCGTACAACAGACGATGTTTTTTTCCGGCAGTGTGCATAGCCCAGTGTTACAAAAACATAGTTACGAGTAGATTACACCTGATCAATTTTATCTCAATACAAATATTTTCTACAATTAGCGGATTAATCAGTTGCAAAAATCTTTAGTCTGAGAACAAATTGATGCAATGTACAAGTCTTTGGTGTTACTGACGTATGGCATTAATTGAAGATATGACTGGCATTAAAGGGCGTTCAGACGTGTACAGTAAAATCAAATAAAACACAATAAAATTCAACAAAACAATTTATTCCATTGCAGACTGCAGTAAATGGAACTGATGGCTACCAATTCTATCATTATAATATAAATCATTATTTGTACAGTACTACGAAATCTTACACAAAGTAGTTATAAAAACAAACATGACTCATTACACAAACTGAAATATCTACCTCGCTAAAACGATAATCATTTAATGGTGGGTACACGACTGAACATATTTAAGTGTAAACAGTTCTCGTATTTCTTACCGTGTTTTACTTAATTTCACTGTACACATGTGAACGCCATAGCTTAATAAGTTATTATTACACAGTTAGTCTGGCGTTGTGCCTATGCCCTGTCCGTATCTCACGCGCTGGCCCGGCCGGATTGCAAACTCAAACGAGTCTGGAGCCTCAAAGAGCAAAACGATCGTTGAGCCGAGATTGAAGTCACCAAACAGTTGTCCTTTCTTCAGCTGAACGGTGCTCGTCATTGGGTCCGTGTTGGAGGTAAAATGTTCGTCAGCAAAGTGTCCGCACGGCCAGGCTGTCTGCGCGTTTGTTGTCAATGTCTACAACACACATATCTACAAATTAAAGGTGGTGATATTATGAGAAACACATCTCACAGCTACAGAGTGTCACCTGCCATATGGGAACACACCACCCAGCAGGGGTGAACGTGTATGCCTTAACCCCAGACCAGCAAGCCAATAATCGATTCACTGCTAACTTGACTGATCCACTCAAGTCAGCGTTCCATCCACCCAAAAGCGATGAAAAGCTCAGATGACCACTTGAGTGAGCAGGTTGTCTTGAAAATGAAACAAAAAAAAGTAACAAATGAAGAAAAGTGATTTACAACAAACAAAGATAATGTCACAGTGTAGGCAGTAATTGACAAATAGCCATAATGAGCAATAACTGTAAACAACATTTTGCTTGATGCACAAAAGCAAATACTGGTACATAATTTTTCATTAACAGTGCTGTATTTTTGGCCTAAATAAAAGACTGCTTATAAAAACTGCTTTCACACACCAAATTGCGATCCAATAAGCACTAAAAATAAGTGAGTAGTTTTACATCCCAATTTCCACTCAAAAAATAATAGTTCATTTCATAGCTGAATCTTTTTATGCACTAAAAATGGAAGCTACACACATGCAGACAAAAGATAGCAACAGCCCATCACTAACGACTAAACAAAAACCCAACCGACCACTAAAGATCAAACAAACCTTGTCAAAGCAGACATTGATAGACCCGTCATTCCTGGCACCAACGGCAGCCATTGAGAAGAAGTTAAAGAGTTAACGAGTGTCTACAGAAATCCATCAGTCAGAGCTGTGGAGCGTCACCTGCCACATGAGATCACTAATAACTGAACACACCTTGTCAAAGCAGACGTTAATTGAGCCGACGTTCGTAGCACCAACGGCAGCCATTGAGAAGAAGCCGTATTCCCAGCTGCCGACGTAGACCGCTCGCTCGTTGAAACTAAACACTCCTTGTAGCCAGCGTGCTATGCCCGGGTTCACACTGAACAACTCGCCTAAAATATACACCCAGTTAGAGGGTTAAAACACAAAAAGTAAGCAGGTAAAGGGTTAAGGGATGTCCACAGCTTTTCATAGAAACCCATCTTAGAGCTACAGAGCGTCACCTGCCATATGCAATCATGCACTGTTACCTGTCACTCGACACAGGTGAACGTGCCCCACCTTAACCCCAGCCAGACAGACCGGTACTTGATTTACCTACCCTAGAGGGATAAAAGGCTGAGTTGACCTTGGTAGCTAATTGTATACTGTGGACTGTTATATAAGACTAATGTATTAACCACTACTCCAAACTGTCATGCACAAAAACAGAAAGGAAAAAAAAACAAAAAAGACTTATGAAATGTCCACACTGGTAAGATCAAGTGTAAACTACACTTCTTTCTAAGTCGGTGTCTGAGCAAATTTCTACCAGTCATCAGATCTCTATAACAATTTTACTAATACCCTGTTTACATGATGAAACAAACATGAAGCAATCTTAGAGCACACATTGTACACTGTATTTTGAAATACATTTGCTTCATGTCTGCTTCATCGTGTAAATGGGGTATAATAGTCCAAGTCAAGTCAGGTCATCTAATGATATGCCAAAAACTGTCACAGCTCAAGATTTTTTTTCCATGTGTCAAATGTCCTTTTCTACCTCAGGTATGCAGACCAATCGGTGGGCGAGTGAAATATGTGATATTATGATTTTATTTCACTTATAATAGAAATGCTTAGCTGAAAAAAATGACAATGGGTGACTTCTCTTTTTCACTTAAGATTTCCGTTGAGGCAATTCGCTGAACTAAAGTACACCTTTTAGCCAAATAGTGAAGTGATTTTGCTAAGCCTTACTTTCAGTCAAAGCATCTTAGTCTAATCCTAAGCTTCAGCTCACCAAATGTCTGGGTCAAAAACAAAGCCACCCATTCATTGTCTTTCATTAAAACATTCATTGCGAACTGACCTGGAAAGTATCGTCGCAGGTAGACGGCCCAATCAGCCGGGGAGTGAAATCGATGATAGTCTCCAGGCGCGAGGTAGATGATGCAGTGGTAGAGTTTATTGAGTTGGTTTGACATGAGACAGTGGTAGTCCGTGAAGTCATACATTCCCATCACGTCTTTGTCTGAGCCAGGGAACAACGTCTCAAATGGACCGAGGAAACCGACCAGCGAGTAGCTGACTCCTTTCACTTGCTCCAGCATTCCGTGTTCCACCTCTCCGCAGTATAGCACCTTCCCATCCGCTGGACTTGTCTGTATAACAATGTTCACACAGTTAATCCAGTTCGGCAAAATATGGACACACACTCCGAGTTTTAGTTTAGCCGACTCATGTAACCAACGTTAAAATTTAAATAAACAAGATGCCCAGCTACCCCACCGTGGTCAGCCACCTTGACGTGGTGGTTGGGCTTTGCTCCGATGACCCGAAAGATTTCTATAATCTGGAGGATAGGAGCTTACAAAGAGCTGATCAGATCCGTGAGAGCATTTGCTACACGTTACCAGTGCTTTTGTGCTGGTTTCGGCTTCACAGCTGACTACGGCTTTATAGCCATTACTTGTAACCTTGTGGTTACATTTGGGGACGCGCATTGGGCCAAACTGATATGGCCTCAGCGCTGGGCAGGTGTAAGAGCCTGCCCACCCCGGAGGCAAGGCAAGGATGCCCAGCAATCACCGAGATAGCCGACAGTAGTGCCATTAGCCGTTACAGTTTGGCCATAATGCACCATGCAATTTTATGTTGTTGTTTTTGGAGGAAAATGAAGTCACAACCCATATTTTCAGAGAACAGGCATCCATAGTGAGTTGGAGATGATACAGTTAGATAAGGCAATTGATAAGTTCTTATAAAATGACAATAGTAACTATTATGCTGTTAATTGAAGTGTTTGCCTGCAAATCACAATGCAGATATTTGGGGGATGTCAGCACCCCGATATGGGGGGTAATAGGAGGCCAATGTGAATCTGAACTGGCACCACAGGGTAGCAGTAGACAACCTTCTTGATTCTTCAAACAGTTTTCTGTATGAAGTACTTTTTAGCCACAATACATTCAGCTACAGACAGATGACCAACAGACAACTGATTAGTAATGTAATTCACAACCATTCTATAGTTGGCTAAAAACACAGAAAGGTGTTATTTATCTTTTAAAATAAACATCCAGACACAAATTACTGCTAAAAAGACACCCACTGACTAACCAGAACACGTGCAGGGTCAATTGGTCGAATGCCGGGTCGAAGGTTTCGTCGAAAGAACTCACTGAGGTTGCGGTACTTGGTCAAGTCCTGCACAGCGGCGTCCTCCAGTCGACAGCCAAACAGCCAAATGTACAGACGGAACGCAGGACGACGCAGCCATGTAGGCAGCTCCAACTGATTGAACTGACCCCAGAGTCGTGAGATTAGCTTCAACGGCATCTTACGATATAGGCTCATCTGTTAACACACAGTCACAGGTCAATGACAAATAATTTATAGTGCAGGATCAAAATGATACACAAAACACAAATCAAGGATTTATAGCTAAAGATCATAAGTAAACTGTGAATTAACCACCTATAGCCATGAGATCAACTTAGGTAGCATCTTACGATAGACAGCATTCTGAGATTGATGACTGTCTGAAAGATAACAAGAAAGATTATTACAACTGCCATTACTATTACATACGCACACTTTAATAGTGAGTTTTTACAATTTAAGGATTAGGTCGTATTTTGTGTTTATGTAAAAGTTAAACTTACTGTTCCATTATTATATGTATGTATGCGCATTCTGCCTAAAAAGGCCATTCCCGAAATGACCTATACTGTGTAGGGTGAAACGTTAAACCCTACTCATTTATCCCCCTACGATACAGGCTCATCTGCTAATGCAGTCGTGGATCGACGACTTGCAGAACAGAATCAATGATAAATGTTGAGAAATTATTGGATAAGCCCACCTAAAGCCCACCCTTTAATAATAATAATAATAATAATAATAATAAGGGTACGATCTAGTTCCGGTGCGGTCGATTGACATTTTTCCTGAGTCGATTTTGTTGATTCGTTTTGGTTTTAGCACATTTCGTTGTTTTTGTTGTTATTCTACTTCGTCAGAGACATTTGAGGATAGCTTTGGCTCGTTTGTTTCATCTGTAAGTGATTTGTATCGTTTGTT
>Ga0209367_1007785_pt1 | contig 14725 bp, 9 predicted proteins | sample WorMetLIZISLAND2_FD_187412 | JGI IMG/M metagenome (GOLD analysis project Ga0209367, IMG submission 187412) | Marine gutless worms symbiont microbial communities from Max Planck institute for Marine Microbiology, Germany - Olavius geniculatus... ... | reverse complement strand
AAACATGCAGTTTAGCGGCCTAAACAAAATACACAGTCAACTTACTGCCTATATACAGGCGAAGCTTAGGGTTAGGCTTAGGTTTAGAGTTAGGGTTAGAGTTAGGATTAGGGTTAGGGTTACTGACCGCATGCACGCTTTGGCCCGTATAGGCAGTAAGTTGACTGTGTATTTTGTTTAGGCCGCTAAACTGCATGTTTACCAAACATTGTTCCTAAATGTTTCTAGGTCTACTCATGCTGTCACATATGATGAGTTGGCAACGTGAATTTCGCTGTCCATTGTAAGTAAGTAAGTAAGTAAATAAAACATCAATTTGTATAGCGCATCGTTGTTAAGAATTACGTCGTGTATTCAGTCCCGGTAACCATCAATAGGAAGCCACTCCATGCAGGAAATTGTGAAACTATTTTTTTCAATATAACAACATTAGATCAAAATAAAAATGTGCATAAAATTGAGGTTTTTGTCACGACCTACAGTCACGACACTGCAAATTCGTAATTTACCTACGGTTGCAGTATTCTATCTGGATCTGACAACTCTGTTGAAACTTAGCGAAGAAAACTGAACTCACAAGCTAGTAGGCAAAGTCCACGGTTTCTTATATTTACTAATAAAAACAAATAACGACAAACGAGCATACAATCAAAAAAAAACGACACAAAAATTAATAATAAAGCAGGAAAAAATCTGACTATTGAGTTTAACATACAGGCTCACATATGACGGGCCTGTATCAGCAACAGGACGAAATCTCAATACAGCATAAATCAGTAACAGACATAAAGTTCATATCAGAACAGTTCAAACGACATAGCAAGTTTGCGCAATGACAGCGGCTTTTAACAGTCCAAGAGTATTATCGCTAGCTTTAGAAAACTGTCTGAAATGACCAATCAGGGTCCAACAGTCAGACAGACAAACCATTAAATATGAAACGCCCTTATGATCAGGCAACAGACGAATTTGCAAAACTCAAAAATTATGCCATGAAATGGAACTCGCAATTCACGAAAAAAACAACTCATGATACGAAAACCAGTCTGGCAGTCGGCAGGTCCTTCTGATGACAGCAACACTAGGATGAGTCCACAAAGATAGAGCGACACATGGGTCTCACTACGGTGGTGCGAGTCGGATCCAGCGACAACAGGACGATCAGCAGTCGCACGGACAACGCTCTAGATGCAACTCCATTTCAGCTTCACTTCAGCTACACTTCAACTTCACGTCAGCTTCACAGACAACGTTCTGCTTCCAGCTCCAGAACTGCTCCAACTTCACTGCCTAAACAAACGAGCACTTGAAAATAACTAAATCTGCCGACACAAAGATATATAGAATACTCTTACGGAAGCACATGACTGCGGCCAACAGATATAACAAAACTGATATACAAACGAATAAGCAGATATACAAATATACAAATTCTACATGTGACTTACAGCATTTAACTCGCGCATTCAACACAATAGTAAAATTACATATAACAAAATATATTAGAACACAAAATGCACCGCTTTCTGGCAGCTATGTGGACGGCAACAGCACAGACACCTCGATCGGAGCCCACCGTCTACCGATCAGCAAAACTCGCTTTCCAACGACAAGCGAGTTAACGGCCCAGCCGCGACCAGACACGGTTCAACGCTGGCCGTTACGTGTTAACAGCTACTAAACACTGGAGGTCTGTCTCCAACAAGAACAACTCGTCATCTGACAGACACGCCTAGGACAGCTGTTATGTAGCGGCTTAAGTTTACCGCGCTCATCGTAAACTCAATGGCTATTGGCCATAGCAAATCGAATGACACAGAGCAAAGGCTGATATGCAAATATACAAAAAAAGCAGAAAAAAATACCAAAAAATTAACGCGACGTGCAAAATTAATAAACCGACCATGACAGTTTGGTTGAAGTCTCATACTTATATCTGTGCTGAATAGACCGTTGCTATGCAGAATCTCCCTCCATAGCAATCATTGCTATGTGAAAACTACACCGTTGTATTCCTTGTACTTAATAACGTATGAACAGTTTGTTATAGCTGTGATATTTGACATGGTTAGACATTTATTATCTGTGTTATAGGCTCACTAAGCTTGTAGCTAAGGGCTTTTGGTTGTCATAGCAACAAACAGCTGGTAAGCACCCTGTATCTCCAATTTTTTCCTGTTAACATGATTCTTTCTAAAGTTCAGCCCCTGGAGTACAATAAAATATGCATGGGGTTTAATCCCAGAGGGTGCATGGTAACCCCTGTCAGCTCCCCAACTACATGCAATGGCCCACATTTCACCCTTAGTTCACTTTTCAGTAAATGCGTCAGCCCAATATTTCCATTTCTGCTTATTTCGCAATTTCGATATTGCGTAATGACTGATTCGACCCATCAGGCAGTGTGCGTACTGGAAACAGATATGTCATACAAAAGCCTATCAGACCAGAAGCCAAATGCAACAAACCACATCTTTTTTTGTCAAATATAACTAAAGCTCTGGCCCCGAATAGATGGTGTTTTTCATATTTTCTGATCTGGGAAATTCCACTGGCTAAGCAGTACCCTGCATAGAAAGATGCAAAAAAATAGAGAGCAGAACAGATGGAGTGCAAACGGATTTGTTTGACTTGTATTTTTCTGCGATTTTTGACATATTTTGCATTAAAATCTGATTTGTGGATGTCGAGATAGGACATTGCTTAGGAAGTTATATTTTGGTCTATTTTCCAAAATTACATTATGTTAAGTCCTTGTCAACGTGGCAAGTGCACAGTGTGCATGCGTGGCCATCACCAGGGGTATTTTAAGACCTTTCGAGCTCTGGCAGATCAGTCTCCATGAGGCTCATACTGAACAGACGTACGTCTCCATCGATGGTTCTGGTACGCCATGGCATCAAGGTGACTCCATAGAAACCAACCCAAAGGCAAGTCCCATAGGTGGATACCAAATGAATATCGAAACGGGTAGTGAATAGCCCGCAGATCCAGAATAAGTACGGACTTTACACTCGGATATTTACACATAACTTGTGTTCTCCACCATCCATTCATATCAGAACCAGATAGGTAGGCCAAGGAAATTGAGTCAATAGGATAGGGAGTCCTTTCCCATAGGACAGTGTAACCACTCATATGATAGATAGATAGGCTGTGGAAACCAAGTGGATAAGAGTTTATATCCTTAGCATTGTATTGGTAACAGAACCCACACCAACTAATATTGTCTTCACCAATAGGATTGAATTCCATTTATGGTGTTGACAGTGGTAAGGATATCTACAAATATCTGCCACCCGTTCGATAGTGTTGTGGATGTGTTAGTAGGATTGAAGAAATTCTATCCGGAGACAATCCATTCAGTGTTGTTGGTCCATCAGCATAGGAATGTCTGCTTGCATTGACCTTTTACAGACAAGGACCCCTTCCCACCATGGTTAATCGGCTGTTCACCGCGATAGGAAAGGAGCCCGGGACCAGTGATGCTTCGCCAATGCACCCGTGGATAAGAGATGTGATGAAGCACAGCAGAATCGAGGAGGAGAAAGTCGTGGCGAGTTACAGGGGAAACATCTAAGCCAGGAACAAAATGTCTGCAAGTTTTAGGGGTGACACATTTAGGCAATAGGCGAAATGTCCTGGGTGAAATAGTGAAACATCAATGGCAAAACGTTCCAATACGTTCTGATACTGTAGTCTGTTTGCTATGACTAGAGTGTGTTTGTATGACAGAACGAAGATGACATTTAGTAGCTGCTCTACCTGATGTAATGTCACCAACAGTTGACTTCAAGAATACATCAGATGACCGCACTGAAGACAGTTTAAGTAAGTGCAGCTGAGTAAAATTGAAGAAATGTTTGATAGACTATTGCTAATACATCAGTGTCATTAGACTACTGGTAGTTTTACTTCAGGGTAGAATTTATTGTAATATCACTGGGTATGTTGTTGCATGTGATTGAAGACATTTTTGTTATTTTTCTGCATGATGAAGCATGTATTGTTGTCATCATCCAAGCAGTGTATCTTATTGACAAAATATCTTAAAATGTACATGACATTTTTCACAAAACCAGAGCACACAGTTTAGTGTGTGCTATGGACTAATTAATCCCTACGGGGTAGGTAAATCAAGTACCGGCCTACAGGGTTGTTAATATCGCAGTATTGGTATCATTACCAATACTATCGGTGATACTTTTTGAGTATTGTCATGACTATCGTCGATACTTTTCGTCCGTAGTATTGAAATCGGTATCGGCGATACGTTTGCAGCTATTTTTTGTCAATATTCGATACCAATACTTTTGTCAGCAAGCAGCGCCGCTGTGGCTGCTGCACAACAACACCCGAGGCACAACATCACGGGTGTCTGCCCGCACGCACGCAGTTAGGCCTCGGTGCACCGTGCAGGGAGAGGTAGGCCCTAAACTACATGCGATGGACACACATGCTGGGGTCTGTCTGCTCCGCGTATGAAAGAATTGGTGTCAAGACTCACAGCAGACTCAGAAACGTGTGATTTGAAACCCGACGACGAGCTACATACAGTCCAGCTGGTACTCCGTGCTCTTGCTTTGCGGGTGATAGCCTACCCCCTCCTCACTCAACTTAATTAGTATAATTACTGCCATCAGCTGTCGACCGTGACTCACTGACGAGCACTAGAAGCTGTTTATTGCATCTTATTCAAACTGTTCAATTCTCTAAGGCGAGAAATATAATTCTCAAGATGGAGATTTTTCTCGAGTCTTGATTTTCATGAGTCTCCTTAATATCTGTACTTAATTCCATGGCGACAACTAGATTTACTAAATCAATGCATCAGCAAGCGACTAAACAACAATGCCAGGGGTGGATTCAGGAATTTTATAAAGAGAGAGCCGGTGGGCGAACGCAAGCCTATAATGGGGTCTGGCAGTGGAGCCCCTGGGCCCCAGTGGGGTCCTGGGACAGAGCATTTAGTCAGAAAGAGCTTTCAGCCTTTTGTTGCTTGATAAACAAAGGGCAGCCGTTAGTTGTATGGGTGTCATAGTGGTAAACATTTTTACCACTATGTATGGGTGTCACTGCCTATGGGTAGCATTTTTTATTTGGACAACAACTCAACTTAGTCTTATAGCAAGCGTGGCGAGCGAAAAAATGAGACCACTTTGCTGTCTTTGTTCTATAGAGTCCCACATAGGGGGCCTTTTGTTAACTTGTGGAAAATATGTGGCATGCAAAATCTTAACGCACTGTAGTTGAAGTTGACTACCACACCGACAAAGGAAAAAAGAAGCGCAGCCAGCTGGACCCCTTCTTAAATGCACCTGTGATTGCTGAATGAGGAGAAAAAGTATTGCCTGTAAAAGTATTGGTATTGGTATCGTCAATACAGTATTGATATTGGTATTGGCAATAGTTTTTGGCCAAAGTATTAATATTGGTATTGCCAATACTTTTCACAAGTATTGTTAACAACCCTGCTGGCCTATCTGGCTGGGGTTAAGGCGGAGCACGTTCACCTCTGTCGGGTGGCAGGTGTGATCCCATATGACAAGTGACGCTCCGTAGCTCTGTGAGGGGTTCGCTTCTTAAGAGCTATATTCTGACCTTTACCTTCTTACATGTTGATCCATTAAAAGCATACCTTATTTTACTCCGGATTTTAACTGCATTTTCAATGAAATAGCAGCTGAGTGCATCTGTTCTCAAGCAGAATTACAACCAAAAGCATTTTTCACCTGTTCACTTGTAAGCAGGTACCATTGGCTTTATTACCTTTCCTTCATGACGTGATGAAAGCCTTCATGCCAGTTCTCAGCAACTGGCTAACCCAGCCACATGTGGAAAATGGACAATCAAACGGTGTGTGTGTGTCCGTGTGTGCTTTGCAGATGCAGCTGACATGCTGAGCTGTTTGGTAAACAAACAGTCTGTTGAAAACACCAATTTGCTGTCCTGTGTGAAGTGCAGGTCTGTATTACCACAGAATTTTAACAGCGGACAATCAGTCACTCTATCTGCGGTACGTTCAGATCATGCAGCACAACCTGTTTCGTACAAAGATCACTTTTTCAGTGGATTTGGTCTTGTACCAGCTCGGTCATTTGTTCCCCAGAAGCAGTCGGAAGCGGTAGAATGTGTGATTGTCATTGATGACGACGATGATGCTGACCAGCTTCTAGTTCAGCGTGGGTCCTGCATCTCGGACTTGTTTAGAACAACGCGAACTCTACGCGCTGACGTCGAAGCAAATGGTAATGCCACTCTGCGACTCCTCCAGCCAAGCAGTCGGTTAAGAAAACTGCTCAGCATTGACATCTCGTCACCGTTAGGTTTACGCACGTTGCAGCATGTTGTGTCAACACTGAACAATGATGCACAGCCATTGAATCCTTGCACCGTTTCACACTCGCTGGCTGGTTCTGACAACACGCTGGACTATGGCACGTTCTGCCGAACGCCAGTGAAGACTAAGTTTACTGGCAGACTGCGACAGCGTGATTTTCCTGTGAAGTATAGACATTCATTGGCACATTACCATTATTACTGTTTCAGCCGTGCTGATCGCCAACGGTTTTGTGAACGTTTTGACACTGGGCTTAGTCTTAGGTCACGCCGACTGCAACAGAAGTATGACCTCTGTTCAGTTACACTGGAACGACTTTCCCCAGATGAGATTTCTGACTGGCGCATGTCACAGCGTTTGTGTGAGTATGTTGCAAGGATGGAAGCAAAGGAAAGAGCACAGAAGGAAAAGGCAGAAAAAGAAAAGGCAGAGAAAGCCGCTGCCAGAATCAAATCACATAGACCTAATGCAACAGCTGATGAGGTAATCTGTTTGTCTTCTGATAGCGAAGATGAAGTTACCGAAATTTCGCCAAATCAAGATCACGTGTTCCGCTGTCATCAGTGTGATATTCAGCTGTCATGTGGCAGCAGTTTCCGCAGTCTGATCTGCGACCATTACCGCACGTGCCACGACATTTTCAACATCGACATTGTTCGCATTGTGCAGCCCGACGGCTCTGAGTCAATGCAGGTTGTGAATATGGTGCCAATGGCCACCGACTCCCAGACGTCCTCTGCATCCTCATCACCAGCCCCTCAGAATGGTAGTTTATTACACCTTCAACAGCCTAGTCCAAGCCAGTCTCACACATACGTAGCCACTCATTCGGTGCCTGATCGAGTTAGTGGAACAACGTGTCACTCTTCTACAGTCAACGGAATTGGAGACCAGATGCAAGCTGCCAGTGTCAGTACCAATACAGCACTAAGCATGCCATACAGTCACATGTTGAAACAACTGACGCAGAACATTCAGCCATGTGAAACCATGTCCAGATCAGTGTTACTGCCAAGACAACTCTGTTATAATAATTCTGCTGTGCTTAATGGTGGTGGCATGATGTGTGGTGGTGATGCTGCCATGAACAGTATGTCCGTCGCCTTCCAGTCTTCTTGTGATGCTGATGTAATATGCCTTGACTAATAACAGTAATCAGCATCAGGGTTGAAAAACGCAGGTTTCTGAAAAGGCCTAGCCAGGTGGGTTTTTGGGTTAAACCTGGGTTTTTTAAGAAGTTCCATCTTGTTGGGTTTTGGATACTGTCCACATCAAGTGAATGCCCAAACAAATTCGTAGATTTAAAGCTTTAGAATGTTTCATTATTAGTGAAACATGAAACCAAAGTTAGATCAACTTTGGGTGAGTATTTTGCGGTTTGTTTTGGGGGGTATTTAGGTGGATTTACGCTAGAGAAACCACTGAGTTTTTGGGTATGCACCTGGGTGTCTCCATCCTGATTAGCATGGTTGTCTTGCAAGACACTGCATACTTTTCGTGACAGTTGGCAGTAATGCTAATACTGTACTATAGGACTTCATGTACCGAAAATTACTGGCGTTTTTTTGGATGTTTATATAATTTTTGCTACATAATTTAGGTATTTTATGTTGCGGTATATGACAATTTTGTGTATAATATATTTATAAACTTTCTGTAATTACCTTATACAGAAAATAGTTTATTATGCGGCCATCCGAGGGTGCCACATTACAGCTCTTGTCTGTCTGTCCATCCTGATTTACAGGCTCCTAACTTAAATCAAGAAAACAGAATAACTATAGGGTGGGCCAAAAAAAATTTCCTAACTTGGTTTTGTCTGACCTTTGTTAAATCTCTACCAAATTTGACAATTTTTGCCATACAGGTGGCCAAGATGATAGAATTATGTGAGGTGCACTTATTTTCCACCTCACCTAATTTATGTCAGTGCACTTCCGTGTAAAACACAGATGCTCCAAATCGTTACATCACGTGGTGACTATCAGCATCAGATTGCTTACCTGTTTATCATCAAGGGTAAATTCGACAGAGGGTGCCACGTGATTTAATAATTTTGTGGTACGATATGTTTTACGCTGAAAATAGCAAAATAGCTGACTGATGACCTAAAAACACATCTAATCTATGAGTGAGTGCAGTTTGATCGTTAATGTCGCTATCAGCCAGTGGTGTCACATCTAAACCATTGTGTATGTGCATGCGGGGCACAATTTGGGCATAAATTTGGATGACTTGAAAGCAAGTTGTTACGCAAACGTATAATTCTGCTGAATAAATCACATTCTAGTTTATTGTATGCTTAATTAAGTCGCTAGAACTTTTCTGCGACAACAATTCAGCGTTATGCAACAATTTGGAGCATCTGCATTTAGTGCGTAGAGTTGCTGACATGAATTAAAGGTCCATGGACACCAAAATAACTTACCATTTTCCTAAAAGAGCATAATTTTCTGAGAATTTTGACAGTAATATCGGCACCCAGCGTTTCGTCAACATGAAGAAACTTATATTTGAAATCGATGATTACAAAAACGACACAGAAAACGAGACACCATGTTGACAGGTTGATGACGTCACCACGTGTGCCCGTAGTCAACGTAAAGCACGCACAGAAACACAACCATTATAAAATCACATTGCCTACCTATATACTGCTGCAGTTGTCAGGCGACACAGTATTTTTTGCCATTAAAAATATGTTTTGTTACAGTTACATTTTTTGTTTTTGTTACATTTTGTTACAGTTTGTGCATTATTTTCATATATTTATGAAGCTTAAATCAACATTATATATGCAAGATGAAATGTCTAATTCAGATCTACATAAATTTCACAAGTGAGTTTGACTGTGGCCATGGACCTTTAAGTTAGGTGGAAAATGAGTACTTTTCGCATAATTCTATCATCTTGGCCTTCTGTATGCCAAAAATTATCAATTTAGGTGGAAATTTGACAAAGTTAAGACAAAAACGAGTTGGGAAATTTATTTTAGCTCACCCTGTAGAATTGTGTTGTGAATGTTTCACCCTCGCAGGAGTAACCCCTATCAGTCTCTGATTCAGAACCATATATTAGACTCATATGTTCAGAAGGTCAGTGGTCACCATTGGTGTTTTGCAGTGTGGTGGGTATTGCTGGATGACCGCACAATATGTCAGCACTGGGCTGACGATTTTGTTTTTTTTTATACAAAAATTTGCTTGTGGTGTGTTTGTAAGTTTGTGTTTTAGTTATAACAGATTCCGAGATTGAGTTGTGTTGTCACTCACACAGCGACCGTTTTGGACTGTTGTCGTGCTTTGTAAAAAAGAGACGGACAAAAATAGCAATGTAAATAGTGAGTCATTATGTACAACCTAGTCTTGTTCACTGGTCTTGTGGAATAAGCTCTTAAATGGTGAATAGATCTGCTCCATGAACATGTACACATTGTAACTGGTACCATGACAGTGTGTAAGTGCTAAAACTGATTACTACTGCAATTACAAACTGTGCAGCCTGTTTAAACGTCTCACATTTTTGTGCCCTGTGCACGTAATTTAATTATCTACTATTTACTGAATGTAGAAAGCCAGTGCTTGCATATTGCACTGTTAGCAACTGCTATGCTACATATTGTCTGCAGAGATGTAGAGATTGCAAATGGCTATAAATAATAGAAACAGAACAGTGGGCATATATAAAAACAAAAAAAGAAACAGTCTGTGAAAGGGGAAACCAATAAAAAAATTGCAGGAGGAGAGACACAAAGTACTGTGTATAATTTGGATCATTGCGGTGGGAAAAGGCCAGAGGGAAGCAAAGACGTTTTGAGTTGGACAATTCTTTAGTTCGGGCCTAATTTTGAAAAGTTTGGAGAATAAATATTAGAATAAAGAATAAATAGAAGAATAAATATTAGGAAAATCTTGGGAACTTTTGAAAGTTAGGCACCAAAAAATTCTGGTTCTGTTTTTTTTTCTCTGCATGTGATACATTATGTGGAAGCTATCACAGCACATTTATTTTATGTATTTCAGCATATCTAATTCGTATGGGAAGCAGGAGTGTCGGAATCCTCACCGTTACAGAACTTTGGTACTGTACATGTTGTTCCACTGTGAAGCATTCTGACGTAATGCTAAATAATGTGCATTGTATGCGAGCTTTTAATGTGTAATTCATAGTACAGATGTTTGTTGTCGTTCTTTACCGTGGTTGTTTGTATTAGACACATCAAAAGGAGCTTTTTTTCAGTTCTGCAGTTGTAATGTGCTAAGTTACGCTGTTTGCGATGCTGAATGTACGTTACTAATGTTCAGCATTTTACATTTACAGTGAAGCTTAGTGGTCTGTCAGAAAAGGCAATGAATAGTGATTTTTGATGCTTGCTTTTGATACTGGATGCTGGTTTGGTTCATTTAGCTTTCACTATCTAACAACACTGTCTTACCCCATCACACAAATTTCTTGTAGTAATTATTATTGTCTTCCTGCATAAAATATGCTTTTCCATCACATCCTAATCTGCTAGCTGTATGGGAAGATCATAACCATGGACACTAAAGTTTAGCCCTACACGTATCATTGCTGTTTTCGGCATGTCAGCAAATAAAAACCTAAAAACCACAAACTAAATAAGTGCCACAGGGGCACCATTTGAAATTCTGCATGAAGTATTGGTAACCCATGCTTTGAACCATAAAATAGGCTCTGCAGGTTTACAAGAATATGAACATGTCGTGAATGTTATAATTATGTGACACAACCTTCAGTGCTTTGACAGAAACTGGTGCATTTAGCCTGAAAACAACTTCTCCAATAATTGTCAGCTGATTTTGAGGATAAAGCCTAAACTGGACAACAACCAAATGGCTGACTAAACAACTACACTGTGGGGCATAAAAAACACACCAAAAATTTTTTTACCATAACTTGAAGAAGGTTTATCTGATTTTAATAATTTTTTGGTACACATATTCATGACACAACTGGCCATCAAACAGCCGTTCAGTTTCCCACCTCACCCAACATCTGCTTCTGCACTACCTGGCAAAAACAGAACAAACAAAATATGCATTAAAATGAACAAAAAACTTTATAAAATTTTATCTTTCCAGATATGTAGCCTCCAACAGCCAATTAATTACAAGGTTTGACTGTTGTGCAGCAGCATGTCTATAAAATATGCTTAATATTCAGGAATATTGATGAATTCAAGAAGCAAACGGTGAAGTCAGAATTGGTCTGGCCGAACGTTATCGACGCTGCTATCAACGAATGAAGAGCGTCTCCGAGCCAAGCCCATGGCCAACATTTCAAACGTTTTTGTAGCAGTTAAAAGTGGATAATTAGATAAACTATTAGCTAAAACGATGAAAATATGAACAAAATGTGTGTTTTGTATGTTGTTTTGATTAAGCAATAATACCAAAGAGGTTAAAAATGCAATATTTTGTTCGTTTTCTTTCCCCAGGTAGTGCAGAAACAGAAATGGGTGAGGTGGGAAACTAAACAGTCATTTGATGGTCAGTTGTGTCAGGAATATTCGTACCAAAACTTATTAAAATTGGATCACTTTTCTTCAATTTATGATGAAAAAAATCTGGTGTGTTTTTTATGCCCCACAGTGTAGATGGTCATCATGACTCTTGTTGACTATTATGCCTCCGCCAGCATGATTGATGCCACTGTGACCTTGACCATTGCCCGTTTGACCTCAAAATTTGATGCGCTCATCTTTGCCCCATTTCCCCAAAGTTTGTTAGTGGTAGAAGTTTGGTCACATTCCGTCGACAAATACCAAAGATATCGTGCTAACAAGGCCAACAAGAAATTTGAGCTAATGCTCACGAGATGCGCGCAAGCCTATAACAGTTCCGGTTTAGTAGTTTAGCTGAAAATTGGGGTATTCACGCTAAGTTAATATACAAATACCAAATTCTCTATCTAGACTGCATACCGGTAACGACAGTACCGTGGCGCCAGCTTGCGAATGATAGAGACTTCTGTCGCAGCCTGAAATCGCCAAAAAACCCATAAAACCCCTTATTTTGGCGTTCAAGGTCATTGAATTCGGCGCCAATCGAGAGCCAGTATACGACTTCCTGTTAGTGATTAATAGTACCTATCTTGCACCGTTACTGAGATACAGCGACATATGGCCAAAAATCGCAAATTTTGCCCACCCCCTCTCATTTAGTGCCCTCGTTCGGGGTCACCCCCTTCGAACTTAAGGAAAAGCTTTACTTAAGGAAAAGCTTTACGGTTCCTGAAACTAGTCTTCCGGGCAGCCGACAGTGAAGATTTGGTAATTCTAGCTTGCACCATTTTTGACTGATCCACCCGTGTGATGGGCAGATGGACAGAATTGCGATGGCTAAGACGCGCTGAAAGCAGTAGCTGCTTTCACGCGTAAAAAGTGCATTTTGTGGCATACTTGACGCCACCGTGACCTTGACACTTGACCAAAATTTTACACGTTCATCCTTGCTCTGAAGTCCATCAGTGGTGGAAGTTTGGTCAAATTCCATCAACAAATATGCAAGGTATCGTGCTAAAAATGTTTGTTAAGGATGCACAGACGAACACTTTGGAAGCAATGGCTCCGGCCACTATGTTGGCAGATGCATAAAAATCTAACCACCAACAACAGCATACAATGGCAATGTTAGTGAGTCACAGATTCTGCTATGCTACCCATTACGACTAGCATCGCAAACGGTGTACATTTTACACATACAGGGTTGTCCAAAAAACGGCACAAGGTTTATGGCACAATAATTTTGCAACTGTACGTCATAGTCACGCGGTTTTCAGCAAAATGTTCTGAAAGAAATTCTTTACGTGACAAAAGTCAGTATTTGAATACAACAGTTAAATATTCTTTGTTATTGCTGCCGGCAATTAAGCTATGCAAAAACAGTATTACACTCGACACCGCGGTCCATAAAAATGTGCCACTTTTTACGTGTGAAAGCAGCTATACTTTCAGCGCATCTTAGCCATCAAAATTCCGTCTGTCCGTCCGTCCGTCACACGGGTGGATCAGGCAAAAACGGGCCAAGCTAGGATCTCCAAATCTTCACCATCGGTTGCCCGGAAGACTCTAGTTTCAGGAACCGTAAAGCTTTTCGATAAATTCGAATGGGGTCACTCCGAACGAGGGCGCTAAATGAGAGGGGGTAGGCAAAATTTGTGATTTTTGGCCATTAACTCGCTGTATCTCAGTAACGGTGTGAGACAAGGCCTAGGTTACTATTAATCACTAATAGGAAATCGAATACTGGCTTTCGATTGGCGCCGAATTCAATGACCTTGGATGACCTTGAACGCCAAAATAGGGGGTTTTATGGATTTTTTTGGCGCTTTCGGCCTGGACAAGTCTATATCATTCACAAGGCGGCGCCACGGTACCGGCGTTGGTGGCGTGGCATAATTGTCAACGTGTTTCGGCTGAAACGAAGTTACTCTACGCCGAACCCGGTTAGTACTGCGATGGGTGACTGCCTGCAGGTAGGAACTGGAACTGCTATAGGCTTTCGCGCATCCCGTGAGCATTAGCTCAAATTTCTTGTATTTTTCAATAGCTCCGTGAAACATTGGCCGATTTTAATAATTTTTGGCACGCAACATTAAAAAGAAATGATGCAAATGTCTGTAGTTTTGGCCACCCCACTTTAATACTGTCACTACACTACCTTGTGAAAGGCAGAACTCATATTTTGACTAGTGACAACATTGAATTCATACTGGGTAGTGCATGCGTCAGCTCAGAAAATTGCCGAGACCACAAAATCATTGAAAATCCATTGCTTTGTCTTTATTTTAAAATTGAAAGTCGACAAACTGAAATGATACATCAACAGCGAGTGGGCCGCTGGAGTCATGCAGTTACTGAACGGGCTGTCGGCAAATGGTGTCAATGTCTAACCCTTGTGTTTGTGCTGCCGGAGAACATCTAGAGCACATGCTGAAATGAAGATGATGTGATGTGACTTTTTGAGTGATAATAATTACCAGTTGCGTTTGTCGCTATTCAGTTAATAATTTCTGAGCCGAGACATACGCTACCCGGTAGGAATTCATTGTTGTCAATGGCCAAACTGCGACTTCTGCATTTCACAAGGTAGTGTAGCGACAACATTAAGGTGAGGTGGCCAAAACTACTTTGCGTCAAGTTTCTTCTTAGTGTTGAATGCCCAATTACTGATTTCAGCCAATGTTTCACGGAGCTATTGAAAAAATAATAGTGGCATGTTTTTATGGACCAAGGTACATTGAAGGTAATACTGTTTTTATGGGGCCGTCCTTCTTAGAAGGAGGCCACATCATGTGTTGATCCTGTCCGTCTGTCTGTCTGTCCCGTGCCTCCACCTAGAGGGAAAACGAAAAGGCCTACGA
>Ga0209367_1007784_pt1 | contig 14728 bp, 7 predicted proteins | sample WorMetLIZISLAND2_FD_187412 | JGI IMG/M metagenome (GOLD analysis project Ga0209367, IMG submission 187412) | Marine gutless worms symbiont microbial communities from Max Planck institute for Marine Microbiology, Germany - Olavius geniculatus... ... | reverse complement strand
TCGTGTAGATCTAAGCAGTATTTCTGAAGTTAGAAGCTATATAACAGAGTGGCCCCGTTTTTTTGGGCCACCCTGTGCATGTACATGTACATGTACATGTATAAAACAGGCTAAACCTTGTGATCATTTTATGACGCCAATAAATTTAATTTACAAACAGCCCAGCTGTCGCTAAAATAACCGACTGTACTGGTTGTCAGTAACCTTCAGGGTCATCCAAGGTCGATGATTTTCATGTCATCCGAAAGGGCGTATGACACTTTCCGAGATATGGCCAGTTTTGCGTTGAAAAATGCACGTTTTTCTTACTACTTTATTCAACCCCGAATTTGAAAATGTTTCTTTTGCATTAGATTGCTAAAATTTTGTTTGCATAAATTTAAGACACAGAGCTAATTATTTGTGTAAAAAATTTTACCTACGATTTACAAACGGACAGACGACAACTCGTACCATAAGCTCGACCGTTACGTAAGTACGGTCGGCTAAAAATGAGACAAAAGTAGCTAGTATCATTAAAATACACTGAAATAAAAAAAACTAAAATACTTGCATTTTTTCTAAAACAACAATAACTGAACTTTAACAGGTGTACTGTTGATTTTGTTCACAATAATGACCTTCTGTGATTGAGCGCCTAAATTATTGCCAAAAAATCATTTACGGGGAATCCAACTTAATCCGAACTAATTCCAAAACAAATGCCAGTTGTTCTCTGTAAATCTAAAAACATTTTAGTAAGTAGCAGCGGCCTATATGGCAGTGCATTTCCTACCATACAAGTTTTCAGATCGTTCCACAGTTTCATGAAATCTTCAAATCCGAGTTTTCCCGTCATATCCGCCTGAGCAAAAGCGAGTCAAGGCCGATATAAAAACGACAACAAAATTATTAATGCAAGAAATAAAAATTTACAGTACATAATATACTTAGTGGGTCGCTCATATACTGGATGCAAATAACAGACTAAAATATTATAATCGGCAAAACACTGTTTAAGCATCTGCTAGTATGGACTGTAAACGTGTATTTGCACATAGAGCAAATAATGTGTCTATGTGTCGTACTTTGCACTGCATGTTGTTAACAAATAATGTTGTTCAATCAGATGCTAAGATGCAAGTTTTACACGCTTACACGTCTTAGGACGACATGAGTCTGCCTGTCAAATAGAACCTAATTCCGCCCAACGGTTCTAGCAGGGAGCACGAGTGAAGTGACAGACGGACACACATAGAAACGGACAGACAGACCGTGATAACATCTGACATAACAGCGGTGCAACATCGCTGATGCTTTCACTGATGCCGCCTAAAACGAAAATAAATGCAGAGAAAATTCAGAAACGCTAAGGATACATCGCACATGGCTACCATGCTGCGAGTCATGTCGATGCTGAAACCGTCAAACGGGAAAACTGAACGTAAGAACAACACAACATATTCCGAGCATTAAAACACCGTGACCGATAAAGTCTTTACTTAGTAACTGCTCAACTTTAAATAACGACAACTGATAACAAAAAACGACGTTATGGTTAAACGCTGAATTCGTGTTTAATGGCAAAAATAACCAACAAGAAGCCCAGCTGTCGCTAGGATAGCCGACCGTAATAATGATCAGTGACCATTAACATCCGGTCGATGACTTTTATTTTATCTAAAAGGGCGTATTCCACTTCTTATTAATGACTAATAACAATCTTGGCCGTATCTCTCACCGTTTCTGAGATATAACCAGTTTTCCATTAAAAACGCACATTTTTCCTACCCCCCTCTATTCAACCCCAAATTTTAAAAAAAAGTAAAAAAAAGTAAAATATTATATGCAGTGGGAGCACACAACTGCTGAATTAATTGACAATACTTGAAAGCAAACTGAAAGCGAAGCCCGTCGAGAGCCACAGCAGGGTCTGGGAAAACATTATCGCGGGGCCCCTTTAGGTAGTAAATTTTTAAATATTTTTTTTACTTCAAAATGGTGCATTCGGGTGTATTTTATATTTCTGAGTGACGACGGAACCCCCAAACATCCCTGTCCTACCTCAACTTTTTGACGGGCCTGCGAAAAGCTAACTAATAAGCAGCGAAATGTAGGCCTAGCACAACATCTTCTGATTAGTCGAATTTCGGCCAAGTTGTAAGGCCAATGACACACAGTCCAGAAATCGACGCCATAAATCGATTCTAAAACCACGCAGATTTTTGACGTAGGTTTCTGGACTGTACGACATAAGCCTAAATTGCGAAAAAACGCTTAAAGTGACTACGCAATGCGTGATTTGCTGTGAAATCTAAGACAATGCGTAGGTTACAACGATGAGTGTCTCCAGATTTTAGGCAGGTAGTGAGAATTGCGTCAAAACTTTGGTAAGTCTGGCGCTATATCCGGCGACAAGTGTTTGTTGACTCCGTGCAGTCTGCACTCTGCCGTAGCCTGATTTACACGCTGACGGTGTGGACAACTAGGCCTTCATGTGTTAGCTTGTACCTCGTCGAAAGACGGAGTCGAGAATATTCTTCAGTTCGTAAGCGTCGATCTCGCCGTCTTCTCCGGCCAGACTGACAAAAGACTCGCGAGCCGCCTCTTCATGTTCATCGTCCTCGTCTCGATGACCGCCGCTCACAACATCCTCCTGTATACATTGCCGCGTTATCATCAGCTTCATCGTCAGAAAGCGGTTTAACGCGGCATAAATTATAGGCACTGACTATTTTTCCGGTAACCGTACAAATAGCCTACAGGCTATATGTACGGCAGCCATAGATTCGATTATATTCGACAGGCGGGCGGCATCAGCGTCACTCGCTAGCGTTAGCGTTATGCATAATGCAACAGAATTGGAGTTAATACTCGTATCAGGGTTAGAGTTAGGGTTAGCGTATTTCAGGAATTAGGTGACGATATATGGACACCCGCATTAAGGCTGTAACATTGGTCACGAATTCGAGTGCACTGGAAGCGAGCACTACACTTGCCGACTGGCGCAACCCGTGATACCCCTAGCTGCTAGAGTTGAAATCGTCAGTTGGCCTTCTGTTGTGAGGGCGTGTCTCTGCGGCGGTACGACAAGCACCCGATGACCGACCGATCTGTTTTCCGCCTCTTCCTAATAGTTGTACTGTAAAATGACTGAATTGCTTATAACATATGACTATACACTGTGTCTCAAAAAAGTATCCCCGATATCTTCGACTGTAACTAGAAAACCAATTAACAGATTTTGATATTTTTTGGTACAAATACTTCGGACACAACTTGCTATCAAATAACCGTTCAGTTTCCCACCTCACCCAATGTATGCTTTTGCACTACCCAAAGAAAGCAGATCAAGCAAAATATGTGTTAAAATAAAAGAAAACCTGAAAAAACACCCCAAACATTATCGATCATGCCTTAAATAAAGATCAGCAGATTTTAATAATATTTTTCAAAAATATTTCAGACACAACTGGCTATTAAATAAATGTTCTAGTTTCCACCTCACCCAACATCTGTTTTTGCACTACCTGGGAAAGGCAAACCAAGCATAATACGTGCTAAAATGAATGAAAAAAAGTCAATGAATTCCATCTATCCTAATTTGTTGGCCCCAACAGCAGGTCTTGCAGCAGTGCGTCTACCAAATGAAGTTTAGAAATGTTTGCAATGTCAAGAAGCGATTGGTAGAGCCTGGATTGGTCTGGAGCAGAACACTATCAATACTGCTGTCAATAAATGCAAAAAAGCGTCTCCTTGCCTGTGTTCGCATAGTGGGCCAACACTTCAAGCAATTCTACTGCAGGCAGTTGAAAAATGGACAACTTAATGAAATGTCAGGAATGGTGTCAGAAATGTGAACAAAATGTGTTTTTACGCATTATGTTGATTAAGCAATCACATCGCATTGGATAAAAAGTGACATTTCGCTGGTTGTGCTCTTCCCAGGTAGTGCAGAAACAAACGTTGGATGAGGTAGAAAGCTCAATGGTCATTTGATGGCAAGTTGTATCAGGAATATTCGTAACAACAATTATCAAAATCTGATGATTGGTTTTCGAGTTACAGTCGAAAATGTCGGGGATACTTTTTTAAGACACAGTGTAGATTTTAATGCAATGTGATGTAACATTAAAGTAGCTAGACTTCCATAATCCATTCTTAATCCTACTGACAGTTTCAAAGCAATAAAGGCCGATGGAGTGTCAGAATTTCTTTGGCTTTTTGCCTGTTAGCCAACGTATCGCTATTCGTACTTCGCGTTTTCTCGAACGTTTTATTTGTTCTGAAAATTTATTGTGCAATGTTTTCAAGCGACGAGCAATTTGTCACAAGAGTGAAATTAATCTCGGTTAGTAGAAAATAGGCTCATGCTTGTTGTGAAATGGACATTTGACGAACTGTATTTCTTGTCAGCATTATTATTTTTTTATTATTATTATCTATCTTTATTAGTTATGTTTCTTTCATGGCTGTTATTTGACGAACAAAGGGGTATATATATTAAAAGCGTAATGGCTTACTTGTGGTTCTGTAACGCCAGTCTCTTCATCCAGTTCTCTGCAATGCACGAACCGAAACAGAGATGTAGGCTTAGTGAATGTGCCAAAAAAGTTAAGCTTATAACCCTGCCGTTCGATGACGAAAAGATGTTTACTTCCTATGTAAATATACGAGCTTCAAATATTGCAAGCTGATTTTGCTGTTAAAACTGGTCAACGAATCAGAGAAACAATAGAACACGTGCGGTATTCAGGCGCAGCTGGACAATGCGTAGACCTACTTGACTTGGTCGTCTTTGCGTTCGCTGAACACTCTCAGCACGTAATCGCCCTCCTCGTTCGGTTGAAACGTGGACGGAATGATGACGTATTCGCCAGGTGGCAGTTTGTGCTGGTCGCAGATCTCACGCAGGTTGATGAAAGACGACGACTTCGCCGACGAGTTGTGTGTATCGAAGAAACGAGCGTCCAGCGTGCCCGAACAGTTCGGCGGAGCCTATAAAATACAAAATAATAATATGTGCGATAAAAACAACATGAGATGTCGCTAACGATTGCAGACATACGACGTAATATGCGGCCATTCGCGTTATCATCGGAATTCGCCGTCTTAAGCGTCAAACGTGATAATACATGATTATACATCGTGTTACATAAAACAGTGTTGATCACTTCTATTTTGTAAAATAGCAGTAACAAATGTGGCTCGAGATTAATAATAATTACTCTACTTTAGCACTCATTGATTAACTGCGGAAAGAGGATGAAATAGATGTTGTCACCTTACCGCAAATACCGATACGTTGTCCGTCACGATACTCTGTAAAATTTGAACGTTTAACTGCATTTCTGATAGATATTGATGGTAACTAAACGGCTTGCATTACTTCTAAATTGAATAATTGTACAGTTAAACATTTAAAATTCCTAAAATAATATAACAACAGATCAAAAGCTGTATGTATGGTAAACTTCTGTATGGCTTCTGTCGCACGTTCTGTGCAAAGATAAGTAAACAAATGATTAAAATCGACCCAAATTTGCCAAAGTTGTCTTGAAGATAGAACTGGCTCAAATTGTCGAAGCGATATTGTTTGGTGACGACCAGCCGACAGTTTTAAATCACGGACGAAACTGAACAGCATGAATGTGCTATACGGCTGACCTCGTAGACAGCGTATCCGATGGTCATTTCGCGTTTGCCTTCGCGGCGCATTTTGCGACGATGTTTCTGCATTAGTCCAATGATGACCGAGCCGTTGCCATCTTCGTCGTCGCTGTCTGAGTCGACGATAGCCACGCGGTACTGAGGGTTCGTCCAAAACGTCTCTGTGCATCAACATTGTGAAGTTGTGCCACACAAGACGCAGTTTCACCACTCCAATTCCGTGATAATAACACGGCTTATATTTGACAGTAGGCTTGAATCGTTTGTAATTAATTAAGATTCTGTGATTTCTGTCTTCGTCTAGCAGTGTCTGCCATAAAATTCCGTAGTTGATATTGTAGGCCTACTGCAGGTTGCCTGGAGCTTACCTCTGTAACTAGAACCTTGTGAGTTGTGACCACGTCTTCTGTGAAGCCTGTCAACTTCTGGCTCAACAAAGCTTTTTACGCACGATAGCAGAATGCATCGCGCGTCTTAGCCATTGTCTAGGGGTCTGTCCGTTCGTCCGTCCGTCCATCCGTCCGTCCGTCACACTCGTGAGCTGTATCAAAACGGTCAAGCTAGGATCACAAAGTCTTCACTGCGGGTTGCCCCAAAGACTATTTTATCGTGACAAAATGTCGTGCCCCTGGGTGAAGGGGTTCCCTTCGAAAGAGGGCGTCAAAGAGAGATACCCTTTTAAAAAGACGTTATTTTGCCGGTATTGGCTCTTCTAGTGTGAAAACGGTTGCAAACCCAAAAGGGGGTTTTTAGTGAATTTTTTGCAATATTTTGGCTGCAGCGCACATTTCAAGAGCGAATTGCGACGAAATAGACCAAGACAACCTGCGTATGAAATTTTCGGCATTAAACGCAGATTTTAGCAGTCCAAGTGCCGACCCCTTAGGTTTAAGGAGGCCTGCACACGCGAGCGTAAAAAGGGGTACCCCTCTAAAAAGTGGTTATTTTACTGATATTGCCTCGTCTAGCATGAAAACAGTTGCAGATAGGCACATACATCCTGCTTATAATAACAAGCACTAGCGACCAGCTTCTTAGGAATGTAAACGTCGATGACCTTGAATGACATTTAACCCCCAAAATAGAGGTTTGTAGTAATTTTTGCAGTTTTAGGTTGCGACACATTTTAAGAGTGAATTGCGTATAAAACTATTAGGGTCTATTATTTTATTGCATGCTGTACACTGATTGCTAAAGTGGCAGGACCGCTGCTATCACGCGTTACGTAAGCTTTGCTCAAATTACTTGTTTCATTTAACTGAATGGCAATTTTGGTATCAAAATTTATTTACAAAGTATTTTAAAAAATATTCTAAAACTTCCCCTGGTTAAAAAACCAGGCTGCGTGTACTGTATTGTACTGCCAATATAATAAAAAACTGGTAATAAAAACAGGAACAGACCTATAGGCCTACGTGTATATTTAATCAATCTGAACCAGACATACAAAAACATAAAAACAGTTTATAAAACCCTTGGGCAGCTATGCATAATAATTGCGCACTTGAGTAGACGCTAATTGCACAAAATACCTCTATAGTTGCGGCAGCCTCCTGCGTTGACCCTTCGCTTCCATCCTCCCTCAAACAAAGAACCTTGCCACTTCTGTTCATCTGGAGTTTCCTCGTCGTCCGCCGACGCACTGTCCGGCCCCAGGTAGCAGATCTCCAGACGCTGAAAGTTGTTCACGAAGTCTCTGTACGACATCCTGTCATTTCACACATAGCCATCAAACAGATTACAAACCGCGAATGTGCAAAATTAAACTGCAAAAAACATTCTAACGCACTGGCCATAGTTTTTGGTATCTATGTTTTGACAAGTTTAAGAATGAATAATGTTGTTTGTATCAAACATAAGCTGGCATACTAGAGCACAAGTAGAGGCCTTAATACAGAACAAAAATATCAGACACGTAAAACGTCATCCAGTAACGAGAATACTTAACGAAATAAAATTGTTTTCCACCTTTAAATGGCAAATAAAAATAGCGACAACAATATATCATTTTGAAGTGCTTATTATTTTGAAGTATGACAAGTGCAAACTATAACAGCGCATTAATATTACGTATAATAAACTAATTCAGCTTTTTTCTTCCTTCTCATTCTAAGGTCTGCAAATTGCAAAAATTATGTTAGGAACTTTGCATAAAACACAGATAATTGATCAGTAACACAGAAATTTTTGTTTGCGCGCCGTTTTTTTCAGTTTTCATCATGTCAAACAGTTTCGCGTCTCTGCACGTACTCACCAGAACTCGCCGTCGTGATTAAATGTCAAGCCCAGAGTTTCTTTCTCATCATCCGGAACCGCCTGCCATTCCTCCGACCTACCGACGACAAACACTAAAGACTAAGCCTATCACGAAATGCGGCCGAACAATTTACATCAACGGACAAACAGATAAGACACAAAATAATTAGAACGTTGCTGCACGATTACAAACTAACTTAACGTGTGTTTGCATGTAAAAGCGGTGGTGGCGTTAGCACTAGCACTAAGCTTATCAAATAAGCATTTAAATGCATTGAGCTAAATTGAGAAATACAACTGAAATAAAAACGGCAGATGCGTAACAGGAAGCATTTTGTTCGACAAAATAATAACTATTGCAAAAACACATTTACAGAACTATACAATTGGACTAAACCGCTGTGTCAAAAAAAAACATACATGCACAGATATATTACAAACATACTCACACACTTCATAACACACTAACACACCTACAACTAAAACTTAACGCATTTTACGTACATAAAGAAATGAAATAATGCACTATTACTCATCGCTCCAGGCTCCTTTCCATTCGTGACTGTCACCCCAAGGATTTCGGCATCGTACCATCGGGATCTTACCAGATACGCTTGGAGTCTCTACCTCGACCTGTGAACACGGCAATAACAATGCACGTTCAAGAATGAATACCGCTATCTGCAAAAACATAAGCTGGTATAGTACAGCACTATTGGCATCAGGTCAGCTGTAAAAAACATACGTAGACAATAGGCAAAAGCAATAGCGCTTTCAGCATTAGTGTCTTCGCTCAATGCAGCGTATTCGGTGAACTAGTGCATGAGAAATGTCAGACATTTGGAACTGCGTCCAGCAGCAAAACTATTCACAGCGCAGTAAATGCTAAAAAGCTCTGGCAGCGCATTGTAACTTTTTTTCACAGCCAGCAAAACTAAAACGAATCGAAACGCCGACTACTCGGTAACAGCTAATATGTAGGCCTAAGTGTATAATTTTTTTTCAACACACATTGTCGACTGCCTGCACTGATTATTTGACTGTTCGGGAAATTGATAAACTCTCGGCTTTCTATTTGCTGAAGCAAATATGTTCTATGCATAGTTAAATCAGCTTCACCGAAATAAATTTTAATAAATTACATAATGTGTACGAATGAATGACTGAATAAATAGATCATTTTTATTTTATGTTCGAGCCGAAAGCATAAAAAGTTGAATGGTCTTCGTTGTGGTTTACATTAACTTTCCTAAAAATCACAGTTGTAGACTGATGCACAAGTTACTTTCTGTAACTCAGAAAAAAGTTGAATGCAGTTATTGCTGAAAACACGGACGGACTTACGTAACGGACGTCGGTGACGCTATAAGCATGGCCAATAATAAGACCGTTTGACAACTGCGCTTCCATGTGCCCCTCAGATGCCTGCGCAATACACGAAATAAATTGCGATTAGGCTAAAATTCAGTAAGAACACACAACATTTTACTCGCCGCAAGTCATTTCAGACTTCGAAAACAAGTCTCTTTTTTCAAACAACTCCACGCGTGTAAACTGCACAGTCCACTCTCAGGCCAACAATTAACAAATGCAATGAATTTGGTCTATTGTTATTTTGATTCCGATCTCAACAACGTCATCGTCGTTCAGTGCCTTCCTCCGTAAGAAGGGTTGGCGGCGCGTAGTATCTTTCTCCAACAATCGCGATCTTCCGCTGCTGCAGACACTTCATTGATCTTCATCCCAGTCCAGTCCGTGATGTCATCTGTCCAACGTCGGCGTTGTCGACCACGATTTCTGTACCCTGATCTCAACAACAGTACACTGTAAACATTAAGTGATAGACCTATAAAATTAGGCGCCGGTGATTTTGTGATATTTTAGTGCTAGATCCGGAGATGGTCATCATAATAAGTATACTGAGGATGACGACGACGGCGATGATAACGACAACGACAACGGTTTGTTTTTTTTTATTTTAGCAAACATTCGTGACGTTCGAACGTTTTAGCTCCGTGCTTTCACACTATCGCATGACTAGATTGCGCAATAATGTTTTATTGGGTTTTATGAGGAACAAAAAAGAAAATAGTCTGGCAAAAAATAGAATCGCTTTTCGTTTGTATGCACCAAGGGGCAGCACAGAACTGGCAATTATATGTTTTGGCTAAAAGTTCGACCCCCTGGTGGCCAGGGACCCCATTTAATACAATGTGTCACTGTACCCCACAAGAGATACCTGCCAAATGACATTTAAATCCGTCGAAGATTTGAGCAAGAAATACGAATGTGACAGACAGACAAGAGAGAGAGAGGGACAGACCACGCTACAGAGAAATATGTAGGTAGGAATAGGTAGACTCGCTTGCGCAGTAAATGCAATTCCGCCTAATAATAATAACTAAGCAAGATCGTTTACAGTAGGTAGGTAGCGTGTACTGACGTCAATGGAGCAGCCCATCAGTGAACCCCTGGCGTGTGCTTTTATCATGATCTGTATCAAGTTTTCTGGCGTTTTGTCCTGCAGCTCGTATCTGGTGCTGACGCCGCCTGTGAAGTCCGTCAGAGCTTCACTCGTCAGGCCGCCACTCAGGTTCTCATACGAACCATTCAACCTGCACGCAACTCTACGCTCTAATCAACAGTAACGAGAATCTTTACTGTCTGGACGACGCCGTTGTCCAGTGATCATTAAAGCATCCAACTTAGTTATCAACCTTGTTCTCACAAGAGACGAGACCATTAGATTCCGATTGGCGGTGATTGCGGAAAATAGCTGGTTACACAACAGTAGTAGTAGTAGCCTAGTAGTAGTAGTAGCAATGGCAGTATTTACACTGTACAGTAGTGGTGGCTAAGATGGTAGCTGCAGTGGCAGTTTCAGCAGTGATCCCCTTCCGCAGTTACACAAGATCCACACTTTTGTACAGTTTTCATAGTTACGCACTGTATGTACGCAAAGTATTGTAAACACATTACTCAAATGAAATGTTAATTCTGTAACAAAAAGTGCGCACATACTGTAGCCTGTAGGCCCATATGTATACTTAACAATGAAATAAATACTTTGCGTATGCTTTCTCGAGCAGTGCGCTCCAGAACTCATTGCGTTCCTCCGAGTGCATGTAAATGAGTTTATCGCGATTGGTCGGCAGCTGGTCGTCAATCAACACTTCGATCCAACGTCCGTACTGCCAGAACATGAAGCGAAATATGCCTGAAACACACCGATGCATCTAGTGGCAAATTAAGCAATTAGGCTACCTCGACATTTCGTATAGAATCGTATTTTCCGTTTATTTCTTTCTAGCATCACTAACGCGTCGCAGTGTTCCGACGTCCACCTTGTTGCGCCACTTATGCGGTCGTCCTTGTGGCCGCATTATATGTCCGTAAGTGTGTCTGTCTGTCCAGTACGAGCTTATAACTCACAAAAAACAAGCCGGTAGGCGACGTACTCGAGAGTTAAACGTTTTGGCTTTGCTGACAGACAGCGGACAGATGCGTAGACAGACGCAGACAGCCACAGACACGCTGCTTGAATTTAAGGGTCGCTGCATAGCTCGCAGCCATAAAACCAGCACAATGCTTAGAGAAAAAAATTAGCATAAACGTTTTTCAGCACAAAAGAGACAGTTGTGCAATTTTCAGTTGAAACGATGACAGATAATTCAGCTTTAAACATCAATAGTCAACGAAACCTGCGCATAATTGCCTAAACATTTTTGCTCGTTAAAAATGCAACAGTTTATTAAGCTGAATCGAGTAAGCTGCTGGTGACAGCTTACTTACCGCAATAGTCGGCGTCAAAAGACTGTCCGGGTGGAATGACTTGGTTCAACATGGACTGATTAGTGGTCAGACTCGCTACAGCCGCCAGCAGCCAACAATCGCCTGCACCCGACATATACGATAACAGGTATAACAGGTATACAGGTATGTCGTGTAACAAATATCATTATACAGCGCACAACTCAGCACATACGGACGGACGAACAGACAGACGAACAGGCGGACACATATAAACCTAATGTAACGGCATTATTGGCAAAACGGCTGTATACAACTCCAGTATTGTCACACCAACAGACAGCAGAAATGCGAAAACATCCGCAAATATCTGTATAAATATTATATTGCCAGATAATAGCACGTATTCGACGACAGAGTGCAGCATGAGCGTTTAAGATAGAAAGTGCATGAACGACTTCTTATTAGTGACCAACAGTAGGTCTAGGCCTAACCTCCTAACATTTCGTTCCATCTTGTTTTGCTTTTAAACACGACGACTTACTGGCCAAAAATCTTCAACTTTTCCTATTCCACTTTCATTTATTTCTCGCTTGGTGTGAACCATCGCGGCTTTCTGAATAATCATAAAGATTCTGGGAGCAGGGTTTTTCGGGAAGCCGACGGTGATATCCTGTAATCCTAGCTTGCATCGTTTTGACATACGAGTACATGTAGTGACAGTGAACGACAGACGGGCTAGTCGACAGACGGACGTACATTCCGACGATAGCTGTTATAGTATTATACAGTGTTTTGCATATCAAACAATACTGAAACCAATATAATACACTGTGTCCTGATAAAAAGTAACTCCCTAGACGACGCACAAGAGAAATGTCAAATCTAAACAAATTTAAACAAAATTATGTACACTTAATCCCCAGTAAATTGCTAAAGCAATTACCAAATTTAGTTATAAGATTATTTTTCATCGGAGTCATTTATTGTTGAATATCGATAACAAAATATCTTTGTTATCAACATGACGTTACATAAGAAAACCACAATACCCATCTGTATATTTGCTTAACTTTAACAGACAACATTTGATTTTAGCAAAATTATACGTTAACAATCCGTCATCTATTGGCAATCAAATAGCCAAATCTCAGTTAAATCTGCCAACGCAAACAATAGTTACAGCGGCTTTTGTGGGGTCATCCCAAAACGTGAAGTGTCTAGTATTAAACAACCGTCTGTTTAATACTGACAGTGTTCACCGCCTCCTGGGAGATTACGCAATAAAACGTTTTAGCATCATGTTTTTTCTTGTCCCAACAGTTTAATTAAAACAAGATTGTCTGCAGAAAATACCATTTTGTTATTGTTTACGTTATTTTGATTGCGCCAACAAACGTCACTTCTGATCTAGCAACTGCAGCATGTAGCGCCATATTGGCAACGAAGATATTTCATTATCGGTTTTTAACTATTAATAACTCCGCTAAAAACAATATTTTTCAACGAAATTTAATGATCGTTTCAGCAATTTACTGGGAATTAAGTACATAAAACTTCGTTCAGATTCGTTTAGATTTGACATTTCTATTACACGATGTTTAGGAGGGTTACTTTTTTCGGTCACAGTGTAGAATGCAGATGAAGGCGAAGAAATTTAATCAAAACGACATTTTACCGAGGATCCCCTGATTCACGTCTGTTCTAGCGGCATCGCCAACAAACAGCTGCGGATCATCACAGATCTCCTGTCAATCAAATAATCCCACACATACATCGGTTAGTTATTGGAATTAATTCAACCGAAACGCTACTCTCATAAAACACGCGTGGAACAAAACAGTTTTAAAATGTATGTTAATCATCTGGCGCACAATCTTTGTGACCTTTTTACTGAATATTAGGCCCAATACTGTTAGCAAAACACCACGATCTCAATATAGCATTATTTTAATACGCATAATTCTATCGCTAAAATTATGTGCCTTAAATGCAATACAAAAATAATTAAATACAGCTTCTCATTGTTTTTCTACGTTACAGATACGATGCATTTCAAGGCGCACCAGTATAGGTAGGCTACCACAAATCTGTTTTATAGCAATAGAGCAGTAATTATATAAATTAATTTAATTAAAACAAAACCAAAAGCAAAACGAACCTAACGTCGAAATGCAAAGCAAAATTATTTTCGAAAACAAACTGGTAACAAAAACGAAACTAGAAAGTTGGGACAAAGCCCAACGTTAGTCCGCCCGGCGCCCTATATCCGATTGGGGAAAAATAGAAGGGGGGGGGTAAAAGTTCCCCGGCATCAAAGTCACGCGGCCCGAACTCAAATGCATTGGTATACGCCGAACGCGCATTGTCGACTTAGGGTAGGTCAACATGAGCGCTTATAACTTTGTTCGTAGTGAACCGAATTTCACAAACTTTTTTTTGTTCAACGCCCAAAAGATCGTTCTCGTCAACGCCGTTTACACATTGTCGCTATCTTCATCGGTTCCAGAGATATGCGCAAATTTGCGCTCAAACTCGAAAGTTGTCGTAAATCGCACCGATTTTTGCACGTTTTTTGCCCTCCCAAATTTTAAGGGAGGGGGGGGGGCGGTGCCCCCAAAAGTTGCACCCGCGTTATCACCCCCATCTAGCAGCACGTCACGTGGCAAAGTCTCCAAAGATCCTTCCTCTAATACGCTACATTGTAAGGCAATTTTTGACTCCCCTTTAAAAAATGTTGTAAGAAGGGCCCCCGTCCCCGGTGGGGAATGCGCTACTAAAAATTAGTCATTCTCTAGCGCCTGTAAAAATTTGGGGGCGCAGCACCCCCTAGGGGCCGAAATGGCCTTCCGAAAAATTTGATTTTGGTGGGTAAACATTAGCCGCGTAATCTCTGATGTTAGTGGACTGAAGTTCACACAATTTTTTTATTCAACGCGGAATTAAGTGTATTTGATAACGCCGTTTACCGCTTGTCGATATCCCTATGCAGTTCAGAGATATTTGCGCTCAAAGTCGAAAGTTGTCGTTAAACGTACTAAATTTTGCGCGTTTTTTGCACTCCCAAATTTTA
>Ga0209367_1007783_pt1 | contig 14728 bp, 8 predicted proteins | sample WorMetLIZISLAND2_FD_187412 | JGI IMG/M metagenome (GOLD analysis project Ga0209367, IMG submission 187412) | Marine gutless worms symbiont microbial communities from Max Planck institute for Marine Microbiology, Germany - Olavius geniculatus... ... | reverse complement strand
CAACCTGCGATCAAGGTCAACAAGAAACCGAAAAAACACTGTCGTGCTGCACGATTGAGCCAGGCCCGTCGAGAGCCACAACGGGGCCCGGGGAAACATTCTCGGGGAGCCCCAAACATTTTCACGGGGCCCCTCTGAGAAGAAAATTTTTGAATTTTACTTTTCAAAATGGCACATTCTGGTGTACTTTGTATTTCTAGCCGACGGTAAGGCCCCCCAAACGTCGCGGGGCCCGGGGTAGCTAACCGCCCTACCCCGCCCTCTCGACGGGCCTGCATTGAGCATAGGATTAGTCATTTAGTGTATCATAATGGTCATTCCAAAACAATATCTAGGGCCTACCGGTAAATCGACAAAGACGGATGGAACAAGAAACCCATCTATTGCTAGGGAAAGCCGACCGTCGCCTACGTCCGAAGCCAAGCGTCCGATTTCAAATTACGGAGAGAAAGCGATTACTTAGAGGTGACACAGTTCCATGCACGCTAATATGTTCACGGAATGCTGCTGTCGAAAGCTATGACAAAAACGTAAATATAACAAACGTGCGTCGCACGTGGTCATCTTGCCAAACGATATAAATAGCTACAGTCGTAAATAACCAACGAGAATATCGGACGCAGCTTTCGCAAATTTATCTCACAATAAAAACGCCTTGCCAGGGGAGACGCGCAACAACCTATTACGTCTATACAGTTCCTGTTACAATATTAACCTTCAAGGTCATTCAAGGTCAATGATTTCTATTTCGTCTAAAACGGCGTATGCCACTTCAGATTAGTGATTAGTAGTAGGCCCTAACCAGGCCCGTCGAGAGCCACAGTGGGGCCAGGGGAAACATTCTCGCAGGGCCCCCAAACATTTACACTGGGCCCCTGTGGAAGGAAAATTTTTGACTTTTTCTTTTCTTTACATTCTGGCGTACTTTATATTTCTGGCCGACGGTGGGGCCCCCAAACGTCGCGGGGCCCGAGGTAGCTAACCCCTCTTTCCTCACCCTCTCGACGGGCCTGACCCTAACCTTGACTTTATCTCTCACCGTTTCCGAGATATGACCAGTATTCCATTGAATTTCCTACCTTTTTTTATTCAACCCCCAATTTAAAAAATTGTTCCCCTTGCACCAGATCGCTGAAATTTTGCATGCGGACGTTTATGGCATGTGGCTAGCCCTAATTATTTGTGTAAAAAGTTTACCCCTACGGCTTAATACTTAGCCACAATACATCCGGTACAGACAACGACAACGACGACGACAGACGAACAGACGGACAGACGGACAGACGACAACCATGCCAATAGCTCGACCGTTATTTAAGTATGGTCGGCTAATAAAAAGCAGGCAAAAACGCGGATAATGTATAACTCTATTTAAAAACCTACACCGTGTCCCAAAATTGGCGGCACCCCTGTTTCAAACACGCCTAATTCAGTTTGTAGTTCACGGATTTCAACGAAAATATCGTACACTCTACTATCTTGACATTAGTTACGGTTACACCCATTATGACATATGCACCTTACCGTGTGTGCTCAGTGTAACGTCATTATTACGTCAGAGTTTGTTTACATTACGATTTCTATGCATTGTTATTCACAAAGGGATCAAGCAGCAGTGTACTCGTCTTAGACTGAGCTTGCGTCGAGGCCAAAGGTGGTCATTTTAAGCTAAAACTTTCAAGACAAGTTCAGAATGATTGTCTAAATGACTGATTAAAATTTTGTAAAAATTTGTCAGGTATTAACGATTTTACACTAACTTATCTGTAAAGGTGCCGTTAATTTTGGGACACGGTGTATATATTCAACACGCTAAAAAGTGCAGTTTGCATCAGTTATACCATGAAGAGATCACGCCATTTCTGAACCTGCTCGACGGTAAAACCAGTTTGGTGAGCTATCAGCCTGTTCTCTTTTGCACGCTGTCTTGATGCGTTTGATCCCATGACAACCCTGCAGAACGTCTTTTAATGTAGACTAACAGCTTGCAGTCTAACTTGGCGACTGTTTTATGCTTCTGGCGGCTAATTTGCCTCTTCACTCCATCCTACAGATCACATCAAACACACGGATGCATGCATGCGAACGTACGTCACAAGATTGGCCTATACACCGATACACTACATGTAGGCACGGGGCCAATAGTACTTCGCTGTTTGCATTTGTCATTTTGCAGTCGTCGCTTGAGCCCCGAGACGCGCCTGAACCGGCACGAATCATGCTGTCGGTTCATGGTAAAACACGCGATGTCGAGTAAAACGGTTAAAGGCGCTTGCAGAGCGAAGGAAATAGCAGAACTGTTGATACACATATCATTTCATCCCAGTTCCGTCGCTTAGCTGTGAGCCCCCTATGACTTCGCAAAACTTCCTAGAAAGTTACAGACAGTGATCGACTGATGGTGCACAGATGACTGCAAAACAGAAATTAAGATAGTGCTTCACTTAGTTTACTCAGTTTCAAGTTTGCTGTATGCTTGCAGCATTACTCACCTATACATAATAATAGGTTATGCGGTTTCGCAGCCGCTCTTAACACAGGCTTATGGGTGACGTGCATGAGCGATACGAGACGTGACGTCACGCGTAGCCAAGCAACGCTGCATCAGCAACAAAGAGTCACAGACACGATCTTCGCTATGCCAGCGGTTCCCTTATACACCCCTTTAACGCAATAATAAGGAAAATTTTAAAGTAATCCAGAATCCAGGATTCCTGCCGGATCACGCCCAAAATTGAATCACTGCAGGTAGTTTATGCCATACCCGACATACCCTCAAAATTTCAGAAAGATCCGTCCATAACTTTTTGAGTTATCTTGCTAACAGAAAAAACAAACAAACAGACAAACAAAAACCGGCAAAAACATTACCTCCTTGGCGGAGGTAATTAATTGCCCATTTACCAGAGATGTGGTCTCGGTCGAGACGTCTCGGTCCCGAGACGGTCTCGAAACGTACTAACGTCTCGTCTCGGTCTCGGAGCAATAGGTCTCGTCTCGGGTCTCGGGCCATTGCGTCTCGTCGAGACGTTTTGTGCAGGCGCGCGCCGTGCATACTGTAGCTGCAGTTAGAGCGATACCAACCAGCGTGACATTTTGTGGCTTAGACATATTCGTTTACAGTGTTTTTACTCTTTCGTTTACTTGTTTATCATAAAGCAGAAATATGTCATGTCAGTCTTTTTTCGTCATAAAATAGTCGCAATGAAGATAAAGTGCACGATGTCAGAATGAATACTATCAGCCAAATGTAGACGACGTATATAATGCTATAATCAGCTGTACTAATTTTAGTTGCTTGCAGATTGCGATAAACATAATGGCTCATGTCTACATCACTGCAGTTGCATTTCTTTATGGTGCACGCCTTTAATTATGCAGTAATAATTGTCAAAATAAATTGCAAAAACCCACAATATCACAAATAAAAGAGCTTACCATGGTGCGAGTTAATTAATCCAGTGTGTTTCACCATACGTCACGGTAAATGTCTCGGCGAAACGTTGAAGCTCCCGAGTATCTCGAGAGTCTCTCGAGAGCTTCCGAGACTCTCGAGAGTCTCGGGAGCTTCAAGGTCTCGGCCAGCGTTTCGGAAGCTGCAACGTCTCGTCTCGGTCTCGGCTCAGAAGGTCTCGTGCACATCCCTGCCTTTTACACTTTTTAGACTGTCAGAAAATTTTCTTCCGAAAATATAAAATTTTGGGCTGAAATTTGTTCTTCTTTTTTTTCTTTTGATCTCGATTAGGACAGCCACGTTCAAACTTCAACAAGCTAATACAATTTTTGATTAAGCTCAAATTTGGAGAAATTTAGGGACGAAATTAACATTTTGAACGGCCATATCTCCTTTGTCGAAAATTTTCTTTTGTCGAAAAATTGCGTCGTGTTTGCCAATAACCTTTATCTGCGCTCCATGCATGAGGCCAAAACTTTGTAGTTTTTTTCTTTACATTTATCTCTGCCAAGGTGAACGTAGTGAACATCGGAGGAGATTAAGAGATGGGTCGTTCTGTTCGTCGTTCTGTGTGTGTGTACATGATGACTCATCATCATCTCCACGCGTCATACACAAGCATCAGGACGTGCCGGCAAGACGTCCTGATGCCTGCACACCTTATTGGCTGTAGTTGTAGGTGTATGTGTAGTAGTAGTAGTAGTAGTAGTTGTTGTAATGTTTAACTTCACTTGGCGGAGATATATGCACTCTTACGAGCGCTTTCTAGTTTTACTTTTGCCCGGTTTTTAACCGACCGTACTTAAGTAACGAACGAGCTATTGGCATGGTTGTCGTCGTCTGTCCGTCTGTCTGTCACGGATGTATTGTGGCTAAACGGTGCGTGATTAGGCATAGGTCCTATATAGTAGCTATAGGTTGCTATTGATCACTAAGACGCATATTGGCTTTAAAATAACATGTAATTTATTGACCTGGAATGACCTTGAAGAGTCATAACGCACAATAGTATGCCAATTGTGCGATAGTGTGGCTAAACGGTAAGTCGAAAGTGGTCAGCGATGATGCCATCAAATAGGGCGTATGACAACTTCCTATAGACTGTCAATAGTAACCGTGTCTGCATCTGCAGCAGTTTGACCGCAATTTTTACTGGAAAGTTTCAAGTTATAATAAAGTAGAATTACTATTAATCACTACATGCAATATGAAGTGGGGAAGTGGCATACGTAGCTTACGTCTTTTCAGGTGAAATGATAGGCCTAATCATCGACATTGGATGACCTTCTAGGTCACTGACAATCAGTAAGGTCGGCTATCCTAGCGGCAGCTATACTTTTTGTTGCAATTCGTCGTCGTAGATGAGCTAACTCCCTGCATGCTCCCGGCGAGGCTGCAGAGCAAGTTGCGTGTAGTATTTTACTTATTTATTGTGTTCGTGTGACTGGCGAGTGACCTCAGTTTGTAAACAATGGCTGAAGCTGGCGATGCGAACGAATGTGAGCAACATACGAACGAATCTTGCAACGATGCCAAACACGACGATGCTGACAGTTCTCGTACACAACCGTCTGACGATGCCGAACTCGACGAGATACTAGAAGGTATTCTGCATAGGTTGAAAATAACACCACACTATGTTTATAGGTATGTTTTTGCGAGGCATGAATGAGTGGACTCCGTACTCGCACTTGTCAGTGCACACGCGAGCATAGCACGCAGACGAATGAGAATTATGTGTGTAGTTTTCTGAAATGTGGTTGTTATATACTGCCATACATTTTGAATATCAAACTAAATTAGATCATGTTTGGTTGCTTGTTAAGTTCCAATGACCATTGGAGTTACAGCCGCTGTTTTCTCATTGCTGTAATAACATCTGCGTCATACTGTGTATGAACATGCGCTGTCGACTGTTTGTGTTGTTATGTTACTTTAATAGCAGGCTACAGGTAAAAAGCAGATTGCAGATGTACAGCTCTGCGGATGTTGCAACAGTTAACTTTGTAATTAAGCTGTAATTTATTAGTTTAACCATCTCCTAACCTTAACCATATCTCTAACCCTAATGTTAACCCTATCCCTAACCCTAGCCTTTACCCTGTTGTGACATTCGCAGATCCACACATCCGCCAATCCGCTTTTTACCATCATCCTCAATAGCATTGAAGCCATATGGCATGGAAAACCAAATCCTAAGCAACATTTAGTCTTTTGACAGTAGTTTTTGCCATTAAATGGTAACAAATTACTAGATGTATTGTGTTAGAAAGAACAAGCTAATATGAAAGAAGTTTCATTCGAGATAACAAAATCTTGAGCAAGCTGCTGGCATGGGACTTGTGCTGGTTTGGCTTTGGATTTACATTGCTGCAGTGCAGTTCTCTTTAGAATTGTCTGTGCAGCAGTTTTGGCAGGTTGCCGTTGTTGTTTAGTCACTGAATCACTTTGATACAATGCAACTGTGTGTAACTGTGTGCGTTTGTGAATAGATGCGTTAAAAGATTTTGAAAGACATGATTTTGCTCGGCAACTCTGTTCTGCTGCTGCATCTGCATCTTCTTCAGCTGCTGTGGAGGAAACATCTGCCAGCGAATCTTTTGTTGGTTTATTTCTTGCTTAAATTAATAAATAAACAAACGGTGTCATTTTACAGGTAAATTTGTTAATATAAATGATTTGTTTGTGGTTATTTCGCTTTTACGGGGTGATAACTTTCTGGATCTTGAAAATTTTGAAATAATACAGAATACCGGTACAACAGTTTAGGCATATTTTTGAAAAAAATGTGGTCAGAGAAAGCTGCCAGGTGGCACGTAAAAAGTGGAACTTACATGCTCACTTATACTTTGAATATGATACCGGTAATCTGACAGACTGATGGTGTTGGAGATGATTAGCTTTGATTGCAGTTAAGGATGATTGTGTTGAAAGTGAGCATTGTGTTTAATATGACAAGTTATCTTTGTGACTCATAACATAAATATCATAGTTTTAATACATTTCTTCAGTATAGTTATGGTGATCAGTTGACTAAAGCCTTCTCGTGTTTTTTGGGATAAATGATGTGCACATTGGTCTGCTTGTGTTTTTATCATTGCGGCAATAAATGAATTAATAGAGCTGTCGAAGCGTTAATTTTTTTAATGCATTAACAATTTAACATACTGCGTTAATTTTTTTAACACATTAATTAACACGTTATTAATGCACCCAGGCCCGTCGAAAGGGAGAGTAAAGGAGTAAGTTACCTCGGGTCCCGCGACGTTTGGGTGCCCCGTCTGTAAAATATAGAAAGTTAAAAACACATTTTAAATGTATAATCAACAATAACTGTCGTCATAGCTAGCACAAAAATCTATTAGCCTGTCGTCAATATAATTATTTATTTACAGTAGTGATAGAACGGCAATTACAGTTTAGTTACCTGAATTCATTCGATTGTCAAATAACCGCAGTTTAACGGAATATTGGAACTTTTGCTTAACGGAATTTAGTAAATTAACATAAATTTACGTATGTGTGTTAACTTTTTTAATGCGTGTTAATTTATTAACACATTAATGCATTAATTTGACAGCTCTAGAAATGAATGATGTTTGTGACAGGTCGCTGCATCAACTGAAGGTGCCACAGCATCAGCTAGTTTACAGAGTGACAATAGCATGCCTGGTTCAGCAGATTTAAAACAGATGGAAAGTTTAATCATGTCCCTGATGTCTGGAGACACTTCTACACTCACACAGCAACTCGGTGGTCTTGATCTCGGCACCGGCAGTGGTATAGTTTCTCAGTTCTAATTATGATCGTTGTGTAGTTTTTTAAAAATGGCCTAAACAACATCTGGTGTAGCTCGGTGATGCAGTAGTTAGTGCATGTAACCGAGAGGTTTGCATGTTTGACTTTGTGCCATTTCCCTGCTGGGTAACAACTATGGTCAGGTTGTTTGTAGGCACGTACCGTTGTGGCCTGTTTCTCTAAGAAGTATAATTTGATAGTGTTTGAAGGTCGATGATGTATCTCTGAAGGTAACTGTAGGTTTGGCAGCAAGTAATGTGTTGAACTGCCTGGTGACAGGGATCAACTTTGGCTCATATGCTTCAGCATTTGTGCCTTTTAATCTTCTTAACGGATAATAATTCCAATAAAATCTGTTCTCTTTTATGCTACTTAAGTATAATGTTAGTTTTGCAATTTGCCTGCATCATTGTCACTTTTTCCAATTTTGCTTTAGTTTACGTAAGATGACAGCTAGTGTATCTTGAACTAGGACCATCTCTAGTTGAATTGTGTTTGTGTTGTAGCTGATGGTGTTAGCAGTGGCGGTGATTTTGCGGAGACGTTGCAGCGGACATTGGGCGATCTTGCACGGAGCACGCAGGACATCCAGGTCTGCAGACTAACTGGCTGATTTATGCTGCTATTAGACAAGTACTGTCAGATGGTGTTAAACTGTGGGATTGTGTAGTACTTTGCTATCAAACCCAGGTGCACACACGTCAGTTTTTTAACCAACCCATTTTTCACAGTTATTACGTGTTAATCCGTTCCCAAAATTTATGTTGTGGCAGTAGTTTTTTTGCAGACTGAAAGACGTTTTTGTCACTCAGTCAACAGCGTCAGTGCGGATTAGTATATGGATTGGGTTTTACATATGCCATCACACAACAGCAAGTTTAGGCAGGAACGTATCACCGAGCTTGATGAAATATGTAATGTTGTATATGTCTGCTGTTTTCATTGTGATGATAACAGTCGACCATGTTACATGACCTTTGGCAGGCTCAAAAAAGTTTGTCGATGTGAAGCTGTTGTGCTGATAGAATGATGATCTATCGGAGGAGGAGCTAGTGCGCCTCATGTCTGCACTTGGCTCTGACGGCATTGATGGTGGATCGGATAACACTGCTGATGCTGATCTTATCCCGATGATGCAGGGCATGATGAAAAGTCTTCTGTCCAAAGACGTTTTATACCCGTCGCTTAAAGATATATCCGCACAGGTGTCAGACATCTCGTTTGATTGTCTGCTGCTTATTGCGCTATACAGGGTGGGCCAAAAAATGGCACCATTTTTGGCACACCTTATAGTTTCACCAAATATTAACCAATTTTCAGAATTTTTTCACCTTCAGAATCAGAAGACAATTTGTAATAAAACTATCACTATAGATCCCACCACACCTCAAATGTGTCGCTACACTACCTTGTGAAATGTCAGTGTCTTAAGAATAACAATTAAAAACAAGACAACTTCTGCAACAACACATTTTAAGAAATTGACAACAGAAACAACATGTTTTTGTCTCAGTTATTGCCTAAAAGGTCATATCTCACAGTTTTTTACGTCAAATGTTTAATGTGTCTGCCTTGCTGCTGGACGATGCATCCAAGAATGCGGCGCCACTGACCAATGGCTCGAACCAAATGCTGCGGCAGTTTGCCCCACTCAGTGCTTCAGCTGGTTGACTGTCGTGAATTGACAAAATTGCTAGGCCATCTATTGAAGAACATCCCAGATCGTGTATCTGACTGGATTTAAGTCCGGGCTGTTTGGGGGCCACATGGAAGGTTCGATCAACATTGATCATGCAACTGGTCAGTGGTGTCGCCGGCTTGAGTGCATTGTCTGATATTTCACAAGGTAGTGTAGCGACACACTTGAGAAGTGGTGGGATCTATAGTGATAGTTTTATTACAAATTGTCTCCTGATTCTGACAGTGAAAAAATTGTTAAAATTGGTTAATATTTGATGAAATTATAAGATGTACAAAAAATGGTGCCATTTTTTGGCCCACCCCGTATATAGGGTGACACGATAGGTTGTGAACAATTTCAGTTTTAAATATGAGCCTGTTATTAGCAGTAACCAGCAGTAATTTTACGTCTTCTTGTAGGTATATCCACTGAAATTCTTCATATAAAATTTCAGAGTTGTAGCTGTTCTACATCATTTATAATGCTCATTTATATAACACCACCGTTAAAATTGCACAACAATGGACCGATAAACATTAATGCCGAGCGAGGTCGCTGTCCATGTCCACTGCACCACGGTAAGCATGGAATGGTGTCTTCTTTGTTTTCACTGACTGCTATCAGTTTGTTAGGCATCAAACCGATAAGATTTTGAATTGTTGACAGAGAAGTTGATTTCCATGCTTTTTGGAAACGATACTTCAATGCTTGCATTGACTGAGACTCAGGGTCAGCACAAACAGCTGTTGCCATAATGCTCCAAACTTCAGTCAGAGAGAAATCTGGTGAATTAGGTGGCCAGATCTCAGACGGAATGTAGTGTTTAATATGTGCATCCAGTCGGATGATAGCAGCCTTTGATATATGCGCACGAGCGCAATTCTGCTGAAAAATTCTTTCACGAGTTAAGTCAGTGCTTGTCTCCAGGCCCGTCGAAAACGTATAGGGGGTAAGTTACTTTGAGCTCTGCAATGTTAAGGGTCCTGCTGTCGCTCACAAATATAGACTATACCAGAATGTGCCATTTTAAACCAGAAAAAAATAAAATATCTTCTCCCCAGAGGATCTCCACGAGAATGTTTTCCCCGGGTCTTGCTGTGGCTTTCGACGTCTCTGCTTGTCTGTGTGACGTCACTGCTTTTTGGGTGATGTTGTTATGTTGGCTCATATAAATCGCGCAACTAACGGACGGTTGTGATACTTTGCACACAATATTGTACTGAATTTCCCTAAACGCTAATAGCAGTTTAATGATTATATGTTACTTTTATCGTAGTTAATTTGCCATTTCAAATCATTCACAACCTATCGTGTCACCCTGTGATTGCTTCTTGGTTGACTGATTGATTACCTTCTGCACTTTGATACTTTTGTTTGGATCATCGGAGTATCGGAGTGGACTATATCTGGCTTGCAAAAGTGACATAATTTAGCCATCTTCGGAGGTTTGACTCAGAAACCTAATTGTGATTATGCCTGTTGCACTTATTTTTAACAAATATGCTTAAAACATGTGTAATTATTGTGTTTCTATTGCATAAGTCATTCAGAAATTTTCTGTTGCATACACTGTAGTATTTCTTGTCCAAAGCGATAATTAGATGCTTTGCTTTTAGTTTGTCATGTTTTATGAGATATTTATGTCAATAAATGTGGTATTTAGATAGAATGTGGTAGACTTTTATTCAAGCAAAAACTGTGCAAAATTGTCTCAGTTCTGAGAAGTGTGACACATAACATTTCCGTTTGCTTTACTAATTCTGAAAAGTTACTGATATCTTATCTGCAGTCAGTGCAGTAGCCTGGTAAAAGTGACCGGTGGAACAGAAGTTATAGGGCAGTAGATGAGTACATTTTCGTAGCAGCTTACGAGTGTTTGTTATAAACGTGCAGTATCCGGGCTGGTTACAAAGTCACCGAAAAGACATATCCCGTGAAGAGTATTGTCGTTATGAGCGCCAGCATGAGCTGATGCTGAGCATTGTACAAGAGTTTGAAGCGGAACAGTCAACCGACTCGGACGACGTAAAGCGACAACGGTTTGAGCGTGTTCTGGACATAATGCAACAGATGCAGTCGCTCGGACATCCACCGAAAGAGCTCATCGGTGAACTGGTGCGTTTGTAAACTCACCGGCCATTCGACAGCACACATTACTAGTTTCAGAAGACACATCTATGCCTCTGCCACAGTCGTCTTGTCGTCTCTTCATCCATCATTGTTTTCTGCAATGTCCACAGCAGCATTCATGTATTTTTACCAAAGTATTGTCAGTATAGTGCATCTTGTGACAGAGGTCACCGGATTTAGTTTTAAGGTCAAAAGGTCAAAGGTCAGTGGATGGAGGATTACCCAGCTCGATGATGGGCACCATTTTCCTACCTATTTTCACCTACACAAATTTAGTCTGAATATCATTGTGTTACTGTGTTAGTTTGCCAATTCATTCTTAGCTGCATAGTGGATAGTCATTTCATGCACTGTATAATGCAGTTTTTGTCTCATTTGCTGAATAAAGGTCTGTGTTGACTGTTGACTAATTTGCAGCCGAAAGGAGTCGAGTTAGATGAAGATGGTTTTCCAACACTGCCGGCTGGTCTGCCGTCAGCTGAACAGTGCTGTCTGATGTAGCAAGGCAGATTTTAGCCAACCTCTGCCCATGTTCTGTCCAGCCGAACAGTTGCTTCCTGGCACATCAAGCGCAGAACGGCAAAATACCCTATTTTTTCTTCATGCATTTTGAGAAAAAGAAAGTTAGTAACATATGCATTAGCTCGCTGTATTTCATTTTTAACTAGAAATTTGGGGCAAAGCCCAATGTGAGTACGCCTGGTGCCGTAAGTCTGATTAGGGGAAAAATTCAGGCGGGTGAAATCCCGCCCCGGTAGCAGTCATGTGACCCGAACTCAAAAGCATTAGCATACGCACAACACCCATTGTCGACTTAAGGTGGGTCAACATGCATAACTTTTTGGATAGTGGACCAAAGTTCACCAAATTTTTTGGTTAACGCAGGATGAATTGCCGTTGATAATGCCATTTACTGCTAGTCGATATCTCTATGCGTTCCAGAGATATTCGCGGTCAAATGTGAAAGTTGACCTAAATCGCACCAAATTTTGGACATTTTTTGGCTTCCCAAATTTTAAAAGGGCAGTGCCCCCCAAAAGTTGTACCCACGTTATTATCCCCACATAGCAGCACATCACGTGACTAAGTTTTGTGGGGCTACTCCCACTACCGCCAAAGTTATAGGTGCGCACTTGCTAAATTTTAAGCCAATTTTGGACCCCCTTTGAAAAAAAATTGTGAGGGGGACCCCAGTCCACGGTGGTGGTTGCAATATTAAGACTTGGTCATTCTCTACTGTGTAAAAATTTGGGGGTCACAGCACCCCCTAGAGACCAAAATATCGTCTTCCAAAAAAGTCGATTTGGGGGTATTATTTCACCTCTAAACCTCCAAATTTTCTGCACCCCAAGTTCACCGGACTTTTTTCGCTGAACGCAACAGGAATTGCGGTAGATTTAATACTTTTCCGATTTTGAATATTTTCATCCATTCCGGAGATGTTCGCCATTGAAGTTAGAAGTCATCCAAAATCACACCAAATTTTGCATGCTTTGGCCTCTAAATTTTTTTTTGGGGGGAAGGACCCCAGAATTTTGGACTGACATAAAATGCGGATTACTACTAATCATCATGCAAAATTTCACGCCAATCGGGCGACGGAGCTCGGAGATCTCGTGTTGTAATAAATAAAAACATCTGTAGTAAAACATAAGTCCGCTCCAAAAACTATCGTTTCTGGGCGGACTAACGAGATAAATATTTAATGTTTTGACGCATGCATTTTGAATAACATTGTAGTTAAAATGTTTTGCCAGAAAACAACAGATGCACTTCTGCTCTTGATATGCAGTTGTCATTCCATTAATATTTAACCATTGTAATTGGCAGTAACAACACTGTGCACTATTTGTGGATAATTCAGTGACAGAGTTTTTTTTGCATTTTTCACAATTTTTCTACATAACCTCTTCCAAGGTAGGTTTTGTTTTCCGTATGTCTATCTGCAAGGCCATGAATGCATTAAAGTGAAACATTTTTTTGGTTTACGTGCAACGACGGCATATGGTTATTCAAACAGTTGAAGTTGTCAGTGGGGTTTGAAGTCTCTTCAGTGCTTTTTTGCTGTCATCTATAATATCTGTAAGAACAATGTGACTGCATGTTAATGACTTATCAAGGCCATCTTTTCTCTAATGTAGCATATGCCATCTATTAAGTGTGTGTAATAACACTGCAGTTCATCTGATCCAGGGTTTGCATATAGTCAAATTCGACATCTAGGGCGGCCACAGTTTGGGAAAAATTCAAGAGCTTTCGACTGCCTTTTCCATGCCTGCTCCATCAGTGTTTTACCGTGCAATGTTAAGAGTAGTTAATGTTTCTGGCATCATATAAAAACTGTTAGTGACATAAAATTAGTATTACCGACTGCAGTAACTGAATGGTTTTCAACGACTTTCCATGTGCTGAAAAAGTGGGAGACTTTTCCCAAGGACTTTCAAGGAGCTCTGGCCACCCTAAATAACACTAGTGCTGACAACTGCATCATTTTCCATGCTGTGACTCTCTCACTTGTAAAGATGGTTAAGTTCATGATAGCAACTGGATGTTGAGTGCAGTTAGCAGCGTGTAAATATTTAATGTACATTGTACAGTCTTGAAAAATGCTGGGCATTTTGTCAAACTTGCTTACCAGGTAGTCATGTGTGTCGAAATTAGTCTGCAGTATTACATATTTACCACTAATTATTCCATAATAACTTTTAATATGGCTAATTACTCTACTTAAAATCTGGACATTTAATTGGCTGACCAATTTGGATATGACATGGCACTGCATGAAGTTTTGCTTTGACTGACTGGCTTAGTGCGCCAGATGCATCTGTAATGGAAAATCAACAAAAAGAACTTATTAATATATGAGAAATTTTGCAATGTAGATACTGTTTTTAACGTACCTCAGACCTCAAAAATTATAATATTACATAATTTAAAGAACTGCATAAATAGTAACTACCAATAAATAAAAACAAACAACAGTACACAATAGTTACCAGTAGAAAAAAACTAAACTTGTTAACTAAAAATCACACACATGCAGATTGATAGTGTTGCTCTTTTCATCTGGCAAACGTTTTTTATCAGTGGCATATGCAAAATACAGTTTTGTTATACGACCGATTCTTACCAGTTAAATCCAATTGGATAAAATGTAATCTGTATCAGAAGGAACACAACATTCCAAGACAGCATATTATTACATCCGAGACACAAAGCAAACAAGATCGCTTGTCAATCTGATGCTCACAGGTTTCACCCTCAGAAAAATGTTGGGATTTTTGCAGATCTTAGATGCCCCGTCTGCTATAGAGTTAACATGCAATATTACACGGTACGGTAGCTCATCATTTTGAATAAACAAACCATTAATGCATCTTAGTACTATTATTATACTGATTACCACGTACTACACTGTCCCCCAAAAAAACATCCCCAACATTTTCAACTGTATCATGAAAACCAATTATCAAATTTTAATAATTTTTGGCACAAATATTCCTGACACAACTTGCCATCAAATGACCGTTCAGTTTCTCACCTCACCCAATGTATGCTTCTGCACTACCTAGGGAAAGCAGATCAAGCGAAATATGCATTAAAATAAACAGAAAACCTGAAAAAACATCCCCAACATTATTGATCGTACCTTGAATAAGGATCAG
>Ga0209367_1007782_pt1 | contig 14728 bp, 13 predicted proteins | sample WorMetLIZISLAND2_FD_187412 | JGI IMG/M metagenome (GOLD analysis project Ga0209367, IMG submission 187412) | Marine gutless worms symbiont microbial communities from Max Planck institute for Marine Microbiology, Germany - Olavius geniculatus... ... | reverse complement strand
TTGACGATTTTCTCAGCTAATCATTATTATTATTAGGCACAGTTTGTTGGAGTTATTTCAAAACATAATAGGGGTCCGGTTTTTTTGAGACACAGTGTATATATATATATATATATATATATATATATATACATGGTGTTTCATAAAAAGGACTCCCTTTTCTTTCTTTCATAATTCACTCAAATGATGATCAATTTACATAAAATTTTTTACCAGTTGCAGCGGAAAAAATACTAATTCAAAATATTTCAACAAAATATGGCAGTTGACTAAATATTCTTTGCTAGTCGTGACGTAACGCTGACGTCATAATGTGTCCCGGGTACAAGCTTCCTAGTCTCAAATGGTGCTGTCAGTTGCTACCCTGTTCCGATAATGGACAAGAAACATTATTAGATTGTGACCAATCTAATGTACTTTTCGCGCACATCAGTTTTTTTGTATTCTTCTAAGTGCTTCTTCATTCCTTACAACTTGCATTAGAGACCCGGTGTCAATTTGAGACCGGACTAATATTATACTAATAGTGACTGGCGTCAAAGTAGTTATTGGAAATTCTCTCCCCGTCTATCTGGAACTGTTATAAAAATATGGCGCCTTATGCCACGACCTTGACCTTTTGGGTTCACGTGAGGTCATCGGTCACGTGACCATTCGACTCGCGGTGATTGACTTCCTGTGGATAGTCCATTGTGACCATGCATCTATCTAGCACCATTACGGAGATATGGCCATTTGAAGTTCTTCCAGGAAGGCTCTTCCAGGAACAGTGGTCGGTTGTTGGTCGGTCAGTCGTCAATACTATATACTCCGATATACTCCTCTTCGCTACATTAGGAACGTAGCGTGTGAGGAGTAAAAATCTGGTTGCCTCATAACATATTCTTGAATTTTTACAGTTGCAGCCACAAAAAACATGCAAAGCTATCACATTTACGTGTCTATGGGGATAGTTGGACTTTCACATGTTCGAGCAAGACAGTGCAATAGCACACCGAGCTTGCAAAATGGTTGCATTTTTGAATCGCGAGACACCTGATTTTATACCCCCATGTTGCTTAGTGCTGATACGATGAACAATTTTTATCAGTGAACCAGATTAAGTTTACCATCGAAGCAGGGTAGCAAGTAGCAACTGACAGCAGAAGTTGAGACAAGCAAGCTTGTACTTACAACACATTATGATGTCAGCATTACGTCATGACTAGCAAAGAATATTTAATCAACTGCCACATTTTGTTGAAAGATTTTGAATTAGCATTTCTTCAGCTACAACTGGTAAAAATTTTGCATAAATTGATCACTATTTGAGTGAATTGTGAAAAAACAAATATTGGTTCTTTTTACGTGCGAGAGCTAGCTAGCTATAGCACGTATTAGCTATGGTAATTCTGTCCGTCTGTCCAACCGTCTGGCTGTCTGTCACGACCCAGTAACATTTCAAGACCAATTAAGATAGAAACTTCAGGTTTTCACCATATGATAGCTTAGTGTCTCTAGTATTTTGTGACAAAATTTCATGCCACTGGGTGAAAGGGGTCCCCACAAACTAGGAGGCAAAAGAGGGGCACCCCTCCTTAAAAGACATTATTCTACCGTTATTGGCTCGTCTAACATGAAAATGGTTGCAAATAGGCACAGACATGCTGCTTATCGTAACAAGCACTGGCAACAAACTTTTTAGAAATGTCAACATCGATGACCTGAAATGACGTTGAACCTCAAAATAGGGGGGTTTAGTGAATTTTTCGTGATTTTGGGCTGCGACACACATTTCAAGAATGAACTGCGCCGAAATGTCTGGAGACTAAATTTTCAGCATGGAATGTAGATTTTAGCAGTCCAAGTCCGGACCTTCTAGATTCAAAAAGGCCTGCGCACGTGGGTGTCAAAGAGGGGGTACTCTAAAAAGTAAAAAGTGGTTATTTATCTGCTGTTTGCTTGTCTAGCATGTAAATGGTTGCAGATAGGCACAGACATGCTGCTTATCATAACAAGCACTGATGACGAGCTTCTTAGGAATGTCAACATCGATGACCTTGAATGACCTTGAACCCTAAAAATATTGATTTAAGTGATTTTTTGGCAATTTTTAGCTGCAAAAGAGTGAAGAGCGACTAAATGGATGGAGATAGACCAAGTGACACAGGTGCGAACAGAAACTGCCATAGGCTCTTGTGCATCTCGTCAGCATTAGCTCAGATCCCTTGTTTATGAAACACCATGTATATATACAGTATAGCAGCACCCCTGCTTTAAACACGCCTAATTCAGTTTGCAGTTCATGAATTTCAACGAAATATCGAACACTGCACTATCTTAACAATACTTACTATCACACCCATTATGACATATGCACTTTACCATGTGTGCTCAATGTAGCATTGTCGTTATGACGTCAGAGTTTGTTTACGTTAGGTTTACGTTGTTTTGAAAATGGTTTTTAGCGCGTAAGATATAACTGCGATTAAATTTCTAAGACAAACTAAAGTCTTGACATTATGGAGCGAAGCACTTGTTGTTAGAATTTCCAACAAAAAACTGGTAGGTCACTAACTTAACTGAACAGACTTCTACGGAAGATTGACACAACCAGGTCAACCGAGAGACGCCCAGGACAGGGTAGAAAATGATCTGTAAGAACACTTGAGAACATTGACAATGTTGCTGGTCTGGTGCTCAGTCAAGATCATCATCCGCAGATCCACCACTGACTGCAACGTGCAAAGAAACTGTTGAAGTTGTATCCAACTAGCCTCATCAACTTTCATCTTTTTCTCAGTTGAAAAGTCTTCATTGTTGCTAGGCCTTCAAACAGCCAAAACGATTGAGTCTACATCGCTGCTGGTATGGTGAAAAAGAATCTTCCAGCCGGCTGCCTACTGCACATGCATTCTGATACGGTATTGGTTGGCATTTTGATACTTGGGGTAACAGGGTTGCACTTCTTCGTGCATCCTGGCGTCAAGACTAACGGAAAATATTACAGGGAAACTCTGCTGAAGAAAGAACTGCCCCCAGATACTCGCGACATTTCTGAATATCTTATTTTTCAGCAGGGCAACGTGCCAGCTCATCGTGCGAAAGAAACAGTTGATCTTCTTTCGACTGAAGCACCAGCTTTCATCCCGCCAACACTCTGGCCGCCTAACAGCCTGGATTTGAATCCGGTGGATTATAAAGTCTGGTCAGTACTTCAGGAGCAAGTGTACAAGTTGAAGGTCAACAATGTTGACTAGCTGCGCCACCATATCCAGACTGTCTGGGATGAACTTCATCAGACCGTGTTATTGACAAGGCGATCAAGCAGTGGTGCACTTGGTGGCCACTTTAAGCACAAAATGTATAAAAACTAGAGCTGTCAAATTAACGCATTAATTAACGCGTTAATGCCTTAATAAATTAACGTGCGTTAAAAAAATTAACACGCATTTTGAAAAATAATGCACATACGTAAATTTATGTGAATTTACTAAATTCTGTGAAACAAAAATTCTAATATTTCGTGAAACTGCGGTTATTTGACAATCGACTGAATTCAAGTAACTTAACTGTAGTTGCCGTTCCATCACTACTGTAAATAAATAATTATTCCGATGACAGGCTAATAGATTTTTATGCTAACTATGACGTCAGTTATTGTCAATGATATGTTTCAAAATGTGGTTCTAACTTTCTATATTCTACAGGTGGGGTCCCCAAACGTTGCAAGGCCCGGGGGTAACTTACCCCCCTACTCTCCCTCTCGACGAACCTGGTGCATTAATAATGAGTTAATTAATGCATTAAAAAAATAATGCTTCGACAGCTGTAAAAACGTTCAGAATGATGGTCTCAATGACTGCTTCAAATTTTGTAAAAATCTATGAGGTATTTTAAGGGTAGGAGAATAGGGTGGATGCTGGGGTGTTGGGAGTTAACTGACTGACCAGTGACCATCAGAATACTTGAATTGATATCTTATCCAATTGGGAATTAGCTACTAGCTTGGTAAGTTGGTAATGGGATCTTGTCACAAGGCAACATGGTAGTTCCGTTCACTCTGTTATTATAACTTTCACAACGACACACGGCGACTAATAGTCCGGTATACACAAGATCAAAGCACTGTACTGAACTGCGATATACAAATAACAAGCAGACAACCGGAATAAATGGATGATTGAGATTCGTCTGCTGGTTAGCTGAAACAGACCGACGCATTAATCGATAGCTTTTCTTCCTCGATGACTTTGAACAATTCTCACCATCACTACACTTGCCAGAAATACAAAATATTGCAGTAGTACAAAACACTTCAGCCATATGACACATGAAACATGAGCTTAACAACAAAACTCAATGCTTACATGGAAAGTACAACACCTATAAAACACACATAACACAGAATTTTTCAGTAACTACAAACTTGCTGGGCTCATGTGCATAAAAACAGGAGGGCAGGGGGGTAGTTGCCCCCCCCATCAGATTCAGTCAAAACAGGTGAAAAATTTGGGCAAAAAGCAAGAAAAATTTTAAAAAATACTGGACAGTGAAAGCAAAAAATTGTCTAACGTGTATATATCAAAGCCATGCAAACTAAACAAAAATTTCTTAATACATTTTTCTCCATTAGTATGAAAAGTGTCAGTAAATAATAGTGAAAATTAGATTTTAGTGGTTTAGTTTATACCCAACTTTTTCGAGCAAAACAGAACGCAGAGTCAGTCAGTTTTACAAATTATTAGAATTACTTGATAAGCCTAAGTTAGATTTTATGACCACCCCCACCCTATATAACGTTAACTACCTGCTCTTAGTCCCCTTTTCCCTAAATTATATAACACCAACTCTAACCCTCACCCCCATCTGCAGTCTATAATCTGAATCTGAACAACGTTGCAACAAAGCACAATGAATCAATGGAAAGTTACTGTTGTTAATGAATCTAACGTGGCATCAGCTTTCTGCTCGTTAATCAACGTATCTCAGTCACTACAACTGCATGGATAAAATTAGGATTATCCACATTTACCAGATCGGTGTTATGCATATCACTGGCATCACCATCTACCTCACTGTTATCTACCGATGACTGCAGTGGTAGTTCATCATCACCGAAATGTTGCTATTGTTAACCTGACCAGTTACAGGGGCGTTTTCAGCTTGACTTCTAGTCAGCACCAAACTAGTGGCAGCTTCATCTGATTGCTCGCAGTCATTTGCACAGTGAGATTTAACCACCTGTATCGTATCAGCTGAGATTATGAAATCGCAGTTCTGTGCCATAGCCTCCGTTAAAGCAAAAACAACAGGTACAAACACAAAACGATCTTGATCATCAGCTAGCTTAACCTGCAAACACACAAGCTCGGCCAAAACAGGCTCACCAAAAATGCCCTGCAATTTAACGTGACCAACGGATTGGGCAGACGACATAACACTTTGCACAACCGCACGCTTAGCTATTGGCATCTCAGTGCCTGAGTCAGCTAGACATTTGTATGGACCACAGTTTTCTACAAACGGGTGTATATACGTCAGTGGTGATACAGTCGGCTCCACTTATATGCACGTCGGTTATAAGCACACTCCTCTTATTTGCACGAAGTGCGTCTAGTCCTGTTTGAGTTTAGGCTATGGCAATGGCAGTCAACTTTGGTTATAAGCACCAGCAATATATGCATGATTCGGGTATAAGCTTCGGGTATAAGCACACGTTGATTCGGTCCCAGCACCATGACTTACATCAGTTATAAGCAACTGGTGTGTGGACGTTCATAACAGATGACTTCACGCAAGGTCATTGGCTGACAAGTGCATGTAAGAGCAGCTGCAGTCAGCCACTAAACACTCACTGGGATGCTGAATACCACGCCTAGACCCCAGAACTCTGTGGGTAGGTGAAGTTAGTGATCATCAGGCATAATACGGGATATAGTACAGCGCCCCAACCCAGCAGCATGCAGCATCTCTAGTCTCTACGTTCTCTCGTTATCGTTCAGTCACTGCAGTAGTGCTATTGCCTTTTCACCTTATCGTACAGTTTTGACAGTGTATATGTTTTTCATGGCATCGACAACGACGAATAAACGCAAAACGTTATCTCTGAGTGAACGCATGGACGTTGTTAGAAGGCTTGACTCAATGGAGAGTCAAGCTTCCATCGCAATGAGTTACGGTGTTCATCCTAGTTCAATTTCATGCATAATGAAACAGAAGGAACAGATTGTTGATGATTGTCAGAATAACACAAACCCCGATCGCAAACGAAAACGTACGGGGAAATCTGATGATGTGGAAAAAGCATTTCTGCGTTGGTTTACGCAAGCAAGAAGCCGCCAGCTGCTGGTTAGTGGCCCACTTCTTATGGAGAAGGCCAACAGCTTGACTGAAGGGCTGGGACTGGCAGACTTCAAAGCTACAGTGGGCTGGCCGGAACGCTGGAAAGAACGAAACATCAAATTCAATTCGAAGAGAAGCAGGATGCTGACGACTGGGGCACTGAACGATGGGTGACTGAAGTCCTGAAGACATTATTAAAGATTACGAAGCGAAGGAAATTTTTAATGCAAATGAGATGGGCCTGTATTGGCGGGCCATGCCTGATGGGACTCTATCGTTGAAGAACACGGACGCTGCCGGCAGCAAAGTGCCCAAGGAACACGTAACGTTGTTGCTTGCTTGCAATATGGACGGTTCAGAGAAGCTGAAGCCACTGACAACTGGCAAAAGCAAAAATCCACGCTGTTTCAAGAACGCTAAGAAGCTTCCTGTTCCGTATGAGGCCAACAAAAATGCTTGGATGACGGGCAACATTCGGAAGGAGTGGTTGAAGAAAATTGACCGGCAGATGCAAGCGAGAAAACACAAGATCGTGATGCCGTGTGACAACTGTGCGCCGCACAACGGTGAGACGCAGTTGGCAAACGTCAAGGTGATATTCATGCTGCCGAACATAACGTATCTCATTCAGCCGATGGACCAGGGCATCATAGCCAACTTTAAGCAACACTACAGGGTGCTCGTGCTTCGCCAGCTGATGGGAGTGATGGAGACGGCGGACGGGCGGCGGAGATGGCGCATAAACTGACGCTGCTGGATTCGCTCCACATGCAGAAGGAAGCGTGGGGGCGAATTAAAACGGCCACTATTATCAACTGCTACAAGCGTGCGAGGTTCGTGAAGGAAACAAGTGAGGCGAATGAGGAGTGAGGAGTCAGACGGTGCGCGGAGTGAGGCTGAGGCAAGTGGCGACGCTCAACCACCTGCTGCGACGTTTACGACCGCGCTACAGAGTCTGTTCAATGTCCGATCTTATCTTGATGCAGCTGGCTGTGAGAACTATGAACACTTCTATAGACTCACTGACCAGCTGTATGCTGTATCAGCCGGTGTTACATTACAGTCTTCCCCATGACAGAGTCTCCGGCCGGAGACTGTCCCGGTATTAGAAAGTCTCCCCCGCCACGTAGATGTCTCCCCCTATGACAAAATCTTCCCCCTGTGACAGAGTCTCTGTAGTCGGTGTGACAGAATCTCCCCTGTTACAGACTCTCCCCCGGCAACTGCTATAAAATGTGATGCAGCCGTGCTGCGGTGGCTGCGGTGTCAGAGCACAGAGAAGTCGCGACTGCATGGCGACGTTGACATCTGACACGACGGGGTTGTAGTAAAAATCAGACTACAGAAATGGATATTGCAAGCACGGACACTGTAAAGGATTGTAACAAAAATGAACTAGTTTAGTTACGCAGTGACATTTACAACGACCGCTTAATGTAGAATATCTATGCTGTCAGTTATTACTTAGCATAGTACATTATGCATTGTATAATTCATACAACCTGATATTGTCTAACTCGGGGCGTATAAACTCTTCCTTCCGGACTCCTTCCAGGGCTGAGGGCACCATTCAGAGAAGAAGGGTTAGGTCTGTCGGTCTGTCAGTCAGGCACTTAGGCTGCAGAGTTCAGACTAATCCTATAGGGATCTTGCCTTGTAGTCAGTTTAAGCTGCATACCATAGCTGATACAGTTCAGCTTTGCTGTGAGTCTGATTATTGTTTTGCAAGGAAAGGTCACATACTAATGAGCTTGAGTGTTTGAATTAAAGGTCAACAATGTACTGACCATGACTAAATTTGCAGAAATAGCTTTATCCATAAGCCATAGCCTAGCCGAATATTGAACTGGGGAACTTCAGGCTGGTTTATGGTGTTTTAGGACAAACTGTACGTACCTTTAGCCGTATAGGGTCAGGTTATGACATATTCAGCCTTGGCTAAATTACTGATGAGACCTTTCCCAAACAGTTCATGAAGTGTATGAGTTATTACTGTTCATTCTGTTTGCAAAAAAGCCAGTTTACAAACACCATTGGTTGAAGAGCCCTGGATTCGAGTTAGTGTAGACATAACCGGTCCACATCCACAGTCGTCGAAGTCCAATCAATACATTTTAACGCTGAAGACCATTACTCTAAATGGGCAGAAGCTATTCCGTTGCGAAACCATACAGCTCCTACAGTGGCCCGTGCACTAATGGTCCACATGTTTTCAAAGTTCGGTTCACCTCGATCTGAATTTGAGTCAGAATTATTCAGAGAATTGATGAAGTGGATGGAAATTGATAAGCTGAAGATAACAGCATTTCATCCATCATGCAATGGAGTTGTTGAACGGTTCCATAGAACCCTCAATTCTATGCTGGCCAAGACAGTAAGTGAATTGCAACGTGACTGGGATGAACGTTTGCCACTAGTGTTAGCTGCTGATAGAGCTATACCGCATGAATCAACCGGTTTGACTCCAAATAGGTTATTTTTGTGACACGAAGTACGCATGCTGATTGACCTAGTTATGGGTCTACCATTGGATGAAGTGGCTGGGAATCCGACAGCTGATGATTATGTAGCACAGTTGCAGCGGAACTCCGTTGACGCTTTCCAGATCACACGTAAACACTTACGCGCTAGTGCTGAAAGAAGGAAAAAAGGATACGATATCCGAGTCAAAGCCGAACATTTCGCTGTCGGTGATTGGGTGTTTTATCATTGTCCCAGGCGATATCAATCTAAATCGCTCAAGTGGCAGAAATCGTACATCGGCCCATACTTGGTCGTGCACATCACTGAACCAGTAAACTGTGTTCTACAGAAATCAGCTAAATCCAAGCCGTTCATGATGCACGTTGACAAGCTGAAAAAGTGTTATGGTTTGACTCCAACATTGTGGCTGACAGTAGTGTCTACCAGAGACCAGTCAAATTAAGCAGAGAAATGAATAAACAGTGTTATTGTTGAAAGGCTCAAAACGAGAGATACAATTTAGCGGTCTGATTGCAGCTGAATCCATCTCTCTTTCTCATCCCTTTCGAATTTAATAGCGATAGAATTCTATTCGCTAACGAGTAGCAGTATTGCTTCTCTTGTTAATGTTAAGTCGCATGGTGTTGATCGAAAGTTAAAAAAAAACTTTCTAGTTGTTTTGATTTCAGGAACGACAATGCCATATCCTGACAAGCAATGTGAGTTTTGTGGAGAAGTTCAGAAAAACGGCAATTGTGGGCGTCATCTAAGGCGAAAGCATCCGGATCGGTGCACAGATAAACCAAAACCGAGTAATACGTCTGCACGAGACCCAATATCCTGTGCTCCAGCACGTTGTTCCGGTGCAGAATCGACGGGTTCTGCAGGACGTTGCTCCATAATAAACACAGACTACATCAGCGATGCTACTCTGTGCATGTTATGACAGGAGGGGAACGACATACCTGCTATGTCATGTTACCTAAAGAATTATTTTTCGGCACCCACTTCGGAATAAATGCGACCCAGCAAAAGACGATGAAGCGTTTCTGGTGGGCGACCATGAGTGAAGATATTCGTCACTGTGTCCGCATTTGCGAACGGTAAGTTAACGTGATACATGCCAATACTGTTTTAATGTAAACTTACTCCATAACGATATAACGCTACGTTGATTTTGGTCTTGCTTATATGTGAAACTTTTTACCGCTAAATTTTAGGTGTATATGCCAATACCATTCGTTAAATGCGGGTGTAGACATGGGCAATGAATGACTGCATAGTGCGCTACATTGTCATTCTTTTTTGCCTCATGTTTGAAGCTGAAGTGAACTTCAGTTACTTAACTTTTGAGGTACTACCGCTATGCTGTATGCCTCTAGAGTGGTACGTTAGTCATCTGGCATCCGTCCGTCCGTCTGTCTGTCTGCAATGGACGTGTTGTCGCTTGGTGTACGAGAAGTTAACCATTGTTCTGTTCAATAATAGCGCTACTGTGCATGTTGACAGCTGTTCCTGCGCAAATCCCAACACCCACGCGGAGAAAGCGGAGCTGCATCTGGTCAAAGTGTCAGCGCAAGTGTTCCATCGCTGAGGAATCGATCTTGTCGGCCCTCTCCAGCAGACAAAACGCGGCAACACTTATGTCATTACGGCCACAGACTACCTTACGAATTAAGTTAGCAGCTTTCGCCATACAATATGAATTTGCGAATTTATCGACATTTTTTCATTCATTTCACTACTTGTTTTGCTTGTACATTATTCAATCGTAGCCTAGCAGTTAGTGCGTGATTGATTACAGAATAAAAATACTAACGATGATAATAATTATAATGAACACGTTTATTCATCCGCATAAAATAAAATTAGCAAAAACCAACGTAAATTAGCAAAAAGCGGAATCGCTGTGGCAAGTTCACCTGAGTCAGCCTTCGTATTTGCAGCCAACTGTCAGGTTTATTCTTGTCTACTGTATGAAGTTGACATATATTTTCTTGTAAGTACGTCAGTATGTAATTAGGTAAGTAAGCCTAAGTAAGTCTGTGTACGTTGGTGACCCAAAAAAATGTGTGAACGTACAGAAGTGCGTCATGAGTAAGCATCGTGCTTGTGCCTGTGTAGGTGGTGTAAGGTCGGTGCCATCGAAGTTAAAACGGCCGACAGCGTTCATGACTTTCTGATGAAACTGGTCTTCAGCTTTGGAGCGTGCACTATTCTGCTGCATGACCAGGTGCATTGCTGCTGGCTCCTGTCAAAATATTCTTGTTTTATTTCCAGTTTTTTTCTGTTTTTCCATGGTATGTATCTATAGTAAACTTTGTTTATTATTTCTTTAACAGATTTTTTATTATGACTCTACTGTTATTCCTTCTGTATATACGTTTGTTATAAGTGTGGTTCATTAAATAAATAAATAAGAGTGCTATCTCTCAGTGACGACTGTGGCTTTTATTACAGCACAAAATCCCTTAGCTGCGAATGGTTTTATGCTGTTATAGACGTTACTTTAAAGTTGCTAAAGTAGGACTATGCCGTATCAATGCAACACGTGTCCCTTTGATCCAATGTGAACATGCTGTTACATCACTAAGCTTGCTGCAGCTAATTATGTAAATTTGGATAGTGAAGGGATGCGAGTTTGCGAACAACGCCGTAGACGATTTGTGTCGCGCACTGAACATCAAATTCACCACGACATCAGCTTACCATCCACAAAGCAATGAACTTACAGGTACGCCGTTAGTTATATCTTGACATCAATATTAGTTTAAGTGCTCTTATTTTTGATCAGCACAGCTTACGAAATGATCGTATATTCGTGCATAATTAAACTGACAAGAAATTTTACCTAATGCTCACAAGACGCGCGAGAGCCAGTGTACGACTTCCTATTAGTGATTAATAGTAACCTAGGTGGGTGGTGATTGGTGCTTTCGACTTGCTGGCATTTTTGCAAGACAGCCTGTCTTAACCACGTCTTAATACAGCATGTCGTATGCTATGTCTCTGTACGGGTTTTTTTAGGCCAATGTCGCTAAGACAGATATCCTAATGCGGTGTGCATGCGCTTTTGTACAGAACGCTTCAACCACACTCTGGTAACCACTCTGAGCAAGCTGGTGAACGAGAAAGCCGATGACTGGGACCAGCATCTTCATGCAGTCGCGTTCGCCTACCGTGTTAAAGAGCAAGCGTCAGCTAAAATGTCACCATTTAAGCTGATGTACGGAGTCAAGGTGTGACTGCCAATGGAGCTACAGTTCGATCGACAGCAAGACGAAGATGCAGTGTACGACGAAGACGCTGTGGCTACCGCGATACTGGCACGCGCAACCACTGCCATCGATCTACTGAAAACCACTCGCGCTGCTGCAAAGTACAACATCGAAGCTGCCCAAGCGAAACAAAAGTGCCAGTATGATATCAAGCGTCAGAAACCAAGCTTCGGCGTAGCCGATCGTGTTCTACGTTATAACAGACAGCGCGATACCCGGAAAGGCGGGAAGCTGAATCTGCATTACGACAGTCCGTACGTGGTAGCAGATACTTGGCAAAGGTGTATATCGATTGACCGTGCTTTCCGGGTCGCCGGTGATGAGCTCTCGAGACCTTAAACTCGCCCCCACTGACGGTTACGCATCCTCGTCTTCCTCGCCATCTGCGGCGCCGTAAAAGTCGTCAACGGATTCGCCACAAAAGAAACGCATGCGCCGTGGTCACAGCCCGTCTGTAGCTGACGACGATACTTTCTGCGTGGAAAGTGATCGGGAGGTGGTGCGACACGGCAAGTTAAACGATAAAATCATCGATGCCGCAAACATGATGGTGGCCGAGCACCTAGGAACACCAACGCAGACGACGCTCATTGCTCAGAGTCCTGCTGGCTTTGCTCCGTGCGACATTGACCACCCGATAGTCGCGATCCTGCACGGCATCGAGCATTGGGTCACTGTTGCCTTGCGTGACGGCGACGTCCACTACGTTGACAGTCTGCGACCACATCAACCGCTGTCAACGTACGTCATCCGTCAACTTCTGCAACTCTTTCATGACAAGGTTGACGACGACGGTAAGCTGCGAGTGTCCATCGTGCCCAGAACGCCACAACACAGTGGTGACGACTGCAGGGTTTATGCGGCACTGTATGCCACCGAGCTGGTACTGAACAATGTACCTGGCCTGCAGGCACCGTTCCACCCACAGCAGATGTGTGCCCATTTACAGCAATGCCTGGAGTTCAGGAAGCTCGAGCAGTTCCCCGCACGACGACACGCGACATCACGGATGACAACGCAAGATCATCCGACTCGCCGTAGACACGTCTGGTGTGGAAGTGCTTCAGTGACTCTGTACTGCAACTTAGGCCATGCTGTTAACGACACACATGACGTTAGACATAATGATGACATAACATTAGCAGATGTTCGAAAAGGAGAGAGTGTATGCTAATGATAAATGATAATGATGTGATGATATCTTTGGAATTAAACAGTGTATTATGCGTCTTGTAATTGACTGTAATGCAGTTAGCATGTTATGGGTACATGTTACAGTCACATAGGCTAAGGCATATAAGCGGAGTCAGCTGTATATAAATTGCATTAGTCACACTAGCTACATTAGTTGACACATGCACATGTTTTACATCATCAACAATATCACGCCTTCACTGATGGACTGGTTAAACAGCTGAGCCACTGGCGCTGCAAACACCACCACTCCCAGTCTCAAAAACCATGCTGGGATTTGGTCAAACCCCGTCGCAGTCGGTCGCATTCTATCAAGCAAATGGAAGACTTCAGTGGCTGCATAAATTCTGTGGAGCAAAATTTGAGTTTCTAAATTTAAAAAATTGTAGCAATTTTTTTTACATTTGGGTCTTTTCAGTTTTTAAATACTTCAAAAAGCTGTATTTCACGTCACTTATGTTGTAGAATTGTGGTTTAGGTAAAAAAAATCAGCACAAACTTGGCACAGATGTAAAAACGTTCAAGGAAAAAAATTTTAAAACGAAAAACCGCAAAAAAAAACGTTACAAAATTTTTTTAAAAACGTTGCATAAAAACATTAGTCCTAATTTGTCACATCTGTTGCCACCTAATCCTATAATGTTCTAGCTGCAGATTGCAGAATGGCTGAAACTCAAGAGAGAGAAAACTTATTTTTTCCAAATCAACCATGTGGTTATAAGACCAAAATCACCAGACTTACTAAGTACGCTACGACTCGTTTCTGTGGTTTCAAAAGTAGTTCTCAAAATTCTTGACAAATTTTTCAAGAAACAAAAATTGAATATAAACGCCAACAAGATAATGTTCATATGAACACAGAGTATGTCCAATGTATTTTGACAGTTTACAGTATATGTCAGTGGTATAAATATCATCAGTGAGCTGTTTAGGTCGGTAGATCAGCTTAATTTCAAATTGTACAGCAGCAATGATTCTTTCATCCTTCAGTATTATTTTAACTAAACAATAAACATTGTCAGTCACGAGACCATTCGATTCGTCACCAGCACTTCACTATAAAAGATCCATCGTCACCATGCATCTATCTTGCACCGTTACGGAGATAAGGCGCCCCAAAGATAATGACCTGTTGGGGTCACATGACGTCATCAGTCACGTGACCATTCGACTCAAGGGGGTCGACTTCCTACAGGTGGTCCATAGTGACCATGCGTCTATCTGGCACCGTTACAGAGATATGGCGCCTTAAATATTGGATGCACAAACATGGATACGAAAAAAGACGGAAGAAGGGAAAGAGAAAGAGGAAGGGGAAGGGGAAAGGAAGGGGAAAAGAAAGTGGAAAGGAAAAAATAAGGGAAAGAGGAAGGAGAAAAGAAATGGAATAGAAGGTAAAGGGAAGGGGAAGGAAAATGGAAAGGGGAAGGAAAAAAAAGGGAACGGGATAGGGTAGGAACTGTCTCTTA
>Ga0209367_1007781_pt1 | contig 14730 bp, 5 predicted proteins | sample WorMetLIZISLAND2_FD_187412 | JGI IMG/M metagenome (GOLD analysis project Ga0209367, IMG submission 187412) | Marine gutless worms symbiont microbial communities from Max Planck institute for Marine Microbiology, Germany - Olavius geniculatus... ... | reverse complement strand
CAAAAGGCACATCCTTGCGCGAGACCGCGTCGTTTGAGCCATCGCACGCAAAAATCCGCCGAAGGGTCTGACCTGTAGGTGAGTTGACTAAAAAAAAGGTATATGGATAGCTATAAAAATTTTTGCATATATTTCACCCATTTGCCGGGAAGCCCCCCTTGAAGGGATTTACATGAAATTTTGCATGAGGCATCTCGCCGACGTAATCAACCGTGCCAAATTTTATCTCAATCAGATCATGGGTTTTGATTCTGTGGAGGGTCGAATTTTTGGCATTCCCATAAGAAAGAGAAGTCGCCGTTAACACAGGGCTTGAACTACCGTTCAGCCTGTGATGACGTCATTGCACCAACAGCACAAGCAGCAACGCCGGCTGTTACTTTTCCCTCCCTCTGCCGCAAAAGGGCTCTTCCTTCTCCCTCCCCTTTCCTTGTTGTAATGTGTAGTTGTAGGTGTTGTTGTATTTGTATGTGTAGAAGTATTAATAGTAATGCTTAAATCACTTCACTTGGCGGAGATAAGCACTCTCGCGAGCGCCTTCTAGTTCTTTCTTTTATAACTCAGTCGAATGGTGATCAATTCAATTTTTTATGAAATTTTTATCAGCTGTAGCTGAAGAAATACTCATTCGAAATACTTCAACAAAATATGGTTGTTGTTTAAATATTTTTTGCTAGTCATGATGTAACGCTGACGTCATAATGTGCAGTACAAGCTTGTCTGTCTCAACTGGTCCTGTCAGTTGCTACCCTGCTTTGATGGTGAACTTGATCTGGTTCACTGATGAAAAATGTTCATCGTATCATCACTGAGCAACATGAAGGCATGAAATTGGGCACCTCACGATCCAAAAACTCAACTATGTTGCAAGCGGTGTGTGCTGGAGCAGTCTTGCTGCAATGTGTACAAGTAATTTGAGCAAAGCTCATGAGACGTGCGAAAGCAATGCAGTAAAATAACCACTTTTTAGGGGGGTAGCTGCCTTTGACGCCCGCCTGCGCCGGCCTCCTTGAACCTAGGGGATCGGGACTTGAACTGCTGAAGTCTACGTTGAATGCTGAAAATTTCATACGCAGGTTGTCTTGGTCTATCTCCAGCCATATCGTCGCAATTCAGTGTTGAAATGTGCGTTGCGTCCAAAAATTGCGAAAAATTCACTATAAACCTCTCTTTGAAGGGCTCAAGGTCGTTCAAGATCATCGATGTTCATGAATCCAAAGAGCCTGTCATCAGTGCTTGTTATGATAAGCAGCATGTATGTACCTATCTGCAACAGTTTTCACATTATTCGAGCCAATAACGGCAAAATGACGTCTTTTTAGGGGGCAGGTACCCCTCTTCGACGCCCTCGTTCGAGCGGAACCCCTGCACCCAGTGGCACGAAATTTTGTCACGATAAACTAGAGACTAGAGATTTCGTGATCCTACTTGCACTGTTTTGATACAGCTCACGAGTGTGACAGACGGACAGACAGACGGACAGACACCCAGATGATGGCAGACACGTGAAGCATTCTGCTTTCGCGCGTAAAAAGTCAAGCTATCCCCACAAGTGCGTGAAAGTCATCGTTTTATGCATTTTTTTGTCGCTGCAATGGTAAAACTTCAACAGTTTGTCATCAGCAAACCAGAACAAGAAATTTGAGCAAAGCTCATGAGACGCGCGAAAACCTATAGCAGTTCCTGTTCGCAGGTAATCTTAAATAACCACTTTTTACAGGGGTACCTCTCGTTGACACCCACATGCGCAAGCCTGCTTGAATCTAGAGGGTCTGGACTTGGACTGCTAAAATCTACACTGCATGCTGAAAATTTCATACGCAGGTTGTCTTGGTCTATCTCCAGCCATTTTGGCGCAATTCACTCTTGAAATGCATGTCACAGCGCAAAATTGTGCAAAAAATTTACTAAAAACCCTTTTTGGGAAGGTTCAAAGTCGTTCAAGGTCATCGATGTTGATAAATTTAAAAAGCCTGTCATTAGTGCTTGTTATGATAAGCAGCATGTCCGTGCCTATCTGCAACCGTGTTCACGCTACACGAGATAATTGCGCCAAAATAACCACTTTTTAGGGGGATAGCTGTCTTTGACGCCCGCCTGCGCTGGCCTCCTTGAACCTAGGGGGTCGGGACTTGAACTGCTAAAATCTACATTGAATGCTGAAAATTTCATATGCAGGTTGTCTTGGTCTATTTCCAGCCGTTTCGTCGCAATTCAGTGTTGAAATGTGCGCTGCATCCAAAAATTGCGAAAAATTCACTAAAAACCCCTTGTTGAAAGGTTCAAGGTCGTTCAAGGTAATTGATGTTGATAAATCCAAAAAGCCTGTCACCAGTGCTTGTTATGATGAGCAGCATGTATGTACCTATCTGCAACCGTTTTCACATTATTCAAGCCAATAACAGCAAAATGACGTCTTTTTAGGGGGGTATCCCTCTTTGACGCCCTCGTTCGAGGGGAACCCCTGCACCCAGTGGCACAAAATTTTGTCACGATAAACCAGAGACCTTGGGGCAGCCCACAGTGAAGATTTCGTGATCCTAGCTTGCACCGTTTTGATACAGATCACGAGTGTGACAGACAGACAGACAGATGGACGGACAGACGGACAGACAGACGCCCAGACGATAGCAAAGATGTGCGAAGCATTCTGCTTTCGTGCGTAAAAAGTTCACCATCAAAGCAGGGCAGCTATTCAGTGATTGGCAGCATCTGTTGCGACAAGCAAGTTTGTACTCGCAGCATATTATGACATCATCATTTACATGATAAATAGCAAAAACTATTTAAACAACAGCCATATTTTGATCTGTCCCATTGCTATAGCATAGCATGAGACAGATTATAAAATCACTTGCGTCTGTCTGTCTGTCACTCTGTCTGTAAACACTCCTACGGCCGCAATTTTGATTCAATTTTGATGAAATTTTGCACAGTGATTCGGGGCCTGAAAAGTAAGATCGAGTTTGTTGGGGATAAAAATCTGATAACTCCTTCCCTATTTTACCCCAAATTTTTAAAAATTTGCATTACAGCCTACAGAGACTTCAAAGCGGTCAATAACACGGTCCCTGTAAGACAATTGTGCAATGTTTACCTACCCCCTAGTTTGGGGTCGTATGGTGTTATTTAAATGTACCCCCTAACAACCCTTGTTGATTTAGCAACCATTCAAAAGTTGCAAAATTTTGCATTACAGCCAATGAAGATTTCAAAGCAGTATAACTCGGTCCCCGTAAAAGATAACTGCACGCTGTTTGCACCTACCCCCTATTTTCAGGCCTATGTTATCCGATGGAGTCATTCAAATTTCTCCCCTGCTGACCCTTGTTGCCATGGCAACGAATTATGGGACAAAAATTGACTATAACTCGACCCCCATGAAAAATAATTGCACGCTGTTTTCACCTGCACCCCTATTTTCGAGCCCAGGCTATCTGATGGTGTCATTTAAATTTTTCCCCTGCCAACCCCTGTTGCCATGGCAACGAATTTTGGGACAAAATTGACTATAACTCGGCTCCCGCAAAAGGTAATTAGATGCTGTTTTCACCTACCCCCTATTTTCGGGCCCGGGCTATGCAATAAGTCATGTAAATTTCTCACCTGAAGACGCCTGTTGTCATGGCAACCAACCGTTTTTACTCAAAAACAAAATTAGCTGCAGGCTCACAAGAGCGTCAAACGCTGAAACACAGCTGCTAGGCTATACAGCGTGGCAATGGGACAGATACCTTGTTCCACAAAACGTATTTCTAGTGTGTAAATATTTTGAATTAGTATTTCTTCAGCTACATCTGGTAAAAATTTTGTGCAAACTGATCTTCATTTAAATGAATTACAAAAGAAAGCTTAAATGGCAAAAGCAAAGCTACCAAATAATTATCAAATGACTATTAGCATTTAGAGAAATTTAACTCAATCTTGAATGCAAAAAATCACAACCATCCGTTATTCACTTGATTTATACGAACAGCAACCTTCTGTTCCTCAACAGACACTTTAAAAATGTGCCTTTTCAGGAATTACTCCAGACCCCAATGCAAACGTTTGGGTAAGAGGTGTCAACCAACATCTTTAAAGCAGGAAAGGATAAGAAGTAGTCCCCGGAACCGCCGCCATTCGCCGCCGCCGCTGAGACCTCAACCATCAAGTTAGCAGTCTGAGACCACACCACCACCGCTGAGAAGCTAGCGGTTTTAGCGGTTTAACAACAAAAATAAAATCAAACAATGCGTCATTCTCACACTGCTGCAAGCAGAGCCACCAGTGCAAGTGTGCATGTTCTTCTAGCCAGTCATCAGTTCTGTAGTGTACTAATGGGACTCCATGGGGAAACAGTAGTTTATCGTATACATTGTTACGTATCACATAAAGGTTGCTGTTTTAAGGTCTCAAAAATTTCTACCAGTGACAGACGTCTTAGTGGTCCAGACTGCTAAGCCAGCCACTAAGGCTTAGCAGTCCGAACCGCTGCTAGCTTAACGGTTTAGCGGTTTCAACCGCTAAGCCAGGATTCAGACCAGCCATTAAGGCCTTAGCAAATGGTTCTGGAAACTAATAAGAAGCCTAGATACATGACAAATTGTTAACAGCATTATATCTCACCTGCTAATTATTTGTTACTTAAATTTCATAATTTTATTACAATAACTTAATCTATACATACCAAGCTTGTCAATCGGACGAAATATGATCATTGTCAGAAGAATGGAATATGCCATATATCTGAACGCTCGTCCCTTCTTCCAGTGCATCCTCCAAGGAAACTGAAGGAATTTAGCTCCGAGTGAATATGGATACTTCAACGGACGGCCTGGTCCGGTGTCCGGCATTTTTTCCATGACTGAAAAATGTCTTGGTCCAGTAAAAACTGCTAAAGTCACACACATCACATATGTAACATGAACTTAACATACAACAAAAACCGGATAAAATTTTTTTTGGTTACAGTCTACAGAAAAAAATGAAGCTATATGAACAATAATCTGTTTAAACTAATAAGCTAATGCCACTATCCTCAGTTTGTGTGTTATTTTCCAAGACAAACAACTGATGATAGTCCTAGATTCTCAAGAAAGCCAATTGCATCTAGATGGTGCAGAATTTTTGCAATAGTGCCTGGATGAAAAAAAAATGAAAAGCAGTGTGTATGTTTTCGCAGCTCTCAAGGTAGCTGGCAAACTCACGATCACACGTCAAAACTCATAGCACAACATGTCAACTCATCACAACGTAAAGTTTCGGCTAGTATTTTTTAAAATTCTGCTGTGACAAGCTGACTATTACTGCTAACTGATTGCTGTTTTGCTGTTCTTGGCAAAACCCGGATCCCGACACTCCTCCGGTGTGGAGAGTATTGTCTCTCCTCTCATCGAAATTTGTTGACTTTATTTTACTTCCAACCATTTTTCCATAAAACTTCTGACTGCTCAGTTTGTCCTCTTGTAGTTTTTGTACTGCACTGTGGTCTGCTTTCTGACCAGAGCCATTACATACATTTTTCTGGTGTCAGTCTGTCGTCGGTACTTACTCCGCTATAACCTTCGGAATATATGCACCATTGTTTCTCTTTCTCCACTATAAGTAAAACACGTCTTTCTGGCCGTCATTGCATATTTGTTCTCACTTCAAATACTGTTCTGACACCTTCCCATGTTAAGCATTCAGTCAGTGTAACTAAAACATGCTGGGATATGACAGACTATAACAGTACAGTAAAACAAGACAGAGTGTGATTGCCACTAGCACAGAGCGGGTGGGCAAACCATCACGATTGAGCAGTTAACCACGTGGCACATGTGAGTATTAATGTTAACAACTGTTCCTAATGACAGGCCCAAAAGCAGCAAAACACAATTAACACCAAGAAATCAGCAGCAAAACATGACAGATGTTAATCCATTGCACTCTTACGGCAACAGAATTTAAGCCTATAACCAAGCAGTTTAACTTCTTCTTCTTTCCATAATGTACAGATCCTCTTGTGAGTAACGACAACAATTACTAAATTCTAGCTCAGAAACGCATAAATACAAGCGTTAGCGAGTGTATTACTGTCATTTGTGGAAGATAGCTAACTGTCCTGTCATGTTTTATATTAGCAGTCCAGTCCAGTGTGTAAGTAGCGAGTTTTCTCAGTTTCGTCTGTCCGTCTGCAGTCTCCTGCACCGGTTGCCACATCATCTAAACTTATGTTTAGCCGTGCCGCTCCCCTCGAGCCCCGTCATGTTTTAGTCAGACCCCATTCAATTATCCAATGAAGGTCACACCATAAACAACGCGACTGCAGACAAAACTAACGAGTCCAAATAAACTTCAGTTCATCTATAACACATTTTATCGATTGCACTTATAATCATTCGCTGTTATTAATATAGCACGAGCATGTTTAAAAGTTGAACATGAAAAAAGAAATAACCTTCGCAAAAAGTAAACAACAACAAATCTACAAATCTACAATGAATGTATAAATATTAGTACCGCTATAGTGATGGGCGATAATCAAAATAGGTGTTATCCGATACCATTGGGAGGAGTTACTTATATGGTATTGATTAATTTAAAACAGCGCGTTATACAAACTCTTTTACGCCCTTAATATCACGCCCTATAAAATCATTATTGACGGTGAATTAGTGATGTAAGTATTATCTAAACAAAACGATAGGTTATGTGGCTAGAGCAAAGTTGAAAAGACTCAATACCGATGCCTGAATAAAGTAAGAGGTCAAATAATATATAAATAGACAAGGTAGTTTTTTGCATGTTGTTACCAACTTGCCAACAATTAACCATTCAACAGTACAGTAGGCACGTGCATGTGACCACACTAGCACAAGACAAACTTGAAAGTAGGGAACTAGAGCTGCTAAAATCTACGTAGGCCCTACGTTAAGGCCTAATGCTGAAAATTTCATATACATGTTATTGTCTTGGTTTATCTCCAGCCATTTCGGCGCAGTTTACTCTTGTAAGTTGTAATGTGCGCCGCAGCCGAAAATCGCGAAAACATTAAACCCCTATTTTGGAAATTCAGGGTCGTTCAAAGACATCGATGTTAATACCCTTAAAAAGCTCGTCACTATGCCTGTTATGGTAGGCAGCAAGTCTGTGCTTATTTGCAACCGTTTTCATGCTAGACGAGCCAATAGCGGTAAAATAACCACTTTCTACGGGGGGAAACACTATTTGACGCCATTGTTTAAGGGGTACCCCTTAACCCAACTCCACGAAATTTTGTCACGAAGAACTATAGAGTCTTTGTTGCAGCCCACATTGAAAATTTGGTGAACTTAGCTTGCACCGTTTTGATAGATCTGCAAAGTGTGACGGACACACATACAGACAGACGCCTCGACGATATAGCTATGACGCTCGAAGCATCGCATGCTGTTGCGCGTAAAAAGCTGTTTGCTGGAGTTACAGCAGTTGTGAGCTGAAATGTTTGTCTGACTTAGCCAATTGCATGAGGTGAATCCCGGCCATTTGTCTGACTGTGTATTCGTCGTCTGTAACGTATTGTGGCTAAACGGCACATTTTACCGGATAACTGTCTAAACAATGTCGATAATATGCTTGCCCGTCGTCAACCTTGTAGTATCAAAATCGGACCCCCTACAACACTCCTATTTTTCCCAATCGAGGGGTACTGACTGCACGCTCAATCTTGCATAGCGAATTGGGGCCAAACCGTTTCAGTTAGCGGCAGGATTACTATTGACAACCTATAGGAACTTATCATGTGCCATGCCATGCCATACCATCGGCGACGACGACCCCCCGGACACCCGTTCTTCCAAAATAGTGGTCCCGACCCCAAAACTTTGCATGGTGCATTATGGCCAAGCTGTATTAGCGCTTTGGTTGTATCATACGATTATACATTTGCAAAATGGCCTATCTAATGCTTCCATTGCCAGTCATTCCCTTTCTTTCCAAACAAAAAAACCGTCTCCTCATTCATACTGCTGGTCTTCGGACACCGGCGTACGATAGGCCTTTCTTAGCGACAGCTGGGCTTCTTGTGTTTACTACTGCTCTACAACTCGAATCGTTGCGTCGGTTTATAAAGAAGTACGCGTTTGACGAAAGTGTGCGGAACTTGTTGCAACGCAGTGCGTCTGCAATAAAACCTCACGCAGTAAGTGGAGATATTGTCAGAATCACTCCACTGTTACCAAGTGAGATTAAACCACGAAGCACTTAAACCGCACTCGCCCATCCAGCCGCATGAGCATCAGCTGCTCCTCTATTATTTGCTATTATGCGATTAACGCTGCAATTTATCCAATAGTGACGGGGTAGACTTTCTACACCTGTGCACACTCACTGCATCGCTCTAGCCACGATACAACAGTAGAGGAGTTGAGCTAAATCGGCTTATACTACAAGTAGGCCTACAATGCAAATATAGGCCTAGCTGTAGAGGCATTTTACACTAAAATTATCCTGAAAACAATCGAAATTCAGTGCAAGTTTAGCTCACGTTTCAATGAGCTGAGACCAACCAAACCATTTTTACGGACTATGTCTTAATTAGATCAGACCCGGGTAGCGTTGTGTGATTTGTAGATTTCAATGTCGTTTAAGGTCATATAGATGTTGGTACTTCCGGAAAGACTGTCAGCAGTGCTTGTTATAATGATAAACAGTAGCTATAAGTCTGTGTTTATCTGCAACCGTTTTCATACTATAGCTTAGTCACAGTAGCAGAAATCGTACGTTTTGAAGGGGAAACGCAAATTTGATGCCCTCGTGCGGAGGAACCCTTCAACTTAGTGCGTCGTTTGAAACTTACAGTGCTAAGCTTAATGATCAAAATATTATGCGCAGGGCGTTTTGGTCCATCTAAAGCCATTTCAGCGCGCTGTTCACTTTTGAAATGTGCGCCGCAGGCTTGCGAAAAAAATTCACTAAAACATCCAATTTTCGGAATACAGGGTCGTTGAAAGTCATGGTTGTTGGTACATCCAGAAAGCTCGTCAGCAGCTAGTGCTTTTGTGATAAGCAGCAAGGTTGTGCCCATCGGCAACCGTTTTCACGCCAAAAGAGTTAATAGCGGTAGGCGCAACGATTTCGTACGGAAGTAGCCCCTCTTTACACTCCATTCGAGGGGAATCCGTTCACCGATCACCACAAAATTTGCTCGCAAACCCAGGTGAGATATCTTATGGTGAAAACCCGGAGTCTCTATCTTACTTGACTTGAATCGGTAGAGTACCGAGTTGTGACAGACAGATGGACAGAAGTATGGTAGTGCGTCAAGTGTGAAAATCAAAGACTACGATAAGCATTACTCGCCCGTCCATTTGTTTGTCCCGCATGGGCTCTTAAATTGAAAATAAAAAGTACAGAAAACCCAAAATTGTTGTGAACGATCATCGGAGTAGGAAGAACCAAGTAATTAAACCGACGTGACAGTTTGTAGTTTAATAAGTCAAATGCCAAGGTCAGTGGACGTCAAAAAGTTCAGCAGGCTAAATTGAAGCATAGCAGGTTACGTAAAAGTACGTAATAAAGCTACAAGTTCCTACAACGTGCCGGAGATCCAATGGCCTTTATCTCTATACCCGGTGGGCGCAGCTTGCACCCAGTAAAAATAAGGGGAGTTTTGTTAAGGTTATAGATCAAAACTTTCCCCCTACTTTTCACTTTGCAAACTACATCCTTAACAAGACTTCCTCCCTAGAAAGAGAAAGAAACCCAAAATGGAGGGGGAAAACTTGAGTCGTAAATTGGGGAGGACCCGAGTCCAAAACGGGGGAAGTTGCACCCGATTTTGCTTCCAGATTTGGGGGATAGAAGCCACTGCAAATGGTGCTGTCTTGCCTTGCCTTGCCTTTAGCCGTCCTCGATCCGAGGGTAGGCCGCATGCACTATGAACCGCCATCCTCCATGGAGATCTGTTGCCCACTTTTCAAATTGTCTCTTCAAGCTTCAGTCCCGTCCATGAAATGACATTGTCTATCAACGCTGTTCTTGGTCTTCCTCTTTTCCTACTGCCGGGCAAGGTCTTTTGAATGATACTTTTTTCAAGAGATTTGTTTTCTTCGCCTCTCATGATATGACCAAAGTTACTCAACTTTCTCCTTTTAACATTTAATAGTAAACTTCTGTTGACACGTGCCTGCTCCAAGAGTAGACCCACGAATTTGTTCTCTTTGCCGTCCACGATACTCGCAAAATCTGTCTTAGTGTTTTTATCTCAAACGCTTCCAACTTATCTTCATGCGATCTTTTCAAATTCCAACTCTCACATCCGTAAGTAGCCACAGGCCATACCAGTGTCTGTAAAAGCCGTACTTTGGTGTCTGTAGTGAAGTCACGACTTTTCCAACTTTTTCTCAAAGATGGCACAATGCCTTTATTCAATCCAGCATGAATGTCTGCTGTACACTCTGCATCACTGGTGATAACTGACTCAACGTACATGGTGCTGTGCAGATGCCAAAAAAGACCTAATGGAATTTAGAGCAATCGTAATGGATGGAATTGAAACCATCTCGGTAGGAGTCCACCTCTCTCGATCCATCGCGAGTCGACGGCGGTCAAATCGCGCCAGCCAGACGCAAATGCTTCCGAAGGAAGGCACGCGTTTCGTTTGTTTGTCGCGTGCGATGCCACACCGGCACAGAACGGAATCCGCGCAATAGCTTATACGTACGTGGCGAGAATAAACAGTGCAGCCTGGAGTCTGACGGGAGAGATATGCAGCGCGCTTTGTTGTTTTGGAACATAAACACAGACGACGGCTGGCTGGCATGAGTCGCAGTTGTAGGTACTTCTGGGAGTGACGTCACGGAGGTGACTAACGGCGACGGATTCGCTAGAACAAGTTACGTTCACCATGCATCCAGCCTGCAATAGGCCTATAATATACACGTTTCACTAAACAGACGTAGGCCTACCACTCCTCTGACCGATGTATGTTTAGTTACTTTAGTACTCTAAACCATCGGCCCAGTGTCCCATTATAGGATCGCCTCCCAGAAAAGTCATCCCCGGCCGACAATTTGCAGGTAAAAATCCGCCCAGCTCGGCGGCCGCCCGGACGGGATGGATTTTTACCGGTAAATTGTCGGCCGGGGGAGACTTTTATGCCATGGGAGGCGATCCTATAATGGGGAGACTTTTATGGGGCCTGCGATATTTTAGTAAGGGGTAGACATATTAAATGGATTTATTATCTCTCCCCGGACAGAGTTTTCATGGGCGTAGACATTTCAATGTGACACCGGCGCCCGATCGCTGTGTCTGTCGCTCTGTACCACTTCCGCCTGCTGAACAGATCCGGCTTTCGAGAGACCGACCAGCTTGCGCGCTGCTGCTGCATCCGCGCCCAGCATCCAAACGCCTGGCTGCAGGCACGACGATGTACCGTACAATTCGTGATCATATCGCACGACACACCGGAAACCTTCGCCGCCAGGCCTGCACGAGTCCATACCGAGTCTAAAATTTCAACAAGACCAATAACTTTTCGTGATCTTTGAACAGACGGTAACTTAAGAAGCTATACTAACTAAAACAGTTGTATGTTGACGAATAGATATATCTTATTAAAACTTTTATGATTCAACTATGCAGTGGCGGCGCAAAAAAGGTTTGCGGGGTTATCAATGCCTATAGTTCAGGCTTGGCCTTAACTTTGTGTCTCATTTGAAACCACAGACGAAGAAAGGGGAAATATTTGTTAACGAAATTCCTCAATCTGTTTGTGTTTACTACAGTGCAGTTTTGCAAACTGACTGCAGCCTCTACAAGATTCTACAGAGAGATGGTACAGTTGATTTAAACAAAATGTTCAGAATAAGATTAATTTGAAAGAGTCTGGCCGTAGTCCGCCTTGCCGCCATTAATGTTCGCATCGATGACGATGAAAAATTTGGCGACGGTCTGATCAATATTTCTAAATTACGTTACAAGCCGTAAAAAGTGGCATTGCTTTTTGGCCTGTAATGTGCATGAATAGGCTCACAGAGACCTAAAATAATTGCGAGTCTATCTATATTACGCCACATCGTTAGCTTTAAAATGACAAACTGCTCAAACACAACTCTTGTTTTCGTTCTCATTATTGTTAGATTTGTGTTTTGTTTCGTTTTTTTTACACTGCAAAAACGCACGTTAACGTTACGTCACAACTGCACGTCTTGAAAGTTTCTTCTAAGTTCCAACTTCCACCACGGCGATGTTCCATGTTGTGGCGTTGCGGTGGGTGGGGGACAAAAAGGAGGCAACCCCCCCCCAAAAAAAAAATGGGCTGTCGGAGACATGTCGAAAGATCTTCTTGTTAAAAACTGCATAATTTAAAAATAAAACCCCCATTTGCCGGAAATTTTTGTCGGAACTTTGGAGTTTTCTGTCGCGCCTACTTTTTTAGCCCACGACGCCGCGGCCTCTGTGGAATTAATTTCCACCGTCGTCAAATATGTATAGGTCTACGCGTAAAACTACGACCATGTATTGCTGACTTGTAAGCTTATAGAACTAAACACTTGTGTTACGGTATTACAGTACTATTCTAATTTCAGAATAAACCAAAAATACATTAAACGGGTATTTTCTTTTTTCTTTTTTTCATTGCTCGAAACCATCTGACTAAACCAGAAAATGTTTTTTAGTTTCGACTGTTACTGGTCTCGCCAATTTCGGCGGTTTCCTGCAGCTAGAAATTAAACTAATTAAACTAAGAAATAATTCACCTGAAATCGCGCGACCGCTACTTCCACTTGTAATCGTCAAAAGTCGTCGCTGTAGTCTCAGTAACATCAGCAGCGGCAGCAGCATCTGCATCCGATGCAAGCTGGACACTGGACGTAAAGCAGACTAACTGTCGAGGCCATATGCTCGCTGTCACGACGTTGCAGCTACAGTGGCGCGCCTATAGCGCAAAACACATTCCGAACTTCTAAAGGCCACTTCCCAAATCGAACAATAAAGCCCAGCTGTCGCTAGAGAAGACGCGCTACAGCCTACAGTTCCTGTTGCAGTACTGACTTTCAAGGTCATCCAAGGTCGATGATTTTCATGTTATTTAAAAGAGCGTATGCGATTTTTTAGCCCACCGTATTGAAGTAACGGTCAAGCTATTGACACGGTTGTCGTCTGTCCGTCTCTGTTTGTCTGTCTGTCGTCGTCGTCGTTTGTAACGGATGTATTGTGGCTAAACGTTAGGTTTTCGGGGAAACATTTTACACGAATAATTAGTCATGTGCAATCAAAATTTCAGCTATCTAGAGCGAAACATTTTACAAGAAATTTCAGCTAATGCTCACGAGACGCTCAAAAGCCTATAGCGGTTTTTATTCGCAAACTGTTAGTCAGTCAGTCTATCTCCGACCTCTCGTCGCAGTTCATTCTTGGAGCGTGTGCTGCAGCCGAAGATTGCAAAAAAATCAATAAAATCCCTTATTTTGAAAGTTCAGGTCTTTCAGAGTCATCGATGTTGATACGACTGATAAGCTCGTCACTAGTACTTGTTGTGATATGCAGCATGCCCATGTTTATCCGCAACCGTTTTCACGAAAGACGGGCCAACAACGGTAAAATAACGACTTTACGGGGTACCGCTTTTTGATGCCCTCGTGCGCAGGTTTCCTTGAACCTAGAAAATCGAAACTTGGATCGTCAAAGTCTACGTTCAATGCTGAAAATTTCATAAGCGGCTTCTCCATATATATCTCAATTGATTTCGGCGCAATTCGCTCTTGAAATGCGCCTCGCAGCCCGAAATCGCAAAAAAAATCCATTAAAACGCTTATTTTGGCGTTCAAGGTCATCCAAAGTCATTGAATTCGGTGGCAATGGAAAGCCAGTGTACGACGTTTTATTAGTGATTAATAGAAACCTAGACCCTACCTTGCACCGTTATTAAAATACAGCGACTTATTGGCTAAAAATCGCAAAATTTTCCTACCCCCCTCTCATGTAGCGCCAAAAAGTTTTGCGGTTTCTGAAACTAAAGTCTTTCAGGCAGCCGACGGTAAAGATTTGGGGATCCTAGCCTGCACTTTTTTGGACTGATCCACCTGTGTGACGGAGAGATGGACAGACAGAATTGCGATGGCTAATAGTTTAGTCGAATGATGATTAATTTACACGAAATTGTTAACAGCCGTAGCCAAAAAATATTAATTCAAAAAAATTGAACGAAATATGGCTGCTAGTTACACTTCTTTGCTAATCGTGATGTAACGCTAAGTCATGAAATGTGTCGTGACTAGGGCTGCCGTTATCGGCTAATTCGTTTAGCGGGTACCCGGGTACCCGTCGGGTAGTAATTAGTAAGTCAGTAAGTAAGTACGACAATGTTGTACAGGGGTAAGGTATAGGCCTATTCTCACTTTTTCATTTAATCTTCAGCTACTGATGCAAATATCAAGCATAAAACTAAATGCTGCTAAAATGACTGTTTATTATTGCACAACTGCTCAGTTAAACAAAAGAAATAAATTCTGCATAAGTTAAAACAGGAAAGCGACACTATGATTTACGAGAGACGTTTGAAGTTTATGCGTAAACTAACTTTTGAGTTGTGACCGTGATTTTTTTAGTTTTATTCCGAGCTATGCGTTGCGTTTAACGCGTTTTCTGTTGTTTTGTTCTTCTTTTTCTCTGTATTTTTTTGTCTGTTTGCTGCATTTTCATGCGAAATAAATTGCGTGTAGGCGTAATTAGGACCACGAGTCCTCGAATATTTAGAGATGGGACAGCACACCAATCGAA
>Ga0209367_1007780_pt1 | contig 14732 bp, 11 predicted proteins | sample WorMetLIZISLAND2_FD_187412 | JGI IMG/M metagenome (GOLD analysis project Ga0209367, IMG submission 187412) | Marine gutless worms symbiont microbial communities from Max Planck institute for Marine Microbiology, Germany - Olavius geniculatus... ... | reverse complement strand
ATTCAATTTTGGGGGTGATCCGGAAGGAATCCTGGATTCTGGATCACTTTGAAATTTTCGTTACCATTGCTTTCAATGGGGCATAAGGGAAACCGCTGCAAAACCGAAGATGGTGCTGCCACCTAGCGAACAACATTGCCTTGGCAGAGGTATGCGGGCTCTGACTGCTTTCTAGTTATCCATTTAAATCTGTTGTCCACTTTCTGGATTGCATCTTTTAGTTTTGTTGTTTACCTAATGTTGGATGAAACATTTACAACTGCCAAATCAACGAAAGTTAAAAGGCTTTAAAAGTACAAGTTATAAATTTGTTGGAAAAACAGTGCATACCGAGTCTTCCAAGTGATGGAAGAAGAAGAAGAAAAGCCAATATACTAATGGGCCCTAGGTAAAACTTTGTGGGTTCCAAGCTCCCACAAGGCAAGGTAACTGCAAAATATTCTGATGAATATGGAGGCTATTTCTGGTACAGTTACGAAAATCTTAAGAAAGCCGAAGTTTAGTGAATGATATAAGTTGCCCATGAAGCAGTATGCATGGCAGTGGTCATTTTTTATTACTGCACAAAAAATTGTTAGCGGGGTTTATTTTTTAATTGCAGCTAATTCCATGATTCATTTGTTGAATGTTGATGCATTTATTGGACAGCTAGTGAGGTCAGTTGTTTTGGTCGTGTATTGCAGCATTCTCCAGAAGTGACATCTGCATCGCATACATCATCACCAGATGGCGCTAGTGTCAGCGTTGGGTCATCATTGGTGGCTAAAATGTCACGGCCGCTGTCGCTGTTCCCTACCCCGCCGTGGTTGGCGTCGAGCAAGGCGGATAGGAGTCAGCGACGCACGGAACAACTACAGAAGGAGCTTGATGATGCCGCGGAGGCGCTGCTCAGGACCAGGAGCCGACTCAGCCAACTCGAGAGTGTGAGGAGCTTTTATTATCATTATCACCTTATTGTCATTAATTTTATGATAATTATTGCTAGAATTATTTCTGTTTGTACTTTACTGTTTGTTCCTTTTTTTCCCTCTTTCTTCAGTTTTATCTTGTCTTTTTCCTGTTTTCTCGTTTATTTTCTGGCAAGCCTTTTCTTTTTGTGTCATGTTGGAGGGTTTAGGGAGTTAGCGTGTCATACAAACCTAGTGGGATTTGATATAAGGCTTCAGCCATTGTCAACTACGGTTATTCTGTGCCTGGAAACAGGTTTTGGAAGCAAGCTGAAGAGTAAGTTGGACATTTAGGGTCAGAAATTATACCAAACCCTTGTGGGGGATGTGAAAGGTCCATTGCCTACTGTGTACTCAGGTCTACCCAGCCTTCTGCTCTCAAATGGGAAATGAGCAGTAGAATGCAGGTTTGGGGTGAAGGCCACTTTCCATATTGCAGCGTGCTGTTGGTCACTTATATGTGATTCGTGTAATCGACACTATAGCAAGCAACTAACCTTTATGTTTAAAATGATTAAAATGTTTTCCGTTGTAGGAGAACGACGCCTTACGTCGTGAGCAGGAGCGAGCAACGAGCCCCGAGGATGTACAGGTTCTTCACGAGGAGATGATTGTTTGTAAACTACGCGAGGCTGAGTCCAGTATGGTCACGAAGCAACTACAGAACGACCTCTACGAGATACAACGACTATGGCAGGTCAGTTGGTGTAGTTATGCTAGTAGTAGTAGTAGTGGCAGCAGCAGCAGCGATAGCAGTGGTAGTAATAGTAGTTGTAGTAGTCGTAGTCGTAGTGGTAGTAGTAGTAGTGATATGGGTATGAAACAACTATAGATTGATTTGTATGAGATACAATGACTATAGCTGGTTGTTGGCGTGGCGTAGCTGGTAACGAGTTTTGGCTGAAACGAAGTTACTCTACGCCGGGCCCGGTTAGTACTGCGATGGGTGACTGTCTGCGGGCAGGTAAACCATCTCGGTGCGAAGCCTGCCAACTAGGTCGACTCAGCCTTCTACCCTCCGTGGGACGGTAAAATGAGTAGTAACTCATTTATATGGGTTACGGAAGGTGGGGACCTTGGCACAGCTGACTGGGGTTGCCTAGCCGGCCGCTGTGCCAGCCTGTGTCTGCAGGCTGTACACGGTGGCCGTGCGGTAGGCGGCCCTGGTTAGTGACGAAAGCGCATTAGAGGCGTGCACATGCTCGCGACTATGTGCTATACAAATTGACGATCTTTACCTTTTTTTTTACCTTTTTCAGCTGTTGTAATCTCTTGGCACACCAAGTGCAGCTACTAGTATAATCAGTGTCGTAGTGGACTTTTGATTTAAATCCACACTCCACAGTAAGTGTGCGCTGTGAATAGCTAGGAAGATGACACTGCGCTGACATAGCTGTTTAGTCAGACGTGTAGTAGCATGGCTGATTGTGCTGAGTAGCTAGTGTGTGGTTTGGTTGGTGTGACATGTAGAAATGTCGCGATTCGTCAACTAATGACACAGATGTTGCCTCGGTATCTCAGCTGACTGTGAACGACGTAACGATGGCTGCTCGACTCAAGGAGGTTGACTTGACCTGTCAGCTCAACGAATGCCGGGAGAAACTCCTCATTACTGAACAGCAGGTTTGACGCACTGTTTAGCTGAGCTAATTAGCCACATTATGGGTCTGGTCCGTCCGCATGTCTGTCTGTCCGTCTGTCTCGCACCAGCTTCTATCTTAACTGTCAGCTCAATGAATAGACATAAACTGAACAGCAGTTTGGAGTTATTATGCAAGCATCCTAATAATCTGCATTACATTTCCTGTCCACCTGTCTCTCTGTTTGTTAGTCCTGTTTGGGCTTCTATTGTAAAAACGTCTAACGTGTTTGCTCAAGCAGTGGAGGCCTGTTTCACCTAAGAATTTTTATGAAGATGTTCCCAGATTTTTAGCAACTTTGTTATGGTTGAGCTGTTTTCTGGACTGTGATGTATTTGGTTGTGCAGAACTCGGTTGCTGAGCGAAGGATCGAGCGGCTGAAACTAGAGAATGAGACGTTAGAACAACGAGTCAGTGGCCTTCAGACACAACTGCTAGAGATGCAACAACGCCTTGACAGCAACGTTCTTGACCTACAGACCAAGGTAACACTTACTATGCACACTATTACCACTACCACTCTCATTGCTACTACTAATACAACAGGGGGTCAGTTTATTATGTTTTTAAATAGTTATTTCTTTGTTTTTGTTTTTTAAAGTCCAAGGTTTGAAGTTCTTTAGGGCCCAATATTTAAGAGAAAGGAAAGTGATTTCATTCTTTTGTTGATTATTAGATTGACTTATTGGTCTGGTTTGTTGATCGATCGATCAGTTTGTACTCGATTAATTGATTGATGAATTAATTAGTTAATTTTTTTAGACGTTCTATTAACAGAATAGGTGTAAATCAGTTGATTGGTTACTTGTTTTGTATTCTGTATCAATTTATTGAAAATCAACTTATTTCTGTGCTGTTATCAGATGAAAGAGGAGGCACTATTGTCAAAACTTCGTGATACAGAACACACGCAGTTAGTCACTGAAATGCGTCATCGAATTGCTGAGCTTGAACTACAGGTATCTATTTCTACTACTACTACTACTACTACTAATACTGCTGCTGCTACTACTTTAGTAGTAGGAACAAAAATCACAGAAATCACAAATTACAACAAAAATTGGTTTAGACAAGTTAAAGATCGTAAGCACCCAGTTTTGTACTTAAAATCTATCACAGTCAAGTAGTTCTGCAGACTACGTACCCTTATGAGCTTACCAAAGACATAGTTTCTTGTCGTGTACGTGATTTTATCTTTTTTTCCGAGAATATTTGGAGATGTTAATGATGAGCAAAAACGATCATTTAAACATTTGTAGAAGGCAGTGTTGAGTGATATCTGAGTAGTATCATAGCTATGGCTAGTTCACTGTCAGAGCCTAGAAACTTTGAAGATGTCAGACTGCAAGCTAGGACTAATTGTTGTTAGGCCTAGTACACTCTCAGAGCCTAAGACTGTCAGTGGGTGTGTTGTGTGCAGAATGAAGAGCTGGTGCAGCTATGCAGACAGCGTGATGATCCATCCTCCAGCGAATGCCTTGACATTGAACATCACGGGGTAAGGGCTGTTTACAGCAAATACTAATCACTTGTTTCATCTCTTGTTCAATTCAGGTTTAACTGCATCGGCATGGTCTAGTGATTAATACCTTGTGTTTGATCAACGTATTTGCTCCAGACTGGGCCTGGTCAGTACATTAGTGGGTGACTGTCTATGCCACATTACAAAATTGTCTACTTAGGTCAACTCAGCCTTTCATCCCTGTTGGGCAGGTGAATCGGAGTACCGTTTGCAGGCACCTCGGTGTGTTGCCGATCACATCACTCCAACCTTTGAAGTCACGTCTTGACATTGGCTACGTTTCGACATCTGACACCGGCTCATTGTGCGTGACTGTTGATTCAGTTCGTACGGCCGTCGGACGTTTCTGGTTGCTGGTACGACGTTTTCCAAAATTAGCGATAACTTTTGCTTCAAACTTACCTAAATCAGGTTACTGTTTGCGTATTTCAACAAGATATCGAAACTGCACTATTTTAATATTATTCGCTGCCACATCACATGGTGTGCATGCGTGTGTATGTGTGTAGACGGCATCGGCAGACATTTCACTGTGAGTCGGTTAGCATCTGCCAGTTCTCTTCTGTGTACCGGCGACCAATCAAGCTCGACTACACACTTAATTGTTGTGCCACGGTCTTTATGACAACGATCAAAAGTTCAATGTGTGATGGCTAGCTTGCGTGTCACGGTCTTTATGAGTTCAATGTGTCATCGCTGGTTTGTCACAGCTGGTCCAGTGCTGTTGCAGCTATCCAGTTATCATGTTAGCACATCAGATAGTGCGCAACTTATGCAAAATGCCATGTAATGCTGAATGTTTTTCGTCAAATAGTCAGGGAGGGTGGGGGAATTCTGAGAAAGGTTACCCAGTAGGCAATAGACCGTAGCCTGTTTGAATGAAGTTGTGGTTCAAACAGTAACTAATAAACAGTATAAATGCATCAAATTACAACCTCATTTACTGATTTGTTGCTTGTTTTGGGCGCTGCTGTTAGCTTCTTAGATGAACTGAGATGAGGGGTCCTACCAACTTCGTCGTGTTTGTTCCCTGTGGCAACATCTAGTAATGAACGGAAACCGTTTTAAAGCAGGCAGTTGCCGAAAGGTCAGGAAGTCACTAATTAGAGGTTGTATTTTGGTGAATTTATATAGGTTTTTTAGTCTGCTCATCCAGACTGAATTGTTTTCACTGCTGTTTATCTCACATAGCAGCAGGCTTTGAGTAGGCCAGATTGTTGTCTGTATTGAAGTTGTCATCTGGAAAACATGCATATCTGAAAGTACTATGCCGTGGGTCAAAGTTGGTCTAAAGTTTTTTTTTCATTTACCTAAATGTTTGTTATTATTGTTAGTTTTTCTTACATTTATACGTCACAAGTAGTGTAAAGATGCATTTATGGTGTGGTAGGATATATGACTATCACATTATTGCAAATTGTCCACAGAGTGTGCGAGCGAAAGAATTTCGAAAATTGGTCAATAATTGGTGAAGATATGAACAAAAGTAAAGTGGCACGTTTTTTATTGGCTCACCCTGTATATATTTTGCTGCTGCTGTGTTTTCTGGCATACTAAGTAGGGGTGTGCGGAAAACCAAAAATTGATTCAGTTTTAGTTTTTTTAGACTGAAACATCCAGAATTTTCAATTAATTTAACTACTGAGTTGGATTCCCCTATCATTTGCAAAATCTTCTGATTGGCTGTCCGTGACGCTTGCAAGTTGCAGTCAACAAGTGAAGTGCGAACATGCACATCCATGGTTTAAATCCAATATATTAAATTTCACAATAATTATGTGTAAATTGTATCCAGACGGTAGGTGACTGGTTGACTCGTTACCTGGTGATGCGGAAACTGCAAAAACAAAACAGATCCGCGCCAGTTACAAACCAAACCCGCAGATCTTCACGAAAATGAACCTGTGACAAATCTACATGGAAAATTATCGTTATTTTATAAACCAAATTGAAAGCAAACCAGACTTCAAAAGGCCACTCTGCACACCCCTGATATTAGGTATACTGTGATCAGATTGTGTAATAGCTGCCTATGTGCAGTTTCAGCCAGTATAGTGTGTTTACAACGATGCCATCTGGTGCCAAATTACTGCAGCCTTTGTTGACTTTTCTATGGTGCCCGTCCATCTGCGTGCCTGCGTGTCGCTGTCTGTATGCCTGAATGGTTGTGGGTCTTTGTCTGTGTGTATGACTGTTCGTGTTTCTGCAAAATCTGTGCAATGCATAGGTGGATTTTCACAACTGTTTTTATTTTGAGACAAAAACATGAACTCATTACATTTCGAGCATTACCAAGTATGCTAAAATACATTTTTTGGATTTTTTCCAAGTGATATTTCCAGTCTACATTGAAAAATTTGTCAAATTACAATCGACGTTTCTGTAACTGCTGCTTTCTTTTTCATAACTGTTGTTTGCCACCAGATGTCACTGTGATGAACAATTTATCACAGGTGTATGTGAGGATCAACAAAGTTATATAGATCATAAAGAAAGAACAAAAGTTGATGAACCAAGACGAGGTGCCCTACCATCTTCCTCATATCTGTGACAGCTTCCTGTCCGTTGCAGTGACACCTGGTTGCGAATGATCATTTCAAGGAATGCCAAAATGCCGGCAAATAAATAAAGCTTGTGCATTTTATGAATTTATAGAGCTTACCAGTGCCAGGTAGTTACTGCTAGGCATGCATGTGCACTAAGCGTTTAGTGCGTTATACACATATGTTCATTTTGTTACCGACATCGATTTATTAGTGAAGTTCATGTGGCAATGTGTCTATGTACAGAATTGGTAATATATGTGTCATTTGGTACATACTGTATTGGGAAGAATAGTTGTAGTAAACGTTTATAATTTTTTTTGAAATTTACAAAAAGCGTTTTTTTAACTTTCCGCCTATTTGTGTCTAATAAATCTGGACATTTTTGGTTCTGGAACATAGCACACAAGTGCATTGAAATAATAGTAATACAAAACTAATAGTTACAAATGGGTAGTGTATAACAATAGTTGCACACTTTGTATTTGGTTTTACTTGCTTACGTCTGATGATTTGATGAATATGAAAAAAAATAATTTGTTCAGTATGCAAAGTGAAAAAGAGCAAAAATGTTTTTCTTTGTATTCAGCATTTACAATTGTGTTTTTTTTTTCAAATTTTGTAATGACTGAATTTTTAACATTTTCTTTTGTTTAAAAAAATTTCCCTGGCGTTTATTACATGCAGTTGTGAGCTACATTTGATTGTTGAATTGCAATGAAACATTCAAATAGGGCTGTGCCTACTGAGTAATTTGTAAACGAACTATAGGTAATTTTGTGTGTCACTAATTATTAATGCACAAACAACTATGCAGGCTTAGATGTGATTAGTGACTATTGCTATTTAAGTATGGTGTTTTTTTCAGAAATTTTAATTGTGAACTATGCAAAAATTAAAGATGAGTTAGTCATTAATTTCCATTGAAAACTGGCAGATACATAGATGGTAACTGTCCAAGAAGATGCATTTTTCGTACAACATATTTGTTGGTTATTATAGCTGTTATAAATGCGCAATTGGAAAGTTTTTCACTATGCGGTGAAATAACAGGTTTTCCTTTCTCTGCGTGTATGACATATTTATATGATTTCTTCTTCGGCACAGCCCTCGTACAGTATTTAGTGGTTTGTTGATTCAAGTCTAATGAATCTGTATAGCTGCATTTGTGTTGGACATTCCGCTCATAGTAATTATTAATATGGTCAGGTGGAATAGTGAATCCAGTATAAACAGTGGATCTGTATCCCCATCCATAAGCCATCAGAGGAAGGTTTCCAATCCCTCCCTCTGTCTTTTCACTCTTTCTCTTCATTTACCATTCCTCTTTCCTGATCTTCTCCATTTCCGCAGTCTTTTCCGAGGGCTTTTGCCTAAATCCAGCTCGGGGATCTGGGTAGCTCTGTTGTAGGTTCTTTCGTTGAGACATGGAGCGAAACCGAAGTCACTGCTGTCGATTTTACAACATTCTGGGCCTGGAGAATGCATTTGGAAGCAGGCTGGAGAGAAAATTGATATAATTTGGGTCACAAATTGTTATAACAACTCCCTCTCTGTTCCTCGAAGTGGCTGCAAAACCTCCTTTTCTTACATGTATGATGGAGCAAATGCTTCGTCGTGCAAATTGCATACATCCATCAAGGTTAATGTGGAGCGATGCCCATGGAACTGACAGCATCCTTCCGCTTCCTGTAGTTGATGTCTCTGAAACACTCGGCTCCTTGGATGCAGCTGAACTGGCAAAGATCTAACAACCTCGTGCGACGCACTTGTGTCATGCAAAAAATTCCAGGATGCAACAACTCCTGATTCAGTTACCCAGTCCAGCAAACGTTTACATTCTTGGAGGTTATATTGGCACAAAAAATAACTAGAAAATCGCCGTTGGGCTTGCCCGCTACGACCATCCAATCAGATTTCAGCAATGATCCGGTTCAAGATCTGAGGTAATCCGGATTATGTATGTACAGCTGCTAGGCCTATATTGAATCCGTTGTGATCTCTGGATGGCAGCACATTTTCCAGTGGAGGTTTGTCCTGTTGAGGCAGTGATTTTCTAGTTACAGCATATTTTGTGTGTTGTGTATATAAGCCTTGAAACACACAAAAATGAAAATGTTTGCTTGACGGTTGTGCAGTATTTTGCTTGCTGGTTCTGTAACCAGTTTTGTGTGCTGTTAGTTACACCATGTTGTTCTCTGTGCTCATTTTGCATTGAATTGTTGCTGAATTTTGATTATTGTGATTATTGTAACAATCATTTTGTATAATATTCGAATGTAGCTACTATATTAAGCCAACGTAGTGGAAACAATATTATTTGCATGAAATGGCTGAAGCTGTTATTAATAATTATATTTATCTGTCTGTATCTATGGTTTCCAAGGCACCACACCATGGATAATATGGAGTATGTGGCCACCATTTTAAACAACTTAATCAGGCTTAGGTTTCTTTTAAATGTTTCCATAAGCTCTTTAAGTCAAGATTTTTTGGTGAATTGGATTATTTTATTATGATAAGTCTTGACTTTTCTTAAGTTTTTGCAAGTTTCATACATGAACTTCTGTAAAAATGACACGAACAGTTCACAACTCTGTCTGCCATTATTTCTGCACATGAGTGTGTACATCTTGCCCAAAATAACTACACGTTACAAAATTCACAGAAATCCCTGAATTATATTTGACAACAAAAAGAGCAATAGTACAGAGCAGCTAAAGGCAAAACGTCCCAAAAAAGCCGAAAAATTAATACTGGTTGTCGAGTAATTTCATTTCATCTGGTGGTAAGCTGGCTTTACATTTCGAGTCACCCTGTATAACGTTGTGCGTCCAGCAATCATAAGATCACTTTGATAATAACTCTACAGTTTAATAATTTTTTTAAAATATCCGCAATGCTGGCATTAATGTGGTTGTGGTTTAATAACAGTAGTGGCAAAAATTTGTGTGATGCGAGTTTTTCAGAACATGCTGATTCACACAAAGCAACTGCCTCATTATATCACAAAATGCACAAATTTTTAAACATTAAAATGATAAAATCTAAATTCTCAGTCTACAGACGCAAGTAAAATCAACAGAAATGTATAATTTAACGTACTAACAACTGTGCGCAACAAAAGTATCACTTCAAATCTGCAGTTCTATTTTGATATTCATTCAGTGTCGTTTTGGACAACCACACAGAAAGTAATGGAGATATCATAGGAAAACTGACAACATCTGATTTATGGGACTTTGTTCAAATAACAGATACTGCTTGGCGGTAATGCTGGCAAATTATCTGACACCTATGGCACTTTAAGAAAGCTAAAATGAGTGACAGTGTTGGATGTCTTTTTTTCTGCTAAACCACCGGGCAGTGTCGGACGTGGAAGTTAACGACGTATTCGGCGTTAGTTCGCTGTATGCTGATTGCGAAGGGATCTGTCGGATGAAACATGAAGGCAACTAGACGACGAGCGTTTGTAGGCAGCGGCAGATTGCGACCGGCAAAGACACCTGCGTGAATCTTGAATTTGAGCAGACCACTGTCACGTGCATAGAACCTGCACGCAAGTCATACGAGGATATCATGGAGTGCCGGGACAGCACAACCACTGCTGGAACTATTACTGCCACCTGGGAAACACAACGGACTCAGTGCCACAGCTGTGTGTATACCATACGTAGTCCAAAATGCTACTGTGTAAAAGCATCAAAAACAGACAAGCTGTAAAACAGAATAAGAAACAGAGAGCCAAAAACTGTATGAAAAGAAAAGAATAACCATAAATAAAATGAGAGAAAAACCCAAACTGATTAAACTTTAGAAAGAATCCATACCTTATGGGATGATCGCCACATGCTTTGGGCCGTTCCATTGCCGACACCCATTTGTCATCGTAGCTGAACAGTGACAGGTCGAGGAATGGACTCGTGCTGTAGGACTGAGCACTGATTGGTAACTGTGCCAGCACCCGCCGCACCGCCTCAGTGCGACCCCCAAACCTTGCACCAGTGATCGAGTACTTAAACCTGCCAAAACATTTACCCAGCATTACTAAGCAATGGATGGTTGCATAGTGCACTGCCGTATCATTAGCTCATGCCAATCAGCTGCCACTTGTCTGGAGACTGTAAAACACTTCTGGCCATGAGACTGACTCGTGCAGCAAATATCTGACCTTTAACTTCACCTTAGTGAGATAACAGTTGATAGCTAAACCAGCACTTCCAAAGGCCTCATAAGTCAACAGGAATAATGAAATAGACCTGAAACTGGCAGAATGTACAGTGGACGCTGAATGTTTGTATAATGTATATGGATAGATACACAGCGGATATAGCCTGGTACCAAAATCTAGTGGTTTACCGACAACCGAGATCAGCCTGTGTCTGCTATATGTCTGCAGACACAACTCAGTTAAACATGAGTGGAATGCCAGACCCCTCTATTGCCTTTACCTTTCTGGTGGTTAGGCTGGTACCAAATTATACTGCTTGGTGACAGAGGCATATGTGTATTGTGTGTGAACAATTTCTCCAGGGTAGTTACCTAGCAGTGTACCAGCTGGGAGGCTACCTGCAACCTCATGATCACTAGTCTGACACAGTAACAGTTGTACTATAAAGCTGCACACTGTATTGCACTTCATCGTATTGTATACAAACCGTTCGTGTGCCTGCCGTGCATGAACGTTTGTTGACGGAGAACTGGCAAAGCAGGACATGGTCTCACTATCAGATGTGGATGCCGGATATCGCAGGAAGTCGCAGAAGTTTTCGTAAAGAGTCAGAAGGTCGTCCGACGCACTTTCAAAGACTCTGAGTATTCTGGCATTTGCCATGTCGTAAATGACGAAGAACGAAGGTTGAGAGTTTGGGTCTTGAACACGCAACGAGCAAACGTCCTCGCTGGCATACCTGCACAGTATTCACAGCATGCTATGTTTAATACTTACATCCATACACAAGACAAGATTTAGATATCTTTACTGAAATGCAACCATCAGCAATTAGAGCGACTAAACTCGAAAGTACACCACAATATTGATCACAAAAACAAATCAGACCCACACAGAACCACAGTTGACTCTTGCGTACTAGATTCAAAACACAGTGCACCAGTGTTTGTGGAAGGATGGACAGAAGACCAGCTTTGATGGGTCAACTTGGTCAAGAAATGAACCAAACCAGAAGAGAGAGTAGTATGTGAATCTGAATAGCAGCAACACTAATACAGAATACAGATGTATATAACATCTGAAGTCAGAGGCACAAAAAATAAGCAACAACAACCAGTACCGAATAAGCAAATGGTTCTCGTCGAGAAGTTGCATCTTCCACATGCGCAGCCGTCGGAACTCGTCGAAATGTTGGAAAAAGATGAGCACCGGCTTTGGTGTTACTGCAGCAGTTGCCTCGAGAACGGCTTGTTGGTATAGATACACCAGCAGGCGATGCTTCAAACTGTTGATAGGCACATCGTGATACGGATGCTCATTAATGCCACTGGCTGCACGCTGATGTCCATCGCATGCAGGATGATAGGCTAAGGTGATTGTATACAAATCATCATCGTAACAGAACCTATCAGTGATCAAACACAAGTTATTGCATGGCTGTCTTAATAGGCAATGTTACGAGTCTTGACCGTCCTATGTCTGTCTGTCTGTCTTTAACAAACTGTTATTAACATTAGCAGTATCTGCAGAGCAGTGTAGAGCTAAGTGAACAGCCATATATCGTGCTGGCATGGGGCCGACATTCTTGCTTGTAAACAAGACCAAGACTTTTCACGCAGCAAGTAATGGCCATACAGTCAATTCTTCTAGCATTACTCCATTCAAAATATTTAACTTTTGGCAACTGTGTTGTACTATTGCAGCTACTACTACATACCAGTCTTTCTTCCTATTATCTATCTTCCGTCCTTCAATGCAGTTGGTATGACAACACAAAAAAATATCAGTTAAAAATTTTCCTTCAATAATTTGCAAAGTTTACTTTTGAGCAACCAGGTCTATGCTGCGTAACTCAAAAATCAGCTGTGTAACCAAAATTTAATACGGCAGTAAGTAATAGTCAGTGAGTCAGTCAATTTGTTTGTTCAGCAGAAAGTTACAGAATGATACACATAGTACGACAGAGAATTCCTTGCATCAAAAGAGTTGAAATGTGAAAGATCCAGCAAACTACCTTCCAATGCTTCGGAGATCAATGAATGTGCCCTCGGCAGAAATTTGAAAGACATGTATCGTCTGCTGCTGAACGGACAAAACAGCAAGCATAGCACCATAGAGACAGACGCCCTGGTTGTGTGACAGATAGATCTTGTCACACAGGAATCGACGCCGGTCCGTTACATGACCGTCACCTATGCTGACAATGTGGAGAGTACTGTTTTCCGGTGGTGACCGAGGATTGGGACAGATGGACTCGTTGTTGCGGTAGACATCATGGAACCTTGGAGCTGCATGCTGCTCCTCAGGCACGTATGCTGCGGACCCAATGATGACATAACTACAGCAAACAAACACAAACAGCATAACATACTGCCATTCTCCTCGACACAAAATAGTTGTTACCTATTTTTGACACAAATGTGCAATGTGCACTGCGTGCATATTTATACAGGTAGACTCTAATAATTAAGCACTCATTTAGTCAGATAGATGATACAAATTACAAAAAGTATCAGTTCTTAAGAAAGTAACATAGATGATAATGATATACTGAGAAGAAAAAAGCACCCTTGTTGAAAAGTAGCAACATCTCCATATTCATACAAAATATCGCAATCAGGGGCGCACCACGGCCAGATCCTGCAACTGTAGATCCTGCGCATCTGAATCCAGATACGGCTCGATTTGAACCTCAATGAGGCTATGAATTCAAATAATTTCACAACACTGGCCATAAAATGATCTTTAACATTGGCATGTAAATACTTTCATCAAACATGAAATGGAACAGACTAGAGTCTGACATAAAATAAAATAAATCATTTTTACATTTAATACAAACTGACCGTCCATCACTGGTGAAGAGGCTGCACTCACGGTTCAGACTCTCGCCACTGACCGCGATGCCTGTGACTCGCTTCAGCCGGAAGAATCGGCTAAACAACTGACTACGAACGTGAATGGCAGCCAGTGTATCAACATTGTCAGACAGGAAGTCTGTCGCAGCATCATTCGGTGGCAACATGTTCAGCATATCAGCAGCGGACGCCGGACCACAGAACTCATAGATTTCAAGTGAAGTTTGGTCGGCCGAGAACGCGATGAGGTGACGACCGTCCGGCGAGAACTTGCGCAAAAAGCACGCCGGCTTCTCGACGTTGACGACGGTGAAGTTCGGGAAAATGTTTGTGAAGAACTTGCGAGCAGTGGCTGCAGCATTACAGCCACGCCGCCGCCCGGCATTCAGTTCGCGATGCAACAACCGCTGAACGATATTCTGCGCCGGGATCCGACGAGGAACGATGTCACCAGAGTGATCGCCCAGCCCCATGTTAATGCTTTAGCTCCAGTCGATCTGCAAATTACTCAAGTGGCAAGGTTCGGTCTGACGTGCAGCTTTTCAGTACACAGCTATAAAACTGCAAACTCGATCACGTCAGAATGTAAAATATTATACATAAAGAATTGTAGGCTAAAAGAAGTGCAGAAAGTCATTACATTAGTTCAAATCCACAGTTGACAGTTGTAAACACGCAAAGAATATGCAACGTACAACGTCGTAATTTGTATCGTTAGTGCTGGGCAACATGCCAATTAGTTACAGTAAGTAAAGCCAGCAGCTTCTATCTCTATACCTGGTGGGCGCAGCTTGCGCCCAGTGAAAAATGAAGGGACGTTCTGTTAAAGTTGTAAATCAAAACTTTTCCCCTATTTTTACTTCCTCCCTATTTTTCACTGGGCAATTTACACTCTGAACAAAAAATTTTTACACGCGCTAGAGAATGACCAAGTCTTACTAGCGCACCCCCCATCGGGGACGGCGGCCCCCCTTACAACTTTTTTCAAAGGGGGGTCAAAAATTGGCTTAAAATGTAGCGTATTAGACGAAGGATCTTTGGAGCCAAAGGG
>Ga0209367_1007779_pt1 | contig 14735 bp, 9 predicted proteins | sample WorMetLIZISLAND2_FD_187412 | JGI IMG/M metagenome (GOLD analysis project Ga0209367, IMG submission 187412) | Marine gutless worms symbiont microbial communities from Max Planck institute for Marine Microbiology, Germany - Olavius geniculatus... ... | reverse complement strand
AGCAATCGTACATACTGTCTACAATACATGGAATGAATACAGTAACCAAAAATTTGAAAATTCACAAGTTTAAAAACTACACCAAAAAATGAAATATTTGATAGCACTGGAAATAAACTCGAATTGGAATAAATCTGGGGTGTGTTTACACGATAAAACCCAACAGGATTTTGGGTATGTGCCTGGGTGTATGACAAAGGACAGTCCTGAGACAGAGAAAGAAACACACAAACATTTGTGAAACAAAATACACGCCCCCCCCAAAAAAACCACACCCGGACAGCAGACAGTAAACTGTGTTCAGTATACGGAGCACAAGTATTAAATCTGTTAATTTTAGGGCTGTGACCAGTAACTTTTTAAAATCGATTAATCTCCAAAAGTTAATCCAAGTCAATTTATTAATTTTGGTTAATTATGCTAATCAGTCAGAAGATCGAAAAGTGCAGAATTCAACTACCCCGGTGCTGGTTGCTGTTATTTGTGGGGAACTGGAACAAAGTGATGACGACGCAGCACACAAACTATGTAGTCAAAACTCATAAAGTGCCGACTGTTTAACACTATACTAGTACAAATCTTGATGACATGTCCTACGTGAAATAACTGCTGTAAACAGTAGTTTAAAATCGACTAGAAATGTGAACATAAGTGATGTTTTTGGTCCAAAATTTTCATCAAACTGTAATCGATTAAAAATGTTAAGCGAATAATTACGGTACCATTAATTGATTAATTAATAATAAATTTCCGCAGTCCTAGTTACCGTACCCAAACGCATTGGTGGTTGGGCTCTGCGTAGATCCAAGAATGGAGCACGTTGTCTGAATCCCCCTACTGCAAAACTGTGTGAGCAAAGTATTGTGCATTTGTGCATTGAGCTCAAAATTTCATGGTTGCCGAAAAACCCAGCCCGGTGGGTTTTTGGGCTTTATTGGGTATCAGGTTTTTAAGTTTTTGTAGAAATACCAGACTTGATGGGTTTCGGGACTTCTATGGGTTTTTAGTTAGTTGATTTATATGAGTTTCTATTTGCTCCCCACAGCAAAAACACGATACCCCAAAAAACCCATAAAACCACACAGCAGAAATATACCAATATTTCCAAATTTGTATGTTTGAATGTTTCAATAACTTAGCCACGATAAAATATTTCACTGTTACTGGAACAAGAAAGTAAAACTGGATTAAGTCTGAGGTGGGTTTTTTCGGTAGGTTTACCCGAAAATCCCACCAGATTTCTTGGGTATCTGCCTAGGTGTCTCAACCCTGCAAAATTCATATGTAACAAACCTTCACTGGCAGTGCTGCTAAGTCGGTGAGCAGTCAACTTACTAGCATCTGTGGCTGTAAAAAACACAACAAAACAAGAAACATAAGTATACCTGAAGTATTAGCTAGTGTTGTTATGGTTTTACACTGGCCAAGGTCAGCCGGTTTCAGTTCGGTCTTGGGGAAAAAACTGCAGTTTCCATTCTGTATGGTTCGGTTTTCTGACCAGCACTAAAAATAGCGTGGACGTCCAATGCACTCATTTACGGCCGTACGCATGCTAGACGCAAACGCCATGAGTAGGTGGGCAATGGCGCATTGCTGAGAGAGATCGGATGGATGGACGAGACAGACTCACGGCGCGCACTAATGATGCATGATTAGTTCAGGCCTGGACGACTTGACAACATGCATGCCTAGTAAGATCACGGCACGCAGTTTTAGGCTCTCTACTGATGGCCGTGTAAAGACTGACCCACAGGTTGCTGAGTTGCAAGCGTCAGTGACTGAGATGGCTGCACAGGCGGAGGCAAATGCATAATGCTCAGAACGAGTCAGCTCCAGCCAGCATCTGTCGACATTCATAAATTCACCATGCATAGACAGAGTTAGGTAGACAAACAGAGATGGGGACAAAGAGAGGGAGGGATATCAAACAACACAAGCAGAAACAGGCACAGTCAGTCGGTCGGTCAATCACAGTGAATGACGTTGATTAGGCCTACAAACAAGTAAGTTAACCGTGGATGCACTGTGACTGATCTTGCCAATCTCAGCGCCACCCACCAATATGCTGGGCTTAAGTTGTTGATAGCAGCACAACAGTGAGTGACTGCGTGATACCACCGCAGTGCCACCACGATCCACGGACGTCTATAATCCCTGTCGCTCGTCACTATCGCAATACAAAGCTATTACGCAACCAGTCATGCCATCTCACCACGGTATGCACCGTCGCATCACCAGCGTGGCCCATGTTGTGAAACACTGCTTCGCTGTCTGGCAGTAATTAGCACCTCACCGACGGCGGACGGTCCCGTCTCTCAGCACACATGGGGTGCAGCACTGCCTGCGATCTCAGCTTTGATGCAGAGTGGTAACACCCGCAGTGAGAGAAGTGGCCGAGTCGCGACGCCGCTCAGCCCGCCTCACCGCGGCCGGTGATGGGCATATGCATACTATTAATGGTCACTGCATAGCCAAGACGCTAGAGCTGTTCTGTTTATCGAAACCAAAAAACTGAAACCGTCAACAGAGAGCCTAAAACCGCAGTTTCGACATGGTTCAAACTTCGATATTGCTAGAAAAACTGTGGTTTCAGTGCCAATTTCAATAACCATAAAACACTAGTAATTAGCTACCATAGCTAGTCAATACTAGTTAATACTCTTAATTGTTACTAAGTACCAATATCAAACCGAAACAATGTCTGCATTTCATTTTTCTCACAAACATGCCTACCAGGGGCCAAATATACGAAAGCTTTTTTAGAACAAATCAGGCTTATAAAAATCTTTCAGAAAAATGTGACTTAGGCATTCAAATGGCAGTGACTTGGTGTCTAGTATTATGACCGACAGACCACATCTCTTCCATAATCCACCATTATCTTCATAGTTTTTTCACCAGTACCAAATTAAACTCAACTACGATTTTCAACAGTGACCTGTTGATCATGACTGCAACACCCAAACGACACAGATGTTCAATGAGTCATAGCAAGAAGTATTACAGATGTACTTTTTATATATGTATAAACATTTATGAAACTAGGCGGTTACAACTCTGTCAACTATTATGCCTCTGCCCACATGTGACAACTACAAAGCCAAAAAGTGCATTTTGGGGCATACTTGGCCTTACCAAGACCTTGACCCTTGATCTTCTGACCCAAAATTTGACGTATTCATCTTTGCCCCATAGTCCGTAAGCGGTGAAAATTTGGTCAAATTCTGTCAACAAATGTGCAAGATATCTTGCTAACAATGTTTATTCGGGATGCACACATGCATGGATGCATGAACACTCTGGAAACATAATGCCTCTGACCACTACATTGGCAGAGGCATGAAAAAAACATGCACACTCCCAAACAGTAGCCATGCTAATCATAAACACAAGTGAGGTGAAATTACCAACAACAAGATCGCTCATGATTACATCCTGAATCATGCTGCTACCATCTTGCTTCGCGGCTCCAACAATCTGCTTCAGTCGATTCAGCTCCTTAACCTCGTTCTTCTTTCTTTTTATTGCTCGCATCTTTCGCTTCCATTTGCTGCGTATACTTTTTGCCATGACTGGGATTTCTGAAATGGCAAACAATCGCAATCGTGCTTCTACAGGCTATTTCAGAAGAGTTCAGCTGCTATTTCTTAACATCAGTGTTTAGCGTCACGAACTCACGACAGGTGAAATAAAGTTGGATAACTCGTGCTAGCGTACTCTAGACTCAGAATTCTGTCGCAGCACACGCAATAGAAAATGAAAAGCCATTTATTCTATATGATCTGTGCAGTTTCTGTTGGATATTTCTGAACATTTTTGTGATGACTTCAGTGACTTTTAGTGCTATTTGAGCATTGTGTGTTGTGTCTTATTGTGACCTTTATGTAATCAGTGTCTATATATCCAGCATCTGCTGCCAAACATATTAAATAAATCAATCAAATCAAATAATGAAAGATTATTTTGCTGTATTCCTGCCTAATAAATGTAATGTTCTGTTGCCAAGTTTGTCAAAAACAGCAAAATGGCACCTTCCAGTTCAGTTCTGTTTGGGTACACTGACTCTTGGGGATAAGCAATCGGTGGGCAAATTTTTCCGGATGCCATTTTCACCGCAAAGTCAAAGTAGCGTTCTGATCATCGCTGAGGCCTCACCGTCTTTAGATTCGCTAAGCCTCGCGTAGTTAGCAACGAAAATAAACGTGCATGTGCCCTAGTACATTTCATCGACAAAATCATGTCATTTCATGTACAAACTTCAGCTGTAATTAACACACTTACACTTTCTGCTACTATCAACTGAAATATACGTCCACTTTACGACAAATCAAATTGTGCAACATACAAAAAAGAAAAACTGTTAGAACTACATTATCGCTCAATAACCATAGAATTAATATTCAAAATAAAATAAATAAGTAATGTACGAATCCGCCGTATCCTATCGTATCGACTCCATTAGTGGACGCAGCCTCTGCATATAAAGGCGCGTACATAGCGATAGGAGTTAGAATTAACTTTACCCAATATGGCGTCTTTGACAGTGTATAAGGAAGGGGGGTTGAGAAAACAGTTGGGGGGTTTAAACCTCCCAACCCCATTGGCAATTCAAACACTCTTGCCGCTGTACGACAGTACGACGTAGGCCTACTCCTACTCGTAGTCGTACGCGGTCGTACCCGTACCCGCGGCCCGGTTATACATGTAGCTCGTTGAGTAAACCCGTACTTTACCTATAGCACTTTAACTGCCCGACCGTCACGTCGTTCAAGGCTATCAAATTATCAATGTTCGTATTTTTAAAGCTCGCCATGCATACAGCTTCTTGTTACGCTATGACACACGGATGGATGCGCCTAGACTAGTCAGATCTAAAAATAGCAACCTGTAAGTGCCTAAATATTTTATAATGCTGCACTGTTTCTGCCAGGGAATAGCCATGCACTCCACTCCTATTCCGTACGAAATTTGTACACTAGGCTACATCAGCAACATATAGGGCCTAAAGGTTTTAAAAAGAAGGTGACGGCAGAATATTGACTTGTTCGTTGCTTCTAAATAGGCTTAGGCCTATCCGAAAAAAGCAGCCTATGCAAAGATTCTGAATGGTCAGACTTATAAATCGAGCGAAAAATACGGCAATATGAGAAAAGACAATCTTTATCATAGCCTACAAAGTGTAAGTGTTCAAGTATTTTGTCATTAGGCCTACTATTAGCGGTTTACTATAGTACGCTCGTGAATTAGGCCCTAATGAAACGATGCTAATTGCCAGCAGCAATCATTTGAATAAATAAACGAAACTGTCCACGTCATGCGTTGGCGGATCCAGACGCGGAGGGAGGGGGCAAACCTGCCACGGTCCACCTTTCAGTCATATAAAGTGGCCAAATCTAAGAGCAATCTCAGCATTAGGGGAAGAGGAATGTAGTGCACTAGGTCAGAAATCAGATACGGCATTGTTTGTTGACATGATAACATTTTAAAAAACATGAGATATTTAAACAAAGCTACAAAAATGTTGCACGCAGAATGCCAAAAAGCATTTAGTTTGATGGGAGCGGCCCCTTCCCTGGTCTCCCTGTTCCAAAACCCCACTGTATGCTTTCGCTACGTACCGCGCTTTGCCTTCCCCTTCCAGCCTCTGGACCCACCGGTGACGTCATGTCGGCTAACACATTTTGTACGCATAACAGTTTGTACGCATATGCTAATTGTATACAGTACACTGCCGTTGGCGACGATTGCCAGCGTACGTAAACATAAATGAATAACAATAAATATAAATAAAATCCGGTCGATTTTTGATAATTTTCCGACAGCCAAAAGTTTAGGGGACGGGGGCAACCGCCCTCCCCAGTCAAGACGTCACGGAGGTTGTTCAAAACCACCTGAAAGCGTCTATCGAGGGCAACAGTCAAACCGTCAGATGTTGTCGTGGTTGGTACCAAAGGGGTGTCACTTTTTGGCTCACTTTGCATACGTTGTAAAACAAGAAGCCCAGCTGTCGCTACGGTGGGCCGGCCGTACCGCCTATATCCGATGGCTCGCGACGCGTCCGACTTCCACCAGATTGAGTACAGTGCCATGCTACGATGGCGCTGCTATATCGAACGTTACAATGAACTCTTGGATGCGATATGGTAATTCGGCGCACGTGGGGGCTGACTGCAGGCAACAACAGCTGTGCATTAAAAATTGTGACCAAACCGCTGATTACTATTGACAGCATATAGAAACTCGTCATTGCCCTATCTTTCGGTACCATCGCCAACCCTCTACGACGTACGGTTTAGCCACAACAATACGCGCGTTACAGACAGACGACACATCGTACCCAAGGCTCGACCTAACAGTCGACCAAAAACTGACTGAAAACGTCAGTGCAAACGTCAGACGTTGTCGTGGACGTTGGTTCTACGCTGGGACGAGGCCTGTCTCCAAATCGCTCGTCGTTTAGCAAAGTGCTAGGTATATTGGGCAAGACATTTTTTCAATTTTTGGTGGTTTTGTCTTCAAGCGCGTACAGAACGACGTACGTGTATACTGAATTGAATTGAACTGCACTTTCGCGGTTTAGCTAATGACGAACAGACCAATGGGCAAGCAGGTCGAGCCTATTGGTCATTGGTTGACGCATACCTGAGCGTAGTCACGTAGTTACCGACGCCGTTAGACGTTGCCTACAGTAATGCATTACTGCTAGCCCATTGGTCATTTCGCCAATACTGTACCATGTCAGTTCAGTTCAGTTACGTCACTCTGTACGCGCCTTTAAAAACTGAAGCGTACATCATGCACGGGCAACAATCAATCAGACCCTAAACGTTGTCGTAGTCGGTACCCAAAAGTGTCGCTTTTGGCTCACCCTGCATACGTTGTAAAACAAGAAGCCCAACTGTCGCTAGAGCGGGCCGACCGCGAAAAGAAAGCGATTTCTCAGAGTGAGTACAGTCCCGTAGACGTTATTGTGGTGCTGCTATATCGAACGCTACAATGAACGCTATTCGGCGCACGTGGGTGATGACAGCAGGCTTTCAGATGACTATGCTTTCAGAATTGCGGTCAAATCGCTGCAGATAGAGGCATGGTTGCTATTGTCTGAAAGCGCTAGTCTGAGTGTTAGACTTCGTCGTTGGTTCTACGCTGGAACGAAACTTGTTTCTGCGTTGTTTGTCGTTAGGAAAATGTTGGGGCGGATCATTTGGGAGGACGCTTTATGCCCAAATTGTATACGTTGTAAAACAAGTAATTTGAGCAAAGCTCATGAGAAGCGCGACAGCCTTAGCAGTTCCTATTCGCAGGCTGTCTTGATTTAACTCTATCCATTTTGACGCAATTCACTCTTGAAATCTACGCCGCAGCCACAAATTGCAAAAAGAACACTAAAACCCCTATTTTAGAAATTCAAGGTCATTCAAGGTCATCGATGTTTACACCAATAAAAAACTTGTCACTATATTGCTTGTTATGATAAGCAGCATGTCTCTGCCGATCTGCAACCGTTTTCAAGCTACACGAGCCAATAGCGGTAAAATAACTACTTGTAGATTCTTAAAATGTACGTTCTATGCTAAAAAAAATGTCATGCGTAAAATGTCCAGGTCTATCTCCAGCCATTTCGGCACAATTCACTCTAAAAATGTGTGTCGCAGCCAAAAATCGCAGAAAAATTCACCAAAAACGCCTATTTCGAGGGTTCAGGGTCATTCAAGGTCATCGACGTTGACAGCTATAAAAAGCTTGTCACCAGTGCTTGTTATGATAAGCAGCATGTCTGTGACCATGTGCAACCGTGTTCACGCTACACGAAATAATTGCGGTAAAATAACCACTTTTTAGGACGGTAGCTGTCTTTGACGCCCGCCTGCGCCGGCCTTCTTGAACATAGGGGTCGGGACTTGAACTGCTAAAATCTACGTCGAATGCTGAAAATTTCATACGCAGGTTTTCCTGGTCTATCTCCAGCCACATTCGTCGCAATTCAGTGTTGAAATGTGCGCTGTATCCAAAAATTGCGAAAAATTCACTAAAAACCTCTTTTTGAGGGGTTCAAGGTCGTTCAAGGTCATCGATGTTGATCAATCCAAAAAGCCTGTCACCAGTGCTTGTTATGATCAGCAGCATGTATGTACCTATCTGCAACCGTTTTCACATTATTCGAGCCAACAGCGGCAAAATGGCCCCTGCACCCAGTGGCACGAAATTTTGTCATGATAAACTAGAGACCTCGGGGCAGCCCACAGTGAAGATTTCGTGATCCTAGCTTGCATCGTTTTGATACAATTCACGAGTGTGACAGACAGACAGACAGACGCCCAGACGATGGCAAAGACGCGCGAAGCATTCTGCTGTCGCGCGTAAAAAAAACTGTCCGAAAGCGGTCAGTCAGTGTCAGACGTCGTCGTCGGTTCTACGCTGGGAAGCTTCTCTCTGGTTGGTCGTTCGCCGACGGCGTCGACAAGCGCGCAGGTCGAAGAACTTGTTGATGAGGTTCCAGACAAACTCGAGGATCTCTGCGGCAGTGATGAGGGACGCACCGATCCACAGACCCAGCTGACCGCCGATGTCACTGATCAACGCCGAAATCTCGTACTCAGGACTCTCGCTCGTCACCAGCACCTAACAGCCAGCAATGCACGTCCCACTTCTATATACATGTACCTCTATAAGTTATAACTGCAAATTGCAACATTCGGTTGGTGGCTACGTGGTGTGGCGAGTGGTAACGCGTTATGTCCTATCAACGAAGTGAACCTACGGCGGTCCGGGTTAGTACTTGAATGGATGACTGCCTGCGGGCAGGTAAACCATCTCGGTATGTAACCAGCCGCCTAGATCAACTCAGCCTGCTATCCCTTTGGAGTAAGTAAATCGAGTACCGGCCTATCTGCTTGAGATTAAGGCGGGGTGCGTTCACCCGTGTCGGGTGGCAGGTAACGCTGTGTGATCCCATACGGTAGGTGACGCTCCGTAGCTCTGAAATGGGCTTCCATTAAGAGTTATAACACCTTCTTTATATCAATTTTGACAAATAACAAAAAGCCCAGCTGTCGCTAGGATGGGCCGACCGCATGCCGGTGTTCGAAAGGCAGCAAATGTGAACGCTTATTAATAGCAATTTTTGCCTTATTTCTTACCGTTTCTGAGGCATGCCGTACCGTTTAACCACAGTAGCGCGTATTGACCTTTAAGGTGATTTAAGGTCAATGATTTTTATATCATTTGAAAGGCAATATGAAATTTCCTATTAGAGATCAATAGCAACCTTGGTCCTATCTCTCACCGTTTAGTCGCAATAGATCCGTTAGCAGACGGACCGACGACAGACGGGCCCAAAAATAATACTAAAATTGTCAAGGATATTCAGCCGTTGTTTATATATTTCTTCTAATTGTTGTGCTACGTAATAAAATTTTAAAATTTTAACTGAAAGTTAGTAGTAGTAGTAGTAGCAGCAGTAGTAGTAGTGTAGTAGTGATGTTTAAATTATTTCATTTGGCGGAGATATGCACTCTCACTCTCGCCTTCTAGTCACAGGCTGAGCGGTAGTTCAAACCCTGTGTTAACGGCGACTTCTCTTTCCTATAGGAAAGCTCAAAATTCGACCCCCACAGAATCGAAATGCCTGACCCGATTGAAATAAAATTTGGCACGGTTGATTACGTCCGCTAGACGACCCCTAGTGCAAAATTTTATGTCAATTTGACCAAGGGGGCTACTGGGCAAATAGGTAAAATATAAACGCAAAAATTTTTCTAGCTGTACATATACTTCGTCGTTTGAGCCATCGCGCGCAAAAATCCGCCGACAGATCTGACCTGTAGGTAAGTTTCTGGAATAAGGATCAGCAGCACATTGACACACAGTCAGTGTGATGCGGGCAATATCACCTAGCTTTTGTAATTTTTGCTGTTTTCGATGTGCAAGTCCTTAAATGTTGCCGTTAGCAAGTGTATAAACTTATGTTTTGTACATTTATTTGATTAATTACTTATTAAATGTACTACCGTTATGCATGTGAATAAAGTTGAATGTAATAATTTTACAACGCGGCAGCCATAGCTAAACAAACACAGAACACTAGGCCTGGCCAGGTGGCAGTTATACTTTGGATATTACTAAGCCGCTAGCTATACGTTAACAGTAAACGACACCCGTCACAATAGGCCCAGTAATAATAACGAGAATAATAACTAAGCTATACAAGACATTTGAGCTAATGCTCACAAGACGCACGAAAGCCAATAGCAGTTCCGGTTCAGTAGTTTAGCTGAAAATTAGGGAGTTCACACTAAGTTAATAGACAAATACTAAATTCGCTATCTGGGTCGCATAACGATAGTTCCGTGGCGCCACCTTGTGAACGATATAGATTTGTGTCGCAGCCCGAAATCGCCAAAAAATCCATAAAACCCCCTATTTTGGCGTTCAAGATCATTCAAGGTCATTGAATTCGGCGCCAATCGAGAGCCAGTGTACGACTTCCTATAAGTGATTAATAGTAACCTAAGCCCTATCCCGCACCGTTACTGAGATACAGTGACTTATTGGCCAAACATCGCAAATTTTGCCCGCCCCCTCTTATTTAACACCCTATTTCGTGGTGACCCCCTTCGAATTTATAGAAAAGCTTTACGTTTTCTGAAACTAGAGTCTTCCAGGCAGCCGACGGTAAAATTTGGTGATCCTATCTTGCACCGTTTTTGACTGATCCACCCGTGTGACGGATAGACAGACAGACAGAATTGCGATGGCTAAGATGCGCTGAAAGCAGTAGCTGTTTTCGCGCGTAAAAAGCGAAGTCTGTCTGCTTAAGCATAAACCAAATCCGGGCAACGCGATTGATCTAGCCTATTATTACTCCGCCCAAAAGCTGATACCCATTCTACCGTCCCACCGAGGCCAAAAGGTTAAGTCTATCCCTGGTTGGCTGGTTACACACCGACGCTATGGTTTACAGGCCTACAGACGGTCACCCATCACAGTATTAACCGGGCTCGGTGTGCGGCAACCGCGTTGATCGCGATCATAAACCGCGGAACCACGGAGGAGGAGAAGCGGACACGTGCGCTCAGTTCCTGACGCGCTGCAGCTATGCTGTAGAGCATCTATGTCACCGGATTGTCGTCCGTCTGTCCGTGGGTCACGCATGTATTGTGGCTAAACGATGCCAGATAGGATCTACGTTGCTACTGGTCACTAATAGGAAGTCGCATTATTGCCTTACGACGTGAAAATCATTGACCCTGGATAACCTTGAAGGTCAGTACTGCAACAGTAAGCTGGTAACTGTATACAGACTGTAGCGCGTCTTTCTAAGCGACAGCTAAACTTTTTGTTCAAGTGAAGAACACGCAGCATTTCATTGTTTGGCTTCACTTTTCGTACTTAAATACAAAGCATCAGCGTCGCCAGGTATTGCTATGTTAGAGTGTCCGTCCGTCTGTCCGTCACACTACGGTAAGCCTACTACTGTATAGGCCCCTACAAAACGACGCACACAATATTCACCGTCAGCTCCGTAAAAAGACTCTGCTACAACGATCTATAAAGACGGTAAAACAAAAACTCAAAAAGCTCATTGCTGATTGAAAGCGTTCAGAGATAGATAGCATAGGTAGGAAAACAATAATTTTTAATCATTAAGGGCTAAAAATACAAAATTTATGTTCGATGCCTTTCCACGGAGAACCTAATTACTACCGCTATCGGCCTTCATTTTAAGCCCTTCGGGCTTCAGTCCCCCCCTTTCAAAGTCCAATTTTTGGCTAAATCTATGCAAATTTTAAGCTCGCCACTGTCCACGACAACGACTGGACAATTGGTCCAAAGACTTAGTAATTGTTTAGGTTTTTAGAAAAACCCACAGAAAAACTTCAAAAATCTATTTTTTTCGGTTTTTAAGATTTTTGCGTTTGTCGTTAAATTTACTCTATATCGTATTTTATTTCATGAACCCTATGTTAACTGTGACTTTCGAGTTATGACGTCAATTACGTCATTATGTTTTTCTCTGTTAACGACAGTGTATGAGATGTTTTTCCTGGGTCATAATTTTGTGTACGGTGTTCGTGAAACACTAAACCAAAAAAAACAAAAAAAAACTTTTTAAAACCTTAAAAAATCGTTAAAACGTAAAAAAACCTAAAAACCTAAAAAAATACGCAAAAATAGTTTTTTTCTAGGCTTTTCCACGTCAGCATACATACCTCAGGGTCGGCTACATAGACGTTGATGCGCGCAAAGTCCTGCAGCGCTTTCGCGCGGTCGCCGGTTTCATTGAAGTGTCGCCTCATGGTCGCCGAGTCACCGAAATGCCGCATGAAACGGTTCACGTTAAAAATGTCGTCGTACACGGCATCACCCTCGAATCCGGGCGCCGGCCACCGACCCATGCTGTAAGCCACGTCATAGATGAACTCATTGCACCCTGCTCGACACTCGGCCTGGCAACGGTTCTTCTCCGGACGTATTGCCTGTAGGCACACAGCGAAAGACATATCTACGAAGTTCGGCTCAGTTCAGTTCAGTTCAGTTAGTACACTCTTCGAAAAAAAATTTCTCAGGGGTCAGTCCGTCGCGTAAGTAGGCCCTATAGGTTGATTTCATCTTCTGTCACTTGTACTGCACCGAGGACAAGGACACGGCTTGGTGACAGATCATTCACCGTCGCCGGCCCACGTGTCTGGAACAGTTTGCCGGCTGCACTGCGGGCCGTAGAGGACTACGAACAGTTCAAAGCGCAACTAAAGACACATTTGTTTAACTGATTGAAACTGCGCGGCGCCTAGTGACTTCTGCTTTTAGGCGCCGTGTATAAATCTGCTTATTATTATTATTATTATCTTAAATGGTCAACCTATATTATATAGCTCTTCGTGGGAAACCTATATCGGAGCGAGCGTTACTTGTCATATGAGATTACATCTGCCACCCGACACAGGTGAACGTGCCCCGCCTTAACCCCAGCCAGACAGGTCGGTACTGAACTTGCCTACCCCCGAGGGATAGAAGGGTGAGTTGACCTTGGTGCTGGGTATATACCAGGATGGTGACAATCACCTATTCAAGTACTTACCAGCTATGGCGCGTCCAGGCAGAGTCGAACCTACGACTTCGTGATCGCAAGTTCAATGTTCTGACGGTTACTACCAAGCGACTTTTCTATATTGTGTCTAAAAACCGTAACCCTGTTAGGCCTATATTTTACAGTATCTCTAACATTCCTGGTTTATTATTAACAAGCTGACAGCAACGCATCGATCTAACTCAGTTACTTGGTGGCCTAAAAATAAGTAAGTATAACTAGAAAAGCAGTCGTAGCCCGCAGGTACCTCCGCCAAGGCAAAGCTATTCGCCAGGTGGCATCATTATCTTCGCTTTGCTAGCGATCCCTTATGCCCCTTTTAACGCAATGGTAACGAAAATTTTAAAGTGATCCAGAATCCAGGATTTCTGCCGGATCACTCCCAAAATTGAATCACTGGTATGAATCACTTATGCCATGCCCGACATTCCCTCAAAATTTCAGAAACATCCGTCCATAACTTTTTGAGTTATCTTGCTAACACACAGACAAACAAACAAACAAAAACCGGCAAAAACATAACCTCCTTGGCGGAGGTAATAAGTCACCTGTACTCGTTCGCGCTCTCGCTTGGAGCACCTGACCCGCTTGTACCAGGTCATCAGTGCGTCTATACACGGCGCAATGTCCTCCGGAGCCTCGGCGCACTGCGCGGGAAAGTCGATCTCCCTACACGCCGGTATTACGACTCCTACATCAGGCGGCATTGGAAGACTTTCATCGTAGCAGTGACAGCGGTCTCGTACGTATTGCTGGATACAGCGCTGCTGACACGTTATCTGACGGTAGATCTGTTCGTGACATTATATTTATTTAATTTAGTAAGTAAATTTAATTTATAAAGCGCACAATGTCAGCGAGAAACTCACTGAATTTGAGGCGAAACCATATTTAAAACTACTGTACTGTAGGTCTTAACATAATGGTTTTGCGATTGTGCCTACTCATCACGCATCGCATATTCGTTTGTTAGCAGAACACAACACAACGCAAGAATGCTCACATTGCTAACTATAGTGTAAACTAATAATTTTTCTAACGAAGTTCATCACCTATAACAACAAGTAATTTGAGAAAAGCTCACGAGTCGCGCGAAAGCCTATAACAGTTCCTGTTCGCAGGTAATCGTAGTCTATCTCCATCCATTTCGTCGCAATTCACTCTTTTGCTGCCAAAAATCGCTTAAAATCAATATTTTTAGGGCTCAAGGTCGTTCAAGGTCATCGATGTTGATAAATCTAAAAAGCCTGTCACCAGTGCTTGTTACGATAAGCAGCATGTATGTACCTATCTGCCACCATTTTTACGCTACGTAAGAAAATTGCGGTAAAATAACCACTTTTTAGGAGGGTAGCTGTTTTGACGCCCGCCTGCGCCGGCCTCCTTGAACCTAGGGGGTCGGGACTTGGACTGCTAAAATCTACGTTGAATGCTGAAAATTTCATACGCAGGTTGTCCTGGTCTATCTCCAGCCATTTCGTCGCAATTCAGTGTTGAAATGTGCGCTGCATCGAAAAATTGCAAAAAATTCACTAAAAACCCCTTTTTGAGGGGTTCAAGGTCGTTCAAGGTCATCGATGTTAATAAATCCCAAAAGCCTGTCACTAGTGCTTGTTATGATAAGCAGCATGTATGTACCTATCTG
>Ga0209367_1007777_pt1 | contig 14736 bp, 8 predicted proteins | sample WorMetLIZISLAND2_FD_187412 | JGI IMG/M metagenome (GOLD analysis project Ga0209367, IMG submission 187412) | Marine gutless worms symbiont microbial communities from Max Planck institute for Marine Microbiology, Germany - Olavius geniculatus... ... | reverse complement strand
CGAAATCGATCGCCCCCCGGCGGATTTCTCGAGGTCGAAAAGTTCGCCCCCCCGTCATAAAATTCGCCCCCTCCAGCTTTGCACACTTCAGCAGGAATTCCACTCTCAATATCTTTATCTTCTTTAACTCGATGAAAAATGTTTCAATTTATACAAAAATTCCAGCAAATGTTTACCAGCACAAAACAGATATTCCATTGAAATCAACTAACACAGCACTGTACTGATGCAATTCAGACAGTGACAAGCAGACATACCACATCCTTGGCTGATGCTATTGTTGCAATTGTAATTCCGACAGTAATCATGAGCACCGATATGTACTTAGACAGCTTGTACCTGACAGCAGCAGAATCAAATCCATACTGAAGGATTTTTCTCATTTTTACATATTTTATCTATTTTATGGTAATACAGCTTTTGTTGGCAACACGTAATGAAAATGTTTCATTCATTCATTCAGTTTAATTATAGCAAACTGGACTTTCACTGAGCCAATTTGATGAGCAAAACCTGAAGCTGAATGCTAAAGTCTATATTTCAACCAAAGTTCAACTAAACTTTGGTCTAAGTATGTATTTAAACCAGACTCTCAATCACAGACTTTTGCCGAGTAGAAAAATGGGGACTTGAACCGAAATTTCCGCTCAGCAAAATCACTTCACTTTTTGGCTAAAGTATGTAGTTAGACAAAACTGTAACGCACAAGGTGACTGGCTGAAAAACTAAGTCAAAAAGCAAAGATTCCAAATATCAACATCCACAAAGTCATAACCAGGGTGGCCACAATTTTCATTATATATTCTTTGCTAGTCATGACAACGTAACAGTGACATCATAAAATGTGCTATGCCTTTTTATTAAAATGCTGGCACTGCAGACTGTAGATATTGTTGTGTAAGGTGTAAAAAAATTCAGACCTGCGATGCAGTATAATCATTCCCATTATCAGGTTGGCCATCAACGAACCCTGAAAATAATAACCCATCATGTCAAACGAAAATATAATATTATGTCAGCCACGCTTCAGCATAGAGTGTTAGCTAGAACATAGAGATATGAGGAAAGAAACATCTCAATCCATCAATCATCACAAGACACACTATGAACAGATACAGTATGGTTACTTTGTTAATTCAAAACACATAATTTTCGCAAATCAAACACAAGTTTATAGGCAAAATACCAAAGCAATTTAGTCTAAGTTCTTATGTTATTTAATAACATAAAAACAGTGTCGACATAAAACAGAATGTTTTCCATTTTATTGTCAACATATATAATCAAATGTAAAAATTGCATACTGATCGGAAGATGATATGGAGTGGGACTGGGATGTTGTAGTTGAAAGTGTAATTGTTAGCCACACTCACAACAAAGAACAATAGCACCATCACTACGTATGTCCTGTGCACACGAAATATATATATTAATGTGTATAAATGTAATTATTAAGAACACTCATGACAAAAAACAATATCACATGTCCGCACAACCTTTGCCTCCCGCGATTTTAGCATTGCAGCCCCCACAGTCTGGAACTCACTACCCTCTAGCATCTGTAGTTCTACCTCTGCAGACACTTTCCGTCGCCTCTCTAAAACTCACTGCTTCCAGCAGGCCTACTGCTCCCCTAGCGGCTCAGCCAAGTGCCTCAGATTCGGCCACTGGCTAACACTGTGCACTCTAAATATGCACTTACTTACCTACTTTCTTACTTGCTTGCTTCAGGCAAATTTGGCTAAAATTCTCAAAATTGTTAAACTTTACACAACTTTGATGTGACTAATTAGATTTTGCTGATGATCTGAATCAGCATCTGGATCAATAGGATTCAAGGATTCTTTACCGTTGCCAGATAAACCAAACCTCAGCTAGATTTAGTATTGCCATCTGGCAAACATAACAGAAAAACTAACATAGCGTTAACCTTCCTAGTTACCTGTCACAATGCACAGAAGCTGACAGCATATAGCATAGTAACAAATACAAGAAAACAAATAAAATTTACGTAATAGGAATGACGGGACGCTGACGACCAAATTTTGCAGTACGAATGAAACCTTCAACAGCTATGAACAAAAATTGAGCAAAAGTTGTTATAGTTCCGCTGCCTGGACATTCCCTGAACACAGATACACACTAATATCACTGCCATTATCAATAAACACACTCTAGCTCAGATTTACTGATAAAAAATGTTAGTAAAAGTAAACAAATAAATAAAATATTTTAAATTAATATCTTAGCCCTCGGGAATTGAGTACTAGGGGCATAAAATAAATTTTAAAAAACAGACAGAATCAACAGAGACAACACAGAAAATTTTCTTCTTCTTCAGGACTGAGTCCAAACTGCAATAAGTTGAAGGCTCTAGCACTTGAGTCAGACGTCATGGTTCTTATTACTCTGCAGAATTCATTTTCCCTGACTTTTCCCTGACTTTCCAGGACAAAACAAATCGTTTTTCTTGACTAATTTGTTCACGCAAAATACCAATGTCAGTTTTCAATCGTTTGCAATCGCACTAGAAACAAAGGTGGTGACAGTGGCGGTATTAGGCATGGGCTGGGGAACACAGCCCACCCCCCAGTTTTGCTCTAGGCCCCCCAGTTTTGTGGCCACCCATGATTTTTTTGCAAAGACAACACAAATTTTTTGATTTTTTTGCCTTTCCAAATTTTAGAAAAGCGGCCAAATTTGCGGCTTCCATTGAACATCCAAAACCAAAAATGCTTCAGTTTCAGGGGGGCTTTGCCCTCTGACCAGGGGCCCTGGCCCTGGACCCCTTTGGGGGCTCTGCCCCCAAATCCCCGTTATAGGCTCACGCTACCGCGCTCACCATTGGGTGGGGGCCCGTGCCCCCACATATTGCGGGCTAGAACCGCCACTGGGTGGTGAAACAGATTTAAGTATAGAGGTACAATTAATCTGCAAGTGAAATGAGCAAGAAAGTACAACAGTTCAACATTTTTTCAGCATCTTTGTTAACTTTTGCACCCTTGCACTTTTAAATTCCCCGAATTTCCCTGATCCTCTGATTTTTCCTGACTTCCCCTGACCGTAGGAACCATAGATGTGCACGGTCAGCAGTGTATACTGTCAAGTAAAAAAACTGGAGCTCAAACTTCTGTTGCTGCCACATTGCGAACAAAACTGACTTACCTTGTACATATAGAACCTTTATAAAATTTGGAATCTGCATCATTAACAAGACGCTATCCCACCTGAAAGTTGGAAATAATGTTAGTTAGCCCTAAGGTCAGACTTGAGTTAGAGATAAGGTCAGACTCAAAAACAGGGTTAGGCCTTAATTAGGGCTAACTAGCCTTAGGATTATGTTTTGCGATAATGTCATTAACTAGATCTCACACTGGTCCTTTTGACATAACTCATCAATCCACAGAATTTCATCAATATCCACTCATAACTTCTTAAATTATCTAGCAAACATAGATACATACAGAGAAACAGAGAGACGTGGCGAAAACATAAACGAACTGACTATGAAACGAGACTATGGAACGACATGAAAAGACACTTGACCGGCTATCCGATCAAACGCGAATGAAAGAAAAGTCTTCTTCTTCTTCTTCTTCTTCTTCTGTGGAGTATGGTCAAACTTCAACAAGTTGAAGACTCCTGACCAGTAGTGGTTGTGGACATGCCGGCAGTGCTGAGTGCATAACGAAAACTCTTAAAGGATGTCCCGGTGTATAAGGTGCTAATTAAAATAGAGAAGTGTCTCTGGCTCCTCATGGAAGGGTCGCGACTCCCTTTCACCAAAATCGGTGGAGTACCGCAGCCGTAGTTTACGGTAGAATGTAATCCCTGAAATGCTCAGGGATCAATGTATGAACAGCTTCATCAGGAAGACAGTTCCAGTCTCTGACTGTACGGTAGAAAAAAAGAGTTCTTCTAATAGTCAACTGATGACGCAGGAATGTGATATGCCAGTACCACACAAAGCACGCGAACGACGCTTACTTAATCAGCAGCTCCAAAAATACAACGTTCGATGTACATCCAACAAATACAAAACAAATGGAAACTAATGGATGCATATTTTCATCAAATTTACTTATATTACAATTCCATACGTTTAGCTAGTGATTTTGTTCACATACGTAGCAAAGAATAGTTAACGCACGCAGTGTAAACATTGGGGATGCGTCGATAACGCAATTTTAACTTCGATACGATATAGATATCGATAAGAACAGTAACGATATCAATAACTTACAAATAAGTAAAAATTAATTGGTTTGTTTAACTCATCTAGTTTGATAATATCTGTAGGCGTTTATTGCTTTGTAAAACTAGTTGCACATTTTAGTACATTTTATTTTAAAATCCTGTTAGAGCATATGTTGAATATAAAATTCTCTCTCTTACCTTTAAACTTCTCTATACCGCTCAACCTCCTTACCTGTATAACTTAATCTCTCTCTAGCCACCACGTAACACTCGATCCTCGTTTGTTGTCACTCTCGCTCGTCCACCTACCCATTTCTACTTAAAAATTACCAGTCGTTCCTTTCGCTATGCATCACCTCATCTCTGGAATCAACTCCGTCATTCACTTCGTCAGCCACGTCTTGATCTATCTCCTCCTGACTCACCATACTTATTTATTTATTTATTAGTTCAGCACTGACATTCAAGAGCAGAAGCTAAACACAGGTACAAATAAGATTACAATGTCAGGCAAGGGGAAGGCTCCATACGAAGCACTGACAACTATCCTAATCAGTACAATAGGTTAAAAACTTCGACAAATCAGTACGTTTACTTCCATGATCATCTCACCTCGTCAGCGTCACCGTCACCACTCTTTTCATCCGTCACCCCATCATTCTTTCATTCTAATCTCAAAACTTTTCTTTCTCTCAAATCCTATCCTCCATAGACATCTGGCACCTGCTCGGACTGACTCCACGGCTATTCGGACCTGCTCACGCCAAGGACGTTATGTTTTTGCCGGTTTTTGTTTGTCTGTCTGTGTGTGAGCAAGATAACTCAAAAAGTTATGGACGGATCTTTCTGAAATTTTGAGGGAATGTCGGGCATGGCATAATTTTGGGGGTGATCCGGCAGGAATCCTGGATTCTGGATCACTTTAAAATTTTCGTTACCATTGCGTTAAAGGGGGCATAAGGGAACTGCTGGCAAAGCGAAGATGGTGACGCCACATATGGCGAATAGCTTTGCTTTGGCGGAGGTACCTGCGCTCTCCGAGTGCTTTCTGTAGTTTTTACTTTTTCAGTTTTTTTTCTGAGCTTTAGTTTTCATTATTATTCTTTATTTCTTACTTTTTCACTTTTTCTCTTATTTTAGTTTTCTTTACTTCAGTCATTTTTCGAATTTTGTCAATGTTTACATTTAACAGTATTTCTATTATCAGATGTTTCATTTCATTTTTCTTTTTAATATTTCAGTGCTTTTTAGTTTATGTGCTAGATTAAACTGACAGTTTGTTTGTCAGTTTTTGAGTGCAAATTCTCCACTGTATTGTATTGTATTGTATTGATCTGAAAATAGCCTTACGTTGACGGTACTTGACTGCGAGAGATGTCGAGTTGTTACAGATATCGCACGGGTAATTATAGACTGTCATTTAGGAGGCGCGCCAAATCTCTACGCCTGCAGATAATTATTCAAAGGTTTTAGCCAATATGTTTCTTCAACTTGCACACCATTGGTCATTTTCGTAAGTGTGTATTGTGAAGACATCCGCCGTGCCGTCCGTCGGAGTGATGCCGTACACCCCGGGAGGTCCAGCACGGCGGAGAAGCAAGAACTGCTTATTTATTGACGATATTCCATAGATAATCCATCATCCATTATTCCAGGATCGTGGGTTTCGTTGGTTATTTTGACGACATGGCATTGTAAAAGAATCGTTCTGACTGGCTGCTACAGCCATAGATGAGTCCTTCCCACACTATAACACGAACTGCCCTCTACACCTCAGACGAAGAGAGCGAGAGACTGCCTAAATGCTGGGGTTTATATAGAGTGGGCTTTCAAAGTACTTGGAAAGCTACTTTCAAACCACTTTAAAAGCTAATGAATAATAGCCCTACTTTAAAATTTCATGAATCACCTTGAACAACTTTGAAAGTTACTTTTCAAGTAACTTATAACTGCAAAATGTCCAATTTCTAAAGATAAATGTTAATGTCCAGCAAATAAAATAATAAAACAGTTAAATCAGACAAAATATAATGCAACAGCTTAACTAAATAGTCAGTTATTCACAGTTCGACGGGGGTATTTTACTATTTGATTAATTAACTGATTGATCATCGCAAGTACGGTATACTGCTGGAGAGTATAAGGCATGAGTTTTGGACTTTCAACAGCCGTTGTAACCGGCGGCCTCTCAAAGTTTATCTGTGACATACGCACCTCGATTATTGTCAATACTAGAGTAACTGGACTCGAGATGAGCACTAATTTCTCACAGTAGACTCTTTTACTTTCATCTGTAATGACCACATTATTGACTTATCTGACTACTATTAAATGAGAGATTTTGTCGTTCATCTCACTATGATGACTAGCAAACTAATCAAATTAAATGTTAGTGATGCACGGATCACCAATATTCAGTTTTGTTTCATCCACCACAGACTTCGAATGGAAACATTAACAAGCAAGCGTCACATGCAATAACATGTAGAATACAAATAGAAATGAAGATAACGACACAGACGCATATTATAAAATCATACACCTGGTAAATCCTGCTAGGGCTATACACAACATAACAGTGACCAAAAAAACTAGGCCTATTCAGCAAATCAATGAACAAGCTTAGTTTCTGTCAAATTACAAGGAATAAAGCAACTTTTATGCCATTCCAATATTCTTATGATAATTTGACAAATTTTCTGACTAGGCCTACAGGACGAACATTAATTAGTGGCATTCCATTTCATTAATCACACAATTTTTATTGCATAATATATGACATAAGCCACAATATTGTAGGTTCACTTACTGTTTATTATGTGAACATAATGTCCTTTACAAGCCAATGAGTGCGTCGCTTATCTCCCTTTCCTTAGCCCTCGGCCAGACACCAGTTTACACTGCCAGACTACAGATACAGTGCATTGCACGATGTGCCTGTTTTTCCTAGCTTTCGCTCGTGCTCAATGTGTCTACTCACGGAGGGATGGCCAGGTTGAGTTGACCTGAGTGGCTGGTTATATGCTTTAGCTGCCATGCAGCCAATGGTCACCCATCCAAGTACTAACCGAGCCCGACGTTGGTTAACTCAGTTCGTTTATGCGACCAACGACGCTACCAACTGAGACAAACCGCTACCTTTTGTCACTGATATGAGCGGCGTCATGGATTGAAAAGATAGAGCTGGAAGTTGCAATTTTCCAACAGAAAAGATACAGGACACTAGAGTTGCTTGAAATTTAAACTTTGCCTCTATATTCCCCAAGAATGGGGTTTTTTTAGGCTTTAAGCTTCAAATTTGCATTTCTGGACGAAAATTTTCGGATAAGAAGAAGCTGTTCCCACAGCCCAAAATTTGGGGTGAACAACTGCCCCCCTCCATCCCGCTGCCATAATGCTACTAACTGATATTGATCCATCGTGTCTGATGCTGTCAAACCACCGACGATCTGTGCTCACCCATCCAAGTACTAACCGCGCCCGGCGTTGATTAACTCAGTACAGTATACAGTACATTAAGACTGTGATTCGGTGCGAATGCGGTGTTCGTTGAGTCGTTTGATCCACTGCGTCTGTCTCTGCTGCACCGCGGACGACCTGTTCTGACAACTACACGTCAGGGCGTGCTTGAACGCCGAGCGAAACAATGGACTGAACGATGTGTATATGATTGGGTTAGCACACGACGATATCCAGCCCAGCCAGACCAGCACCGTGTAGACATTCGGCGCCACCGACTAAACACATTACATACTGACCAATACTACACATACATAATTGATTACTACTTGGATAATTGAGTGTCGGCGGACAGGCTGACCATCTCAGTATATAACCAACATCAAAGTCAACTCAGCCTTCCATCCCTCCGAGGAAGATAAATCGAGTTCCAGCCTTTCTGCCGGCGGTTAAGGTAGGGTATGTTCACCTGTGTCAGGTGGCAGGTGACAGTGTGTGATCCCATATGGCCGGTGACGCTCCGTAGCTATGAGATAAATTTCCCGTTAAAAGCTATACCATTTAACCACCAATAAATATCCAGAAGCAGACCCACGGTCACTACTTTCGTCCAACATAAATAGTTTACACACAAAAGCAAAACTATGCCTAATGCTATTATTAGACTACACTGCATGTGACTTCCGGTGCTACACAAATTCCCTCAAAACGACGGTTTTTAGCGTCATTTTTGGCATTGTGGACGAAAATTTTCCAACAAAGAGAATATTTTCCAAGCGCACAAAAATTAGGAAGAAAATGTCCCCTGCCACTGCCCCCCGCCACCACAATGCCGCTGATAATGCAACTTAAATGTGAAAAAATGATATATCGTACCTCAACGCAGGTCGGACAGAGGGCCGAGAGCAGATTGAGTACAAAGAAAGGCGTCCAGAGAACGACGAAAACGAGGAAGATGAGTCCGAGGACGCGAGTAGCTCTGCGCTTGCGTCGCCGGATTCTGGTCGAGAACGACTGTTGCCTGAAGTGCAATATATAACGCAACATTCCAAACACAACTACTCGTTTCATTTGACAAAATGTCTTTTATCAATGCAGGCGAACGCCCTATTTTCAGCCCGCAACTAAGCAACTCCTGGGAAAATTACTAAACCGCTGTCACCAGATATCATATTTTAAGACTAAAACGCACCAAATTTGATTCCCACTAGAGCTATGGGCTCTGGGCTCCACTGCAGACCCCACTGCAGGGCGAGCTTGCAGATTACAGAACTCCCCGAGACCTTCTAGCTGTATTTAAAAGGTCTAGTTCTAAGGGAAAGGAAGAAAAAAAAGAAAAAAGGAGAAAAAAAAATAAAATGTAAGAGAAAAAATAGAGGAGGGCAAGGAAAAGAGAAGTAGAGTTATCCAATCTTTTCAATCCTACTCTGACCATTGATTAAAATGTTACTTTCATGAAGTCTCAGCATACTTTAGTCATATTTCATGATCAATGATTGAAAAACCTGGTATGACCTGGTATCATAAAAAATAATGTGTGACATTTTTTGTTGTTGCAAAAACAAACAATATTCATTTCGCAGAATCTATTCAATTTTCACACGTAGGTCTACCTAGCTGGTATTGCTGGGAAAAAGCAACGACCACTTTTCTTCTGACGCGTATTAGCACAGATGTTTTAAATTGTCACTGCAGAAATAATTAAATGTGATAAATGTTTCATTATTTAGTGACTTACTTAGTACGTGTATCTCTCACTACAGTGTCTGGAGTGTTATAACTGCCCTTAATCTCAGACCACTCTTGCGTGACGACTGCATAGCGTCTCACGTTTGTATATTACACGATAAACGTGCTATCTGCAGAACACGCCGTCGATCACGGCCATGAAATAAGTAGGCCCACGTTTCAACACGGTCTACAGTCTATCACGCCTTGTTACATTTGTGTAATACTGTAGACCGTGTTGGAACCTACAGGCTACTTATAACCAGTGAAACTAAGTTTGAAGAAGAAGCAGAGACAGTGCCTGAGGTCGTCGCGTGCATGGTGTGATGACGTCACGACGGTCATGCGCGGTCCATGGGTTTGTTTGTGGCTGCTAGTCAGCTCGTCCTGTAGGCACGACGACCTCTTGCGATGATCGACAGGCCGCAAGGAAGTCTTTCGTTCCGCGAACGTAGAGACGTGATAATTACGCGGGCAGACATTCGTGTGCGTGTGCTTATTTTGAAGTTGACCGTTGTCATTCACGTTGTTCTTCCCTGTCATTGGTCCATCGGCCGTGTCACGTGACGTCTCGTAGTGTACGCGGGAGTCATCGGCGTCGTCCTGCGGCGTCAACGTCATAATCGACAGCGTCTCGCTGTCTGCGTCATCCTGATCCGTCAAAACAAACGATTCTTCAATAGCACATCAATTGCCAGTCTGCAATAAACCTGTACAGTAATGGCCGGTTCACACCTACCACGCAACTCAACTCAACTCAACTGTCGTGACTGTGAGCGACGATGCAATGACGTCATTAGCATTGTGACGTCACGCCGCTGTGCACAGACCACGCGTTGTTTGCTAGCCCGGCTGAGCAGCTGAGTCAAGTCGAGTCGGTGTCACAGGTGTTTATTGGCCATAAACGACAAGAAAACAATACAGTCAATATCTCTAGTCACAAAAAGCGTTTAAACTATACACAGTGTTTCATAAAAAGGCACACTTTTTGTTTCTCTTATATAACTCAGTCAAATCGTAATCAATTTGCATGAAATGGACAACAAAAACGTTAAAAACATCCCTGACATTATCGATTGTAACTTGGAAAAGAATGAATAGATTTTAATAGTTTATAGTATAAATATTTCTGACGTACACAACCGGCCATCTTCAAGTTACTATTGATAATGTCGGGGTCCTTTTGTAGGACACAGCGTAAAACATGTTGGGGGTAGTGTAAGATCTGACGGACCTTAGTACTGACGCTGGTAATGTAGGGTGAGTTAGCTGTAGTCAAATCAACCATGTTGCCGGGTGCCTGTCCTGCTGCTGCAGCCTGACGTTCTAGCTGAGCTGAACGCTTGCGTTCCCGCCATCGACCTATCGCCTGCTTCGTCAGTGTCTTCACCTGTGAACAACACACATGCAGATACGGAGCGTCAGATATATCTGTGTTTTTTTTTGTAACGCAATAATCTTTTTAGTGTTTGCACGAATAACAGATGATATACAAATTATAATTTCCCAAGTTCCAATTTCACCTCCTGCAATTTCATGTCCGGCATATTTTCATTCAACCTTTTAAAGGCTAGACTGTTCAGCATAGCGTCGCCTCATTTCTGTAGGCGCCGGTGCACCGGCCTATGCACGCGCTTCAGCAATACGCTTTGGCATAGCATTATCACCAGCGGCTTCTACAGTATCTCCCCAAATCTCGAATCGAGATAGAGCTAAGTTCCTCACACTATCGGTTCCTTTTTTCTTCCTACTTTTCTCCCCATTCCTTTTCCCTATCCTATACCCCGTTGTTTCCCTACCTTCTCCAGGTTTCCCCCCTCTCCTCTTTCTCTCCTCCCCTCCCGTTGCATCATGCCCTTTCCCTTCTTCTCCTTCCCCTTCCCGGGGGCCACACACCTTTGGTCCAGCTGCTAGGGTGTCCGGGCGGAGCCTCGGAGTCGGTGGCCAAATAGTTTGGGAATTAAGGGGCATGCATATGTGTTAAAACAGCGCTTTTGGTGATAGCAATTTCTACTGTATACACTCATAGACTGTAATGAGAATTATGATTATGAGAACAGGTACCGTGAGTGCGTATGAGACGAGCATGAGTACAAGCGGCACGAAAAACGCAAATATTGACCCATAGATGACGAACTCTGACACTGCCGGAGCACATTCACCCGCCCGGTACACGTTCAGAGGGTTAATGAACCCCGCAACCGCCAGCGGTGAACATATACCTGACAGTAACACACAGCTACCGAGCGTCACCTGTGCCAAAGTGCACTGACCCCCTTGTTAGACGTTCAATGGATTAATATACCCCGCCAGTGGTGAACCATCCATCTCGGTATATACAGTAATCAACACTTTCATCCCTCCGAGGTATGTACGTAAATCAAAATACTAGCCTTTCTGGCTGGGGTTAGCCTATGGCGGAGCGCGTTCACCTGTGTCGGGTGGCAGGTGAGACTGTGAGATCACATACGGCAGGTGACCTTCTGGAGCTTCGAGATGAGTTACTATATATCATTTAATCATTAAGACAAGCTATATACCGATGGAGACGACCCAGACAAAGGCAATCTTTGCGATGACGAACAAAGGTGTTCTGGTGCGTCGATAGCGCAGTGGAAAGCGCAGAGAACAGTAGCGATCCACGGAGATGGTTGCCATGTGCCAGATGGACGCAGTGCACAACAGAACGTCCATTGTAGCCCAAACTACGCACGCGTTCGCGCCCAGAGGAAAATACCCACCTGTATATACACACGGCCAACAGTAAATTAATTCAACTCACTGAAGATGTGTTTAAAGCATAAAAAATGAAATAAAGGTACACAGCACATTTTAAGAACTGTGTCATTTCATTCGGGTTCACTTCTGTAGCTTTGAGCGCACCTTTAAAATAAGCGGTAACACCAAAAGGACATGCAGCGATGTCGTACAAAAAAGTAGCTGGGACAGTCCCCAGACAAAACATGAACACACGTTCAAACCACTGGGGGATCCAGAAATTTGAAATAGGGGAAGCAAAAGGGTAAAAGGTAGAAGATAATTTTTTGAAAATTTTATGCAAAAATAGCTCATTTTCGTGCAAAATTTTCACTTGTTTTAAGATGCATCCAGTCAATAGGGGGGTCGCCCTCTCCCAGGATCCGCCACTGGTTTAAACTACACTAAATTTAGTCAGTTGGTTCTCAGGAAAATAATTAAACTTATTGCAAAATTTTGTTTCGGCTGGGACTCCAGCCCAGATGCCGCTAGGGAGCTAGCGGCGCTCCCCAGGCCCCTGTCCTACTTCTAAGAGGAGAAAAGAGGCGGGAAAAGAAAAAGGAATGGAGATAAAAGGAAAAGAAGAGAAAGGAAAAGGAATAAAAAAGGGGAAAAAAAGGGAAACGGAGCAGGAGGGGAGAAAAATAAGTACGAGTGTTGATCAATAAGTAATGAGAATCAATGTATTAAACATAAATTTTTTTACAGTCTATGTATCAGTAAAATGTACATTTTCTACGAACAGATATGGGTTTGTTGTGGATGTGATGTCATTGTAGTTTATGACGTCGTGGACCGTCAAATAAAAATGATTCATAGCATCAGTGCAAACAGCATTGAATCATACATTGTCATGCATAGCGGACAAAACAAAAGTAAAATGTCAGATATCGAAACAGATGATAGTTACTGGGGGTTTGGTCGTTACTGTGAGCATGGTGATATTATTGTATGAAGCCAGAGTCGCCAGCAGTTTGTTGGGCAATCATAGACTTGTGGTCTGGACTGCATTTATGGCAGGGCGCGTAAAGCTCGCTTTCGGGCCCCCGCGCATTGAAGGCCTTCCCGTGACAGGTTAAGAACATTGCTAATATCTTCCTCAACACAAGGGATGTCATAAACAGTAACTTTTCGATAAAATTCAACGGGTAACGTTAAATCTTGATGTGACGTCATTATTAGCTCAAGCGCTGTTATTTACGGTCAGCGCAGATTTAGTCTATCGTACATTCCTTGTTGCAAATGAAAAATTCATAAACACATTTGTTAGGGCTTTTCAAGTATCAGATGCCTCAGGGCACCATTTTACTAAATTCGGCTGCAGACCAGAGAATTGTCGTGCATCAAGGAGCCTAATTTTACACTGTTCACGTTAACACTAATTTTTTTCACAATCTAACAGTTTCTCTCGCAATGAAGTCATAAATTACAATGATGTCACATCCGCAACAAACTTATATGTGTTCGCAGAAAATGTAATTTTTACTGCTATATAGATTGTGAAAAAAAATTAGGCCGATACATTGATTCTCATTACTTATTGATCAACCCTCGAAAAGATGAGGAGTAGGTAGGGGAAAGTAGGTGAAGGAAAGAACGAGAAGGGAAGGAAAAAACAAGGGAAAAGGAAAAGAGGGAAACCTTCCCCCAATTCACATTTCCGGCTACGCCGTGGACTGCCATGACTGATGACGTGGTCGACCGAGTGACGATGCATGGACGTGGCGGCACATAGGGCTTGGTTACGGTCTCTGACAGAGCTATAGGCCGCTTGTACACAACTGTTTATCTTTCAACTGACACTTAGGGCAGGTCTGCACACTCAGCTTCCACTGCTACTATGTTCAGGCAACTTTCGGCATGCGCCATAAAGCAAACCACGGCGTAGTGTAGTCTATGCGATCTGAGCGCGGTTCAAGTACGATACCGCACTGTCTGGAGTGGTATAAAGATAAAGGGACAGGTAAAAGCAGTGCATAGCTATTATAAAAAACCATCACAAAGCTACGAAGCGTCACCTGCCATATGGGATCACACAACGTTAGCTGCCATCCGACAGAGGTGAACGCGCCCTGCCTCAACAACAGCCAGACACGTCAGTGCTCGATTTACTTACCCCTGAAGAATGGAAGGCTTAGTTGACCTTAATGTTGGTTATATATTAACATGGTTTCTCTGTCTGCAGACAGTCACCCATCCACTTGATAGCGACCTGACCGGAAGTTGAACCCAAGACCTCTCGATAGTAAGTGCAACTCCCTACCGTTACAACACCAAGCCTCCTCATGTTCTGTAGCGCAAGCTAAATGTGGTTTAAAAGTATGATACAACACTGTCTGGAGTGGCAGTGGCGTAGCCAAAAAGAGCCCAGTTCCCCCAATCCTCCTTAAAAACATAAGCATACGTTTAAACTGCACGAAATTGGCCAATTTGGTCAGTTTAAAATAATTAAAATCGTTGCAACCAGATCTCATTTTTAAAGCTAAAATGCACCAAATTCGATTTCAACTGGAACTCCGCCCGAGACCCCGCTGGGGGAGCTCACAGCGCTCCTCCAGACCCCCGAGCTGGATTTTAGGGGGTCCTACTTCTAAG
>Ga0209367_1007775_pt1 | contig 14737 bp, 7 predicted proteins | sample WorMetLIZISLAND2_FD_187412 | JGI IMG/M metagenome (GOLD analysis project Ga0209367, IMG submission 187412) | Marine gutless worms symbiont microbial communities from Max Planck institute for Marine Microbiology, Germany - Olavius geniculatus... ... | reverse complement strand
CCTTTTAAAAGCAAGACCTTTAAAATTTAGCTACAGGGTATGGGGAGCGCTATAACTTTCTCAGCGGGGTCGGGGCAGAAGCGCAGCCAAAATCAAATTTGGTGCATTATGGCCTTAAAAGTATTAGATCTGGTGGTAACAATTTTAATTAGCCTATTTTCCTTAGAATCAACGCACCAAACTTAGTGCAGTTTTGATGTGTGTTTATGTCTTGTCTGGAGACTTGAGGACAGACCGCGTGAAACTTGAAAATCTCTAATATTTATTTCATAAAAAAATATGTGCTCAGTCATTGGGAGGCTGGGTTTCCTGGGTCCCCCTTGTCTATGCCACTGTCTCGGTCGCTTGTTTCATGTCAGTTTATTTATCGTATAGCGTTCAGGACGTTGCCGCAGAACCGGGCACCGACTGCTTGGCCGATCGTCCTATAATTGTTGCCTGGATATAAAATAGATGAAAGTGAATGCCGGTGTCCAATTATAGGGTCGCCCCCCCCAGAAAAGTCTCCCCGGCCAACAACTTACCGGCAAAAATTTGCCCCGCCCGGCGGCTGCCTGAGCAGGACGAATTTTTGCCCGTAAATTGTCGGCCGGAGAAAACTTTTCTGGGAGATGAAAACGATCTTATAATGGAAAGACTTTTTATGGGGGCCGGTGATATTTTAATAAGAGGAGACATATTAATTTCTTGATTATCTCTCCCGGGCGGATTTTTCATGGGGTAGACATTTTAATGTGACCCCGGCGATGAGGCGTTTATTGCGAAGCTGGCCGGCTGGGTCAAGTTGATAGCTGTAATAGTGTCATCATTCAGCTGACCACGGCACGGGGCTGCAGAAACTACGTCAGATTTTACGCTTGGATGCGTGGCCGTCCCACGTTCGTAGATAGACCCGCAGCCCGCTGGCGACTCGACGTTCTGTTATGACGGCAACGCGTCTGGTTTTCGTCGAAGTTCAGTCACGTCATCAGCGCCATCGCGAACTCTATCCATCACAATCCCTCTGTGCGTGTCGCCATTTTCGCGGGCGTTTTCTCTGTATAAGTTCCATTCGTAGGCCTACTTTGTTGCTATATTCTGTAGACAATAAAAACTTTGACATCGGTCTGCTGCTACTGATGTATAATATGCAGTGTGTAAAAGAAACAATATGTTGAGTTTTAATCAGGTTATACACGATTCTTTACTCAAATTATTCAAATTCGGCAGTCTCGCTGTTTATTACGAATGCAGAAAGTTAATTAAAGCGATTTTTGTATCGTGGATGTCAGCTTTTCTTCAGCAGAAACGGAAAACAAAACAAAAATTAACAGAAACGACTATTGCTGATGCAAGACCTCATAGCAGCAATGATGGTCTCAGCTTTCGGGATAGGAGCTGCAGTTCGTTCTGATTTTTCCTTTTTTTTCGTTATTTTTTCTTGTTTCGTTTTGTGCGGTCAAGTAATTAATCGAGGTCACAAGTATATGCTGCGATTTTTCGCGTATATGAAACACCTGTCGTTGTTTTCGCTGTGCGCGTTACGTAATTTCTGCACGTATGCAGAATCCGAACGTCTTTTACACAGTACGCCGCGACGAACAACGTTTAACGTTCGTCGCCCGCATTTCCATGCACTTTGACGACTGTTTAACGACCTTCCGCCGGCGCCGAATCTGAATTTCTTCGTTGCGGACGAAAGGACGGACCAGAGCTCGGCTTGTCCGCATGGCGAGTGGAGTATCGAAATCGACGAGGCTTACAGCATCTGAGCGGCCGGTCGGGAATTGCCTGTCAGCGAAAAATGGTGTCCTTCCGACGACGATATTGGTCGTCGGTCTTCGCCGGGACGTTTCGTTGCTCATCATATGTCTCCACGCATTAGCATCCCTCCGTGAGTCCGTGTGGGCAAAGCCCTGCTCTCGGCATCTTCCGCTACCGATCTTGGCGACGTGCCGTTAAATTACTGCCGCGGTGGCTGCACTGCCGAACTGGAATTCAGACTTTCCGCCACTTTTCGATGCAATTTACAAGTAGTCCCATACTGAATCAGTCAACGAGATCAATTTTGAGTTTATTTCGGCTGACCAGACACATTTTACACTTGTTCGCACTCTGTGTTCATCGCCAAGATTGTTCGTTGTAGGCCTCTGTGTTTTAACTTTGCAAAACTACTCAGTGTTAAAGCTCTAGGTACACGAAAAAAATGAAATTGGTTTAACACTACGACAGTATACCTAAAACCGTGTTAAAAGTTAAAATTGCGTCGCACAGCGTTCAGCGTTTGCCACCATCATAATCCCTTTGTGCGTGTCACCATTTTTACGAACATCTTCTTCGCATAAGTTCCGTTCATACTTTATCTATATATAGCATTCAGTAGGCAATGAAAACGTTCAATCGATCTCCTGCTAGCCTGCCAGTGATGTACTAAGAAGTGATCAAATGAGAAAATATGTTTATTCCTAATTAGGCTTACCGCTATAGACGATTTCAGACTCGCTGAAATACTCGATTATACGTTGTATTATATGATGCGTAAAAATCAAAGTATATATCATCACCGAAAGCTGCTGCGTTTACGCAATTGCGTAACGCAAATTGTTTCTAAGTGCAAAAGTTACGACGTTTGACGTTCGGTTAGTGTGACGTCGCGCGCGTGGATGGATGTCAGAGCTTCGAACAACGGCGACGACGCCGACGACGACGATAACTGCACCGTCGCCGTGTAGATAAGCATTTTCTATTTGCGCAGCGCGATGATGTTGTCACCCTCATTTATTACCTTGTCCTGCGTGCATGGCTGCCTTGCTGCTACTGCTGCCCCTTAAAGCCCAAATTACATTACGCCGACTTTCACCGAAACTTCCCCGCGGGGAAAGTCGCAACACAAACCATTTTGACATGTCGAGATGTTTGCGACAAAGTTCGCGACTTTTTGTCGCAAAGTCGGCATAATGGAATTTTGGCTTTAGCGGCGTCGTGCGTTAGAAAAATTTCCCAAAATGGCGATATTTAACCCAAAACTTGTATTTTTGGACGAAAAATTTTGCGATTAAAAACGATTTTCCGACAATTCATCGCCGACCTTAATAGGGTGTTTACACGATTCAGCAAACGTCCAGCAAATTTCCAGCAAACGTCGAGCAATTAGCACGTGCATTTTGAATACATTTGCTGGAAGTTTGCTGGACGTTTGCTGGATCGTGTAAACGGCGTATAAGATACCGTGCCAAATCATTCCAATGCAAGCAACGCCCCCGCACCGCTCTCCACAGTCGCCGGGTGAAAACAACTTACGACGTGGGAAGCAGCTATAGGTCTGGAAGAGACTCATCTCGATCATACGGATAAGGGCTGACGACGGTCGATTCAACTTGCAATGGGTTGCTCGTTCAGTCCAACACTGTCATCGCTGCAAGTCTGTTTGTGACGTCAAGTGTGTCGCACAGTTGCTGCTGCTGAGAAATGCCGTCTTCGCCCGATTTACGCTTATCGTTGCCCGTCGTGCGCCCTGGTGTCTCGCTCATCCATATTTATCCAGTTTTCTTTGCTGAATTCTTTCGTTGGTCTGTTTTACACATGCTTTGCTTGCACGTGATTTGCTATTGAGTGCTGGATCACTAAGTGAAATTGATAGTTTTGATATACAGCTGTAAAACCGGCTTTTTATTCAAGCGTAAAGCTAATGTGATGCAAAAACCATAACTGCTGCACTATTTGCGCAAACTGTGGCAATATTGCACAAATTTTTTTGTCATTTTTGACAAAACGTTTTTTCAAGTAACTGATATAAATTTGGTATAAAACTATCGCGCAGCTTTGAACATACCGGTGAAGTTTTTGTAAAGAGGTCGTTTTCAGCCGCACCTTTAAATCGCCGGGAAAAATTTCAGCTGATTTTTGTTGTTAAATATTTTTAATTGTTTTAGTGATGCATAACTCTAATGTTTTTAGGCCTGGACACGCTCGCCGGTTCATCGTGCACTTTGCCGGTCAGCTGGCAAGGCGATTGGTACGAGAGTGACGTCGGACGCGTTACCATAACAACCAGTGATGTCAGCAGCAAGGGCACCTGCGTGGATACCGATCACAACTTTTACCTACTCGAAAACAGGTTAATATTGACGCCATTTTCGCATTTTCGGCAGTGCAGACTAATTTCTTTTACGACTTTAGACATTACGCACGTAGAATACGATAAAATGCAATGAGTTTAACATGCGCATAAAAGCCAGCGTTTCAGCTTACTCCAGTAAATCTGCTATATACTCGACGAAACCAAAGTACAGTTAATTAATGAGTAGCAGACTTGGGGTAGGTATTCCCTTTCGATTCGGTCGCCGATGCTTGTGATCAAAAGAACGAAGAGACTAAACTAATTATTCCCATAATTGCTTTCAAAGTGATCAAATCTGTTTCGTCAAAACAAATTAGCGTTACAGAAAGACGGACAAACAATTTGCAGTAGTGGCAATACCCCACTTTGCAGTGTTCCACGTGGATTGCGCAGTAGAAACGGGCTCTTGGTTTTTCCTTGCGTCACCAATCTCATGATATTGAATCTGAAAACGCTGAAAACCATCACACGTGATTGTCATGCCGTGTGAATCTGTCATCAGCGTACTTCGGTTAATACGAGTAATATACCAAATTTTTTTTATTGAAAGATACGACAATCAATTTAAACCTAGTCTTTTTCAGACCTACCATACATTGTGTTAAACCGCACTCAGCTTACACTGGTACAGTGTTTTCGCGACCTTTCGGCTGCATTCGTGCGTCATAAAGCAAACGACGGTGTAGCCTGGGCAATCTAAGCGTGGTTTCACTACGATACCGCACTGTCTGTCGAAGAGGAGTAATCCTGTTTCACCTAATCGTTAAACTTAACTTTAAAACTAACAGAGTGTTTACACGATTAAGCAAACATGAAGCAAATGTCACGGCTTGTGCGGTAGCCACAAGAAGTTGTATAAGCGATGTGCCAAGTCAATGGGATGGCCAAAATTTTGACCCCCCACTGCTCCCACATTTTTCAACCGATCTTAATGAAACTTGAAAACAAGAAATATATCCGGGATACGACCCCACGTGCAAAATTTGGTTGATGTGGGACGACGGGAAGGGGGTCTGCGTAGGGAGGGAATTTTTTTTGTGTTCTTTTTTTTGTATTCTTGCTCACGCCTACAGGTCACACCAGAAGACCGATCACAACCGTTTATGGCTCAAAACGCGTGTTTCCGCGTAAGGTATCCCCTTTTGTGGGTCTCGATGATAAAAATAATGTTTGGGGTCAAAACTCCCCAAAAACATGATTTTGGGGGCCTGAATAGGCATTTTAACCCAAATTTGCGAAATTTTCGAATTACGATATCTCGAAAAGTACGCACTCGATCAGTACGAAATTTTAAGGGGAATTTCAGGTGCACAAATGGACTTCGTGGGTGGTACAGCATTACAAAATTATAATTCAAGATGGCGGCAGCAGTATAAGCACGAACTAATGTATTAGCTTAGACATTTATATACATAAATGTCTAAGCTAATGCATAATGTTCGTGCTTATACTTTTTGATTTTTGCAGTTTTACATCAGCGCTTATACAACATTAAATGAATTGCTTGCAGTTTTTTTTATATATAATATTAAATATACACGTGCACGACCTGTGCTCTAAGTTTGCTTGATGTTTGCTTGATGTTTGCTTTACACGTCAACACCCCATAACTGTAACCAAACCCTAACGACGCGTACAGAGCTGAACTGAACTGTACTTAACTTCACTGACGCGGTTTATTTTTTGACGAACTGACCAATAGGCGAACAAATAGAACAGGGCGAGCCCATTAGTCATTAGTTAAGTGCACGTAGTCACATAGTCAACGACGCCGTTAGACGGTACCTACTGTAATGCGTTACTGCTTGCCCATTGGTCAGTTTAAAAAAATAAACCTTCTCCATTCAGTTCAGGTCAGTTACGTCGTTCTTTACGCGTTTAACGTTAAACTGAACCCTATCTCTAGCCATAGCCGTAGGTGAAATAAGATTAAGCTTAGGCGAAGTGGAAGGACACAGAAAACGCGGTACGTTTTTCTTCCAGAGTGACCAAGCCATTACCGCGATGTGCCTATAAACACTCTGCACCCCAGGCCGGCGAGCATGGTGGCTGCTAGGTCATAATGACGTCAGCGAGGTTGTGTGGACTCGGTCGCACCGGCCATCCGTCGCCATCATAAGTATCATCCCACCCGCCACTGCGCTGTCGTGATGGTGGATGCAGTGCTGGTGTTATGACGATCCGTGCACCTCATCTGCTGCTGTATTCGGATGATTCTAATGCCGACTTGTGTGGCTTGGTGGTGTAACCCCCAGGCTGCAAGTTCGATTCCGGGCCGGGGCACTGCCAGGTAACAACCTTGGGCAAGTTGTTCACACACATGTACCTCTGTTCACCAAGCAGTATAATTTGGTACCGGTCAAAGGACGGTGATGCCCCGAGGCTGGGAAGGTAACCGTAGGTCTGGCGTTGCACAAGCCATGCGTCACAGACTCAGTGGTCTATCTACCTACGGGCTCAATGGCCACAGAAAAGGAGCTAAGCACTCGGAATATACGCCCCAGTAGGTGTATGGCACTTTTACCTTACCTTGTACGAAGCAGACGAAAGCAGAATATATATTTCATATTATGACTTGCTTCTGATCATACGCGTCTCCAGTGCGTTCTGATGCTGTCTGCACAGGCCTAATTAGTTTACTTTGCACTTCTAGTCATCCGTTGGCTGTAAGAATTAACCGACATAACACTTGTGGCATTAACTCTCCTGTCCCCCTCCGCGCCCCATGCACGAATCGTCTTACAACCACAGCCATCAAAAAGACTTCACTGCATGAGTGGCGTCCCATCCGGAAAAGACAAAAGTTCGCTTCTATTTTTAGCATCCACACCACCGACACTGTTCTCTATGCTGGCTAAACTGAGAGCATCGCTGACCGTGGACACTCAACTCAAGTGCTAGAGCCTTCAAATTATTGAAGTTTGCACTCAAGCCTAAAGAAGAAGAAGAAGAAGAAGAAGAAGAAGAAGAAAGGGACTGCACGAGCACGAATCGTTTCACAATCGCGGTGGAAACGAGCGACGGCGACGCCTGCGCTCAGATAGCTGATGAATTATCGGCTATAGGCCTACTGCTACTGCTGCTGCTGCTGCTAGGCGCCTCGTAATGGCCGCGGCGCCCAGCCATCACGCATCAGCGAAATTGTGTCGCCGTTTTGTGCACCATTTCATTGTTCGACGCCGACGCCGCTGCTCGAACTAACCGCTCTTTAGAATTAGAAACAATGTTTTGCCGTTGACTTTACCTTCCGTCTAAACCCTGAGATGTCACACACGAACTGCATTGACGCAACAGCTCAGAAACGAAGTCTGCAACATTAACCCATGACGAAAATTTGTTTCGTTTGTCAGTACTACAAAACGAATTATCAGCGACGTAGCGGCTCCCCGAGTTGTTAGTTTTTTTATCAGTACGATATCATGTTGTTTAATTAGTTAAAAAAATCTTGTAATATAACGCATCAACGAAAATATATGTTTTGATCAATTTTTTTTAGAAATTTTTTTTTAAATATCGTTACTGAGAAGCTTGACTGCCGCTATATGTTGCATCTTTATATACAACTTTATTCACCATAAATGAAATCGTAGCACAATTAAAAAACCTTACTAAACTTAATTAATAACTAGAAATACGTTCTGTTGAACGAGGTATCTGTCCCATTGCCACACTATATAGCCTAGCAGCTGCGTAAAAGGGAGGAGGGGTAGGTGCAAACAGGGTGCAATTATCTTTTACGGGGGCCGAGTTGTAGTCAATTTTGTCCCAAAATTCGTTGCCATGGCAACAAAGGTCGGCAGGGAAAAAATTTAAATGACGCCATCGGATAGCCCGGGCCCAAATATAGGGGAGCAGGTGCAAACAGCGCGCAGTTATCTTTTACGGGGACCGAGTTATACCACTTTGAAATCTACATTGGCTGTAATGCAAAATTTTGCAACTTTTGAATGGTTGCCATGGCAACAGGTGTTGATAGGGGGTAAATTTAGATAACACTGTAAGATTGCCCGACTCCGAAAATAGGGGGGTAGTTAAACACAGCACGCAGTTATCTTTTACGGGGACCGAGTTATACCGCTTTGAAGTCCCCATAGGCCGTAATGCAATTTTTAAAAAATTTGGGATAAAATAGGAAAAGGAGTTATCAGAGTTTTATCCCGAACAAACTCAATCTTACTTTTCGGGTCCCGAATCACTGTGCAAAATTTTATCAAAATCGAATCAAAATTGCGGACGTAGGACTGACAGACTGACAGACTGACAGAATGACAGAAGTGACCTTGTAATCTGTCTCATGCTATGCTATAACAATGGGACAGATAATAATAACAATCAAACTGTCAGTAAACATAGATATATTAACTTAACATACCTATGTTTACTGACAGTTTATTAAGCTAACAAGTCATGAGCATGCTTTGTTGTTGCAGAGAGAGCGGCTGTTACCAGTGTCTGGCTGTTGAGCAGCGTCATGAGAACGTGCTGCAATTCAAACAAAGTCAGTCGCAAACAAAATCGCATTCTCTTCTCGCGTTTCTTGCATTTCAAATTTAATTATTGTCAGATCAATTAAGACCTTAATTGATTTTTTTTCGAGGAAAATAAGTTTGCACGAAAGTCGGCGAACTCGCGTTGACTTATTTCATCGTGTATGCAATGTCTCTTTCTTTCGTTGATCGTAAAGTCGTAGTTGTCGCTGTTGCTGTTTAAATTTACGAGCAAAACCACTTTGCCAGCTGCATTATAGATGGCAGTGGTTTAAAGGTCTGCTAAGTAAATCAGCAGTCATAAGTATAATGCGAGTTCGTTAACTGCAAAGACTTTGTCAGGGCCTCTGGACGAAATACGTAATCAACAAACTATCAAATCGCAGCAAAATCGCAACAAAATCGTAGCCAATCTTACACGATGTATCGCAGTCGTATCGCGCTCGTTAGGACTGACCGACTTAAGTGATTTTTCCGTCGTTATTTGCGTCCTGTTCGACGTGATTTATAACTAAGTCTCGCCAGTGGACCACCCTATCCTATCCAGCGCCGTCGTGTTATGGAAATACTAGTTGAGGGCAGATGACCACCATCTCTAGATTTCAACATGTCGGAAAACGTTTTTGTTGTCGATAAATATTCTTTTTCAAAAAGTACAAAATTTTCTGGTACGAATCCGTCATTTTGAGTTGAAAAACTTAACGAGAAAATTGTAATTTTTTGAGCACCCGTAATCTCTGCTGACCGAAATTTGCAGAGCCGTGTCGGAAAACAACTTTTTGTCTCTGTTTTGCCCTTTTTATTGTCGACGCACACGCACGACGACGCCGCTGGCTTTGTTTGACCTTTGTTGAAAAATTTTCTCCTAAAAATGCAACAATTTCGGCGTGCAAATTCTCATTTTGGGTTGAGGAATTGAGAAGTGGAATTGCAATTTTTAGTGCCAATATTTCTTCTGTCGAAAAATGGCAGCTGTTTTTTTCGCAGCTTTCGGCGCTTTCATGCCCCCAAAATTTTTAACGCACGACTACGCCGCTGGCTGTATCTGACCTTCTGTCGGCGGATTTTATCATCATCATCATCATCAAGGTATCGCGGACGGGCTTGACCGTCGCGCGTCGACCTTGTTGTCATTGTATCCATGTCGTCACCGGTCGACTCGACTAGCTCAGCCGAGCTCGCTCGCTCGGCCGATGTCACATTGAAATGTCTCCCCCGTGATAAATCCGCCCAGGGAGAGATAATCACGGAATTGATATGTCTCCCATTATTAAAATATCGCCTGCCCCATAAAAAGTCTCCCCATTATGGAATCGCTCCTCCTCCAGAAAAGTCTCCCTCGGCCGACAATTTACTGGCAGAAATCCGTCCCGCCCGGGCGGCCGCCGGACGGGGCGGATTTCTGCCGGTAAATAGTCGGCCGGGGGGGACTTTTCTGGGGGCAGGAGGCGATCCTATAATGGGGCACTGGCTAAAGATGATAGATGCTTGCGAGCGAGCACGAGCACAGGGCGAGATTACTGCGTGGATGAAGGGAGGCTGGATGGAATAAGTCATCTCACGGCAGTCGCGTCAGCATCAGCATCACGCGTTTCATCGATCTCGTCGTCAACATAGTTGTCTCTGGTCTGGCTAACTAACTGAGACGACGACCCAACCGGCCGGTCGACCGACGCCGCTGCTGTTGCTGGCAAGCTGTTTCCGTCCTATGTCGGCCGTTCGCCCGCTCGTTACAGTGCCGTCAAGGCAAGGGGGAAGTTCATGGAAAGAGGGGGGGCAATCGCCCACCCAAAATTTTTGGCCGTTGGAAAATTGTCTTTTTGTCGGAAATTTTTCGTTTCAGAATGCAAAGTTCGGGGCTAAACCGCCATTTTGGTAAAATTTAGGGGAAAAAATTGAAATTTTGAAACACTCGTGGTCAAGGTCAAGGTCAAGATCATAATTTCCTTGTCGGAAATTTGCCGGTTGTATCAGAAAATTGCAATTTTCTATCTCGTCTACTTTTCGCCCACGACGCCGCCGGTTCGTTAGCACGCGGCAGTTCGATTTCGCTGTACCGGACACACCACACTTCGTATACGCGCTCTTTATCGAAGTGCGCAACGAAGCAAAACTGGAAGCAGTACAGTGATTCGTTTGCACGAACCAGCAGTGTTCATTCATGCACTGTGGTTGAAAAAAATTTATTAAATGTTTCTGAACAATATAATACGGATTTGGTTTTCGAAAACCGTAGTCTAAACGTTTCATCGGCATCTTTTGTTGTTTGATTAACAATACAAAAAAAACAAATCGAAGAAAAACTAGCAACACTGCAACAGTTTCTAGTATTTTTTTTACAGTTTTTTTGTTGACGATTTTTTATTACTCTAATACTGCCGCAGTGTACAGCATCTACAGATTTTGAGCAGTAAGTAGATGTTATCATTTTCTAACATATCTAACAAACAAAGATTGCGGCAGACGCGTGCGGTGCCGGTTGGGTAAAGACTGCGTTTACGCGCCAAAATTGACTTGCCACTGCAGACGAGACAGACTGTTCTGACTTCACTTCTAGCAGGCCGATTCACATCTTATGACAAGGAGGGCACGCTGGGTCTATCTCAACTGCAGTGGCCCGTGGCTAACTGATTGTCTTGCGAGCGACGATCGTGACAGATGCACGCCGTCGGCTTACACACCTCTCTACCAGCCGCTCACTCGCTGGCCTCGCTATTAGGGCCAGATTAAGGCTTTAAGGGGCCCTAGGCCCAAATATATTGTGGGGCGCCCTTTCGCACTCACGTTACAAATTGCAATAAAAATAAAAGTCATATAAGCACTTTTTCAAGCGGCCTAAATTGTAAAGATGGTCGTATATTTCATTGTGCGTAACCTCTTAAATTCATCTAGGGAGTCCGAGGAAGCGCCGTGAGCTCCCCTAACAGGGTATAGGGCGAAGCTCCAGCCGAAATCGAATTTGATGCATTTTAGCCTTAAAATACGACGTCGAGTGGCAACAGTTTTGGATTTTTTTCCTGAGAATCAACTGACCGCATTTCTGCCTCTTAGGCTAGCGCGGGGCTCCTAAAATCGCAGGGTCCTAAGCCATGGCCTCGTTGGTCTATGCGTTAATCCGGCCCTGCTCGCGATGTTAGGATTAATGACCGTAGACACGGGCTTGGATCGATCAAGCCGAATCACGGCTTGCCTGCCTATATGCTGATCATTCAGTCTACCTCCGATTGATACGATATCGTCCTACTGTGCAGCAGCAGCAGCAGCTGTAGCTGTGATTGTGTCTGACACATATGCTCGATTGATTTTTATAAGCTTAGCTTTTTTATTACGAGATCTTTCGCTTCCCTCGTAGTCTCGGACTCTACTAACGAGCCCTAACTCCACTTCCCCGTGTATATAGTATAATATATCAGCAAAGTGAATTTGTGTAAATTGTGTTTTACAACAACACTGTGTCGTTTCAACCGTACGGTTGCATCTCGTCTTATCTCACGTCTACCTAAATTTGCTCCGTTTTGCCTGATCGGATATCGCCGTGGCCGCGAAATGAGTCTACTATAGTTTATTTTCTCTCAACGTTGGCAAAATTATACGCGTTTAAAAAAAATTTGCACGACTCGTCCCGATAATTCACTTTACTGAAATATTAACAAAGGTTTTCTTTATATCGACATATCAGTATGTAGTGCTGGCGTAATCATGACTTCATTGAAAATGCCGTTTTACATTAATTGGGGTAAAAAAATATAACATTATCAAGGACAATAATTGTATGAAATTGCAAACGCATTGTTAATGTTCAACAGTGATCATCAGAAAAGTAATATGCAACTGATTGTACGCCGATAGTCTATCTCGTCTAATTAGTGCTGCCACTTTACCTGGTAAAACTGAACCTTTTCTATGTTGTTTTTAACATTAAAATAAACAAAAGTAACATGAACATAATTTTGTTAGTAACTTCTTGAGTTCTCAACAACAGTATTAAAGCTTGCTAAGTACCAAAGCTTGCTACTGACGCAACTTTGGAATCAAAAACTATTTGAAATGTACACCGTCGACCTTAACGCATGCTGCGGAAACGACTCTGCTGCAGCGGTTGCTGCAAAACGACTTTTTCGTAGCGCGTGCGACGGCCACTGCTAACGTGGTGGACAAAAGTTAAAAGTGGTTGACAAAAAGTATTTGTTTTCTAGGTTAACAATTTGCCAAAGTTTTTGTTTTTTAACAATTGTCGTATTTTTGTATTACAAAGGCTCAACTACACACCATTTTCTTCCGAAATCAGCATTTTGATGACATCGTGATTACATTAGCAAGCTACTCAAGTAAAACTGTAGACACATTTTGACACGGTATATTATATATGGTCGATTGCATATTGATTGCCGAATGGGCTGGATAGAATTGAAAACAATTTTTCGACTCCCAGCGTTCTAGTCTCATATAAAATTTTCTGCCATGAGACAAAAATACAGTAGCTGCAGCATTTTTACGGTGTTTCTATGCCGAGTGGTCAGTATATGCCGGCATTAATGTAAGGTGTAAAATGTGACGAAAAGAAAATCGCAGCCAGTGTGTGGTCGATCGACGTTATCTCAAGCAGGCGGCGGCGATGTTTTGTCTGAGCAGGTTTCTGTGTCGGGCGAAATACGCTGCAAAACATCTGCACAGCAATTCACGGCCAGTCCATCTTCAGAACGCTTATCAGAGGTACGTCCATCCGACCCATCACGCCATAGATACGTAACGCGACGTCACAATGACAATGACGTCGACAAAAGGAAGGTGATGACGATGTGATGACGCTGCTACTATAGATCGTATGTCATACAGGCACGAGTGGCGTATAGACGAGGGAGTCCAGCGGGGAGGCCCAGCCCCCAGTTCTTCAGACAAGACATGCAAGCAACGTTTAAACTGCACTAAATTTGGTCAGTTGATTTTCAAGAAAAAATAATTAAAGTTGTTGCCACCAGATCTCACATTTTAAAGATATAATGCACCAAATTCGATTTCAGCTGGTGCTAAATGATTAAAATGGTTACATGCTATAACTCGTCATAGGAAACTCATCTCGGAGCAACGGAGCGTCACCCGCCGTATGGAATCACACAGTATTACATTACCATCCGACGCAGGTGAACGCGCCCCGCTTTAACCCCAGCCAGATAGGCCGGTACTCGATTTATCTACACCGGGGGATGGAAGGCTGAGTTGACCTAAATGGCTGGTTACATACCGAGATGGTTTACCTGCCCGCAGGCAGTCACCTACCAAGTACCAACCCGGCCCGGCATAGAAGTGAAAACTTCGTAAAATCACAATGACATCTGGAAGTAGCTAATTTTATACTATTCTCTCTTGTTCTTGGATTAGGATGTCTCTGTAAGTATATGCAGATTGCTGATATACTTGTCATATATTTTTGTTAGAATTTTGTATAGGGGCCTGCCTACCTGGATCATGTCACCTCGAATTCTGCGATATTTTAATGTGGGTAGGTTGAGACGTTTTAATCTTTCTGTAGGCTGAGATACTTCACGCTTCTGATCAGCTGGTTTGTATGTTTGATTTTGTTCAAATGGGTTAAATATCTAATATGCAGTATATTTGTATGATAAATAGCATTCATTGTAAGGTGCGTTGTTGCGGCGCAGACAGGGGCGGGTTGGCGACGTCGACTGCGTGCCCGTTCCACGACGCCTATCACTTCGTCTACAGCAATAGCAGCGGCGGGTTCTGTCGCAACCCGGTCTCATACGTGCGACCCTGCTCGTCACCATCACGACTTGTCTTTCACTTCAGACGCTGCTCCGATGCTGCCTACTCCTACGATCAAGGTTTACTCGCAGTGAAGTATAAACAATTCGGCAAAAACTGCGGTCAAAAATCAAATAAAACCCGTTTGTATATCCGCGTATCGCCAGCGAATCAGAAGCGTAATCGTGGTTGTGTAAAACAGGTCCGTCGAGAGCCACAGCGGGGCCCGGGGAAACATTCTCGCGGGATTTCTCTGGAAAAAATATTTTTTGAATTTTTATTTTTAAAATGGCGCATTCTGGTGTGTTTTATATTTAGGAGCGACGGCGCTCTCTCCAAAACGTCGCGGAACCTGGGGTAACTTATCCCTTTACAGTTTCCCGTTCTC
>Ga0209367_1007774_pt1 | contig 14737 bp, 9 predicted proteins | sample WorMetLIZISLAND2_FD_187412 | JGI IMG/M metagenome (GOLD analysis project Ga0209367, IMG submission 187412) | Marine gutless worms symbiont microbial communities from Max Planck institute for Marine Microbiology, Germany - Olavius geniculatus... ... | reverse complement strand
ACCCCACCCAACCCGACCTGCGCGTATACCCGTTACCCGTGACTGACCGTAACCATACGTTCGCTATTCAATTCGGAGTTGAATGAATGCAAAGCCAAAAAATGTAGACACAATTTAAATGTATGGCTATAGTCTGAACATGAAAAGCACACATTTCAGACCGCGTCTTATTAAACGCCTACAATTATTATTACAAAGTAGAAACACAACGTATGGCATGTGCCTACGAACTTACAAAGAAAGTGCAGACTGTATCTATTTGAAACTATGTGTATCAGACTATCAGTGTCACAGAAAACAACAAACACAACAAAGTGTAAGATCCTCAGTGTCACTGAGCAGGAATGGGATCCTCGATCTCGAAAACAAAATATCGTGCCATTAGCCTTGGTCTCAATGCCTTGTTTTTTAGTTACATGTGATAAATGTGCTTAGTGCAATGCGTTTATAGCATTTGTATGATATATCCACTTTGTTATCTCACCGATATCCGGATATCTGCAGATATCCGGATATCGGATATCTGCAGGATATCTGAATCTGCAGTTTAAATTTGACGCAGTCAGAAGATCAGTGTCAGGGATGGGGTTCTCGTGGTTTGTTTTTTTTTACCTCAAGGATAGCTCGAATGCAAAAAAATTGTGGCCTTGGCCCTACCTTAACTTCGAAAAAAATCTGATCTTGGCCTTGCCCTCGAAGATCACTTGCCTTGGCCTTGAAAATGCTGGCCTTGAACTAATCTTTGACACTATTGTTGTCATAGTGTCCGTTAAATGCAATCGCTCATAATCACTGTGCTTGTGAACATCGCCGTCGTTGCTTGACTAAAAAGCAGTGCTCTCTTTGTATGAGATCTAGTAACATCAGTTGGTGCAGGTATTTAGGGTCTAGGGCATTTTGCAAATCACAAATCAGTTAAGGTATGACTGACTGCATTAAATTGAATTTTTGTTCAGCTTTATTCTGGCTGGCTAGTATAGCAAAATGTTACGGACAAAATGTGGACAAGCTGGTTAACTCGGTGTTATGACACTTCCAAAAACGACGTAAACGTAACAATTCACGGGTAAAACGGGGTATATCCGTATCCATGTAAATTTTTACCAGAGCCAACCCGACCCACGGGTTCGGTCTGGTCGGGTATACCCGGGGTACGGATAGACCCGCAAGGCTCTGGATTAAAAGCGAAATGCCTACTGATAATGACCACCTAGTCAGTTCAGTTTGCCAACTTGAGACCGCAAGGCTTTAGCTGCGCTAAACTATAAAACTATTTCAAAGGGTAGAGCCTGACTGAGTGTGTCTCGGTGTGGGCTTTCCCATCAAACGGCGGACGCCGCGTTGAAACTCGCGGTATTTGGCGGCGTAGATGAAAGGGTTGATGCAGCTGTTGGTGAACACCAGGACCACAGTGAAGTGATACAGCCAGCCAACATTCACAGCACTTCGACGATTAACTAAGGATGAGGTTTATTAGCCGGCAAGTAAGTAAGGATTAAGACACTAAAAGATAAGTATAGGTTTACACGGATTCGCGTGAAGTGGTACATCCAGCCGGCAAAGTCAATGGTGTAACCGGCAAAGTTGAGAAAGAAGTAAACCTGGTTGGGAGACCAGCAGACGATGTAGCCGCAGCATACGATCAGTGACGTGACGATCGCGTTGCGCCCGGCCTGATTGAGCACCGAACTGCCCGTCTGATTCCGCTACACGGAACAAAACCACGTCAGTAAGTAAACACGTGTACTTATAACTAACAAAGACCAACGCAAGGTATAATTGCTGTGCTAAGTCCACCCAACTTTTTGTTTCCATTTGCCAGGTGGCAGCATAGAACTGACAATTTGGCTGCAATTTGCATCAGCATATTTCGGCTGTAATTCAAGGTCTTAAATATGCCTTCTCCTGAGAGATCCTGAGTCGTTTTCTGTGCAAAAAGAAAAGCCACAATTTAAGGCTTCCACTACCGGCAGCAACATCCTAAAGTTTTTATGAAAACTCGTACTTTTGAGCAGAATAATCGTATATTTAAAAATCGGTTAAAATCGGAGAGGTAGTCTGAGTCTCTCTTTATCCGTAATTAAATTTTTTAATTTCCAAAACGCACATCCTTGCGCAAGACAACGTCGCACGCAAAAATCCGCCGAATGGTCTGACCTGTAGGTGAGTTTCTGAAAAAAAGGTATATAGCTAAAAATTTTTTTGCGTATATTTCACCTATTTGCCCAGAAGCCCCCCTTGTGCAGATTTACATGAAATTTTGCATGAAGGGTCATTTAGCCGAGTAATCAACCGTGCCAAATTTTATCTCAATCAGATCAGGGGTTTTGATTCTGTTGGGGGTCGAATTTTTGGCTTTCCCATAAAAAAGAGAAGTCGCCGTTAACACATGGATTGAACTACCGTTCAGCCTGTGATATCGTAACGCTAAATACGTGGACGCGGTTGATCCAAGTCACATCACTTACCGCTGATAGTGACCAGCTGGTTTAAAGTCGATGCAGTAAGATGCAGTACTGTTTATTCAAGTTTTATGGTGTAGAGTGTTGTTTTAAAGTATTGCTTTTGTTGTTGTTGTTATAAATGCTTGATTGCGTGATTGATAGACGCAAACGCGAGTCATTGATCAGCAGCATTAAATGTCTACGATATTGTTTTCTTAATATTATAAACTACATTAGCCTATGATTTTGCTACTTACTTAGAGAAAAAAGCGTTTCTTGATGTAGTAAGCTTTGTCGAGCCGCTTTATCCGGTGTTGTTAATTTTAAATTCTTAATGTGGGTTCTATTTTTACACGATGGTATCGCTTGATGCCTCATATGTGCATACGAAACTAGCGCTTTTTGAATTTGTCTCTTGGCCTACTGTTGTTTCATGTTTGTGCAAACAATTATACTAATACAATACTACTACGCGTAAGTGCGTAAAGAAAACAGTAGCCAACTGCGAGACGCTATTGCAGCAAATAGCAGACAGTAAAAACGTTTCAGGCTCTTCACAGTTGCGTTCAGTTGGTAACTGTCCTCCGGTAATTTTTACTCTTGAGTAGTGTAACCTGGCACGGTTTTCTCTACCCGACTCGCTGGTAAGTGGTCTGCTACGGACGAATGACCTTGACTGAGTTTACCCGCAATGGATCGGAACTATATCTTTCCGGCTGCACTATCCGGTTGAATTTTCGAACATGGGTTCTCTATCTCAATTTGGATCGCCGGTTCGACGCCTGTGTGGCGTGCTCCGAACTGAGCGAAGGGTTGTGAAGCTAGAGTTTTTGGATCCGGTAAAGGTGTACGGTAACTTTCACCCGTTTCGCTGGTATGACCATTAGCCAAAAGGTCCGTTGACAAGTCGCTGCCGGTAGACCCACAACTATTGGAAGACTTTCTACCATGGAAAGACTGACTACTTCCCGATGGACACTTCCTAGACCAAATATTAGAATACACGGTATCCGACATTTGGCTGACTCGAGCGTGGCACCAGTCAACGAATCCTGTCGGACAACCGTAAGCGGACGAATCGCTAATGGGTCTGGACACTCTGCCGGAGTACCGGTAGTTCCACGTTAACCCCGTAACACTGCTCCGTTCTGCCGCTAAACGGATGGCCGCAGGAGCTTCCAGCTGGTCTTATAACGAGATATGTGTTCTGTAGGCTCTCCCAGATTCGAGTGAACGGGAACGGATATGCGGCCGCTTTTATATGACGAACAATGCCATTTTACTGAACCGTCTACGCTAGAAAATAGGGAGGGAAGAGTATGGCCCATTATACGTAGGGGTGTACAAATACGGCTAATTACAAGAGGTATTTCCGTAACTACGACACCGATTTAAACGCAGTTTGCGTTGGCGAAAAACTAGAATTATTTGTAACTTAGTGGAATGAGTTAGAAGATAAACGGGTTAATAGGGAAAGAGCAATTTTGGCTACAGTAATGTAACGCGGCGCCAGCTCTAAGCCAACCGGTTGACTTACGACGACATAGCTTTGATTAATCTTGGGCGCAGTTATCTGAAGATCTTGTATTTCACTTTTTGGGTGGAATACCGGTAAAATTCTGGACGTATCCCGCCGATTATAGGCGTTTGGGTCGAGCTATCCGGCTGAGCTATTAAGCATGGGTTCGCCAGTGGCGCAGACAATGGGGCAGGGGGCCCACTTCTAATTTTGCAGACAAAACATAAGCTTGTGTTTAACTGCATTGAATTTGCCAATTTGGTCAGTTTTTGTTAAAATAATAATTAAAATTGTTGCCAACAGATTTCATTTTTAAAGCGAAAATACACCAAATTTGATTTCGGCTAAGGCTCCGCCCCAAACCTCGCTGGGGGGACTCACAGCGCTCCACCAAACCCCTAACTGGATTTTAGTGGGTCCTGCTTTTTAGAAAAAAAAAGAGAAAAGGAGGTGAAGGAAAAACAGAGGAAATGAGGGAAAGGTAAAATAAGAAAAAAAGGGAAAAACAAAATAAGGAGAAAAACGGTAAGGAAGACGAGCCCTCCCCAATTAAAATAATTTTTGGCTACGCCACCGGGCTAGATTTATTTGAACGCGGTTTAATTTGCTGGGAAGCAAAAATTATGTGTAATTTACTGGTAGGCTACGGATGCCCAGATTTGACGGCTTAAAACAAAAGACAAAATTATGATCACAGTAACTATCAGCTCTGAACCTTTAAAATGCCGATGTTTGGTCGCTATTTTTCAACTCGTGCGTTTTCCTTTCCACCCTACATTCTGGTTCCACTTTTTTCACTCCCCAGAAAGCACCACACAAGCGATAAACTTTTACTGCAACTGACGATTTTCGGTCTATGCAGAAATTTCCATCTTCCTCTACCACAAATCCGCGGTTTAAAAACGTGGTCCGAAAAAGTCGGAAAAAAACATTCTGCTTTCCGATATCCTCGAATGAGATGTTTTGTTTTTCGGCCAATCACGGGAGTTTCATGTCTGATTCTTGACTCTGCTCTCTGACAACACCTCGGACGAAGAAGTCCGTGCCTGTAGCGCCGGCCTTACCTGGTCGAACAAGTCCTCGCCGGAAAGCCACGCTGACCGCGCTATCGCGGCAGTCCTCATTAGGTTCTGTGTCTCTAATTGTAACACACTGCTGACCAAGCAAACGTCGTGTCAAACGTCAATGTCTAGTGGCTTTAACTATTGCATTATGAACAGTCACTATTGCCTCTTGCCAGTCAATAAGTCTTAGCAGAGGCTCACCTGGGATTACACGCTTAACTCTGTAGAGGTGGCAAAAACCCAGAATAGTGCTTTGTCGAACGTTTGAAAGTCAGGCTGACGAACGTTCGTTCTAATTTTGTCGTCTTATAGCTTTTAACAAGTGCGACTCCAAGCAACTTTTGCATCAACACAATAATTCTCTGCAGGATTGCCTCCAGCACGAACGCAAGCGGTAGACGTTGACGCCACTCGCCAATATCACGTTCAGTAATAACGTGCTTTAGAGCGACCCACTCTATGTTGATGCGTCATTCTAATGCATCGACGTACGATTTTAAAATAAAGACGAAGGAACAGATTTTCAATGATTTTGTGGTTTTAGTAATTTGTATATTGTAAAAAGTTAATTGTGTGAAAACTGTCTATTGGCAATTAGTAATTCAGCCGTATTAAAAGTAAATATTTACAACTTAATAAACTCAAAGTACACTGTGTTTGGTAAAAAAGTAAACCCCCAGACATTGTACAATAGAAATGTCAAATCTAAGTTAATTTAAATAAAATTCCATACACTTATATCTCCAATATAAAGTGCTGAAAACGGTACCAAATTTTGTTAAAAATATTATTTTTTCGCGGAGTTATTAATTGTTAAATATTGATAACAAAATATCTCCGTTACCAACATGGCGTTACATGAACCTGTGTGTACTTACTTAGCACTTAGATCCTACGGTCCTTAACAGGACAATGGGCAACAAGAGTTCGCCATCTGCTTCTGTTTGTAGCCACAGCCCAGACGCTGTTCCAATCGACTCCTCGGTCCACCAAGTCTTCTTTAACTGTTGACCGCCAAGTCTTCGTTGGACGACCTCATCTGCCACTACCACGAGGGGACCATGACATGGCGTGATTGGCAGGTCGTCCAGGTGGCATCCTGATGATGTGGCCTGCCATCCGAAGTCGTCTCTCTGCTACAATGTCCTGTAATCTTCACTGCTCAGTCCGGCTTAGCACCTCCATATTAGTCACGTGCTCCTTCCATGTAATGTTCAGAATCTTCAGTCAGTTGCGCTGGTGAAAGACGTCCAGCTGCTGACATATTCTAGCTGTACTCTTCCAAGTCTCGCTGGCGTATATGGCTGTAGAGACAATGAGGGAAATGTAGAGGTTCAGTTTAATCTTGCGGCTAAGCGTGCTGGATCACTACATGTTGTCAAGTCGTCGGAAGACTGCTGCTGCTTTTGCCAGTCGAGTGCTGATATCTGCTTCAACATCTCCATCGCTAGATATTACACTTCCCAGGTAAGTGAATCTCTCTACATATTCCATGTTCCCTTGTGCAATGATTATTGGCTGTGGTAATGAGCGCTGGGTGATTCCCATGGCCTTCGTTTTTTCCCGGCTTATATTCAGTCCAACTTGTGCAATTTGTTTCTCGAGCTTGGTGGTCATCTCATGGCATACGTTCTCTTCCTCCTCCATTATCGTTATGTTATCAGCGAAGTCCAAATCCGTTAAGCGGTTCCGCTTCTATCACACGATGCCATATTCCGACTTGTCCATACTTCTGCGCATGACGAAGTCGATGACTATGATGCAGAAGAATGGTGAAAGGATGCAGCCTTGTCGAACCCCTGAGACAATCTCAAAGAACTCTGTGTACCCACTTGCAGTCTTGACACAGCAGCTGGAGTTGTCATACAGTGCCTTGAAGATATTAATGAACTGGTCAGGAATGCCGTAGTATGTCAGAATTTTCCACAAACCTTTGTGTACATTTGCGTAATTCCAACAAACAACGTCTGATTTTAGCGAACTTCTACGTCAGCAATGCATTGTCTATTGGCAATCAACTTGCTAAATTTTAGTTCAATCTCGCAACACAAACAATCAGAAGCGTCGAGAGCCACAACGGAGCCCGAGGAAACATTCTCACGGGGCCCCAGACATTTTCACGGGGCCCCTCTGGAAAGGAATTTTTAAAAAATTTTTTTCTTCAAAATGGTACATTCTGCAGGCGTACTTTTATTTCTGGCGTCGATCTTCCGCAACAGTGTTCAATCCTGACAATGTCCACGGCTTGCTGGAAAATTCCGCGAATTACTTATTAGCACCATACCCTTTTTCTCGTCTCTACAGTGTAATTAAAGCATGATCGTCTGCAAAAGATATTATATTGTTATTGTTTTCGTTATTCTTTACGTTGATTGCGTCTACAAACGTCACTTCCGATCGAGCTATTGCAGTAGCCTATGTAACGCCATATTGGTAACGGAGATATTTTGCTATCGATATTTAACAATTAATAACTGCTAAAAATAACAGTTTTTAACAAAATTTGGTGCTCGTCTTAGCAATTTATTAAGAATTAATGCACGATTTTTTATTCAAATTCGTTTAGATTTGACATTCTTATTGTACAATGTCTATGGGTTTACTTTTTTGCCGAACACAATGTATATCATGAAGAAGTAAAATAATTATGAACAAACTAAACAAAAAAACTAACATTTTATTCCAATTAACCACAACTAGACCTATGTAATACAAACTTGATTGCTGAAAAATTAAAGCACACTGAGTCTAAAAAGCATCTTACTATATAGGGTGAGGCAAAAAAGTAGCCCCCTAAAGTTTTTCGCTGTTTCCTCAGCAACCGCTTAGAATTTTAATTTGAAATTTTACACATTTATTTGCTGAAACCTGCTACATCTAACTGCTAACTAAAATCTAATTCTGTTAAAAAAATGACGAAGTTATAGACTTTTTAACATGACCGCCTACCGATTTTTCAGCATTCAAAAATGTTCTGGCTTCAACGCCAATTTAATAACATCATTAAAACAACATAGTTAACTAGTGATCAAATGTCAGAATTCCATTGTCACTGTGAATGTTCGAAGTGTCCACCGCCAGCTCCAACACAAGCCTTCAGTCGCTTTGAGAAGTCTTTCACAGCATTGTCCATCGGTCCCTGTGGCAGGTTGCCCCAGATAACCTGAAGCGCTTGCTTGAGTTCAGCGATTGTCTTCGGCTTTGTTTTAAGCTTGCGGTAAGCTCCAACATTGCACACCACACACGATAGTCCATTGGGTTCATATCCGGCGAATTTGGAGGCCATTGGTCTTTGGAGATGAAATCTGGATAATTGGTCCGCAGCCAGTTCTGTGCGCTGCGCGGCGTTGCTCGCTGTGTGTGCTGACGCGCCGTCCTGCTGGAAGATGAATCCAGTGGGCAGCCGGCGATTGCTTTGAAGAAAGGATAATTCAATAATAATTTATAAACAATATAAATTGCTGTTTGTCAAAACGTCACTGTGACGTCATCGGCAGTAACGTGTAACCAGTTTTTAAAAATTAAATAGCATTTTTAGCATGAACATTTTTGAATGGCGAAAAATCGGTAAGCGGTCATGCTAAAAAGTCTATAACTTCGTCACTTTTTAACAGAATCAAATTTTATTTGGCAGTTAAATGTAGCAGGTTTTTCCAAATAAACTTGTAAAATTTCAAATTAAAATTCCAAGCGGCCGCTGAGAAAACAGCGAAAAACTTCAAGGGGCTACTTTTTTTGCCGCACCCTGTATATAATGCGCCAAAAGTCTGTTTGTTTATCTCTCTGTCTGCTATACCTTTCTGGCGCCTTCTGTGTTGCACGCTCGCCGACTCCGATCGCGGCGTTTGAGTTTTTGGGCCTTAGGTACTTGCGCCCCCACCCTGCCCCCACTTTTTCCGACGGGCAATTTAAGGAAAAAAAGGCTTAGTTGCCGGGTAACGAAGTGGACCCGCCCATAGGGCAGGAACTTTGCAAGTATTTATAAATGTGGATATTTTTAAAAGTCAAAGTCAAAGTCCAATGATTCTGAAAAGCTGAATATCACTGATTACAACACAACGTCATACATACGATCTTCGCCACACCCACGTAGTTCTCACCGTCACATCCTAGTGTATATAGCGCCACACCCTATAGACATCAAACATAGCCCACGAAAAATCTTGCTGCCGCAGTTATGGTCAATATAGTAGCCAGAAAAAGCGCACAAGCTGGCACTTCATTAACGTAAAAATGCACATTTTGCAGAAATTCCCGGCACGAATAACTCTCATTTTCCCGATGCGATGTAAGTTTATTATGCATTGCCCGCGGCAGCCTGCGGCGTAGACAAGATCTGAATGTAAGGGTTACTTAAGGGTAAGATGTGGGAAGGGGTTTTCCCTCCCCACAGGAAAAGAGATTTGAAAAGGGGGTTGTGCTCCACCTCAGTATTATTTCATTTTTTGTGTGCAAATGACGTGCTTTAGTATATTTCCGGCATTATTTTAAGTAACTGAGTAGAGTCCTAAAAGGGGGAAAAGGCAGGTGCCCATTAGTGTCCCCCTTTCCTATGGCTACGCCCACGAAACTGCAAACTGGTTCCGACACCACGCACACGCCCATTATGCGACCGCTACCTATACACTGTGAAACATAAAACATACCAAAATTTATCCATCATAACTTGAAAGTGAATTATCGAATTTTAGTAACAGATAATTACAAATCTGTAGTTATTTAATTTACATTTTTTTCTTTTCTTAAAGATTGAAACAACATTACCTTTTTTCCAATCTAATGGAAAAACTTTACTCTCTAAAATTGCTGAAAAAAATTTAAAGTAAAAGAATTGATATTTCATAACGTAATTCGTAAAGTACCCTTGGATATATAGAGTCCGGTCCTGCTAATTTGTTTACTTTAATTTTAGCTAATTTAGACAAAACTGAATCAAACGTAAGGACTAATCCACCTGTATCAATAACCAAAGGACGAATTGGTAATGTAACAAAATCATCACAAGACTAGTTAGTAAATACACTTGAAAAAAATTACACAGAGCTTGTGCCTTATTCTTATTAAACGTAACAATTTTTTCCTGATTATCTTCAATTACAATAAAATCACCAATTACCTCGCGGTGTTTGGTTTTACTTTTAACAAAGCCGCTGTCACAGTGATAAACGATCGTACGCTCAGGCATGTGAGTTACAACATAAATCGATCCAGTCAGTTAATTGACTGCATGCCTGATAGCTTGCAAATAACTTTGAAGGAGACCTATAGTAGTCCCGGTAACGTTTCGTCGCCGGCGAAGATCTCAACAATTCAATGATGCTATGTTAACGGGTCTCCAATGGTTGCCACTTTGATGCCTTTGTTTGAACAAAAACAATACATCTTTTTAACGAAACGGTCCAAAATATCCTCGTAAAATACGCCAGAACGCTCTCAATCATATACAAATATTCGAAAAATTGTGGCATTATTAATCCACATTCGTAATCAAATAACACAACGTCAATTCAAGTAAATAATTCAAGTAAACTGACTGAAAATGAGAACCGAAAGCAATTCAACACGCGATAATATCGCCCCAAAACTATTTTTGCTGTTTTCGAGTTTTGACTCATATCGCCCTCTTTTAAACTGTTGAAGTTTTTTGCTCTGATAATAATAATAATGTGTGTAATATACGTCTATGTAATATATGTATTATAATTTAATATGTGTAACACAGGATATTTGGTAAAACAAATAATACACTAAAAGTAATAAAATTTATAAAAACGCACAAAACCACTTATTTAATAACTGATGCTCGCGTGCAGCTCTGTCGTAGGCAATATTTGGCATTTTTTGCAAAGCCTACATTTGCCTAAAACACAATCGCTTCAAGTTTTGTTTTTAGGTTTAAAATTAGTTCAAGGCGGAAACACCCCTATTAGTCTCAACGATTGTTGCAGCATGTTATGCATTTGTATTTTAGGACCCTAGCAAAAAACATACCAGGAAAAATAATAAATAGATGCCAAAAAGCAACAAAAAATATAGTTAGCTGTATACACTGCGATTTTCGCCAATTTCGCTTATTTGATTTTAACCATAACAAATTACTTAAACTCATGCGGTGTAATGTGAAATGCGTTTCTTTGCGTGACTCACGTCGTAGACTCGCTTGTGATAATGTTGTTCGGTGTGTTAAATTTATCAATTATTAACAGGCTGTAGAAGTAAAGAAAAAAGACAAACAGCACCGAAGCCTTATCCTCCCTGCTACTGTGTTTGTGGTTTTTCTATAGCTTCGCATTTTTTATGCGTGCGGCTTAGTCCATGCGGCAATTTCAAGGTCTTATGTTATTCTTGACTGTCATTTACGTGACGTATGGCCTATAATTTCGGTGGAGCCGGACACACGGAAACTCGGTCGACTAAAATTGCGGTACGTGACCGTCGTATAATAACAACAGTAGGTCCTACCGCTCTGCTTACCATTGGCTTCGTTATCTTCGGCGGGGTCTAAAGCCTGATTTCTACCTAACGAACGTGGTGTGCTCGTATGTACCGGCTAAGGATATTTATCCGATCAATTCGATTGCCGTATCAATAGCTGCGCGACTATTGATACGGCTGTCGGATAAATATCCTGTGGCTCTTACGAAGTGCAAGCCACGTACGCAACATAAACGCAATGAACGTTCGCGTTTGTTGCGTTTAGTGTTTGTAATCCAGGGATCCAAAATCCCCGGATCTCGGGATAGCAACCGTTTTCGCCAAACCCGAATCCCGGAATTGGCGGCGTTCTTGACAATCCCCGGATTCTGGATTACAAAAAACGTTGAAATAACATTTGTTCAAGTCTGAAAAATACAAATGACAATTCTAGCCGTCTCATTAATAAAATATTTCTTCGCGCTAAAGTTTTACTCCTTGCTGTGCACTTTAAGTTGTATATTTTGACAGTCACCGTCAATTCCTACTGTTTGGATATACACTGTATCTTCCGTATAAGGGCCTACTTTATCCTATGTATAAAGTTAGTTTATAAGTGATACTAAAAACGGACTAATCTGTTAGGCTAATTCCGATTACAAATTTTTAAATTCCGGATTTCGGGATTGAGAATTCAATCCCGGGATTGCAATCACTATTGCGTTGCGTGCATTAGGCCTACGCTCAATCACAGGCTGCGCGGTAGCGCAGCACTGTTGTGAAAGTGACCAACCATTTCAACTGGAAACTCCAAAATTTGACCCCCCCCCGTATATCCCAAACCCCTTAATTTTTTACATCAAAATTTGCACAGATGATTATGTTTGGCATATCTTTTGATTTGCAAAATTTAGTGAAAATCCGTTTGCAGGGGGCTTCCCACAAAAAGGTGAAATATAACGCTTGCGTGACTTTTTGTATCTTTCCTTCCCTTCCCTTCCTTTTTTGCCTTCTTGCCGTCCTCTACAGGAAAAAAGAGTGAACTGATTTTAACGCACGATGACTCATATGACGCGGTTTTGGGCAAGGAAGTGCCTTTTGGGGGTTACAAAATTTAAATTCAAAAGTTTAACCTATTTTTATGAAAAATAAAAAATTTGGGGCTAAGCCCAACGTGAGTTCTCCCGGCGCCCTAAGTTCGATTGGGGGACAGTTTAGGGGCTCACATTTTTTTCGTAGCAAAGTCACGTGGCCCGAACTCCAACGCATTAGCATACGCAGAACGCGCAGTGTCGACTTAGGGTAGATAGACATTAGCCAACTAACCGTTGTCGTTAGTGAACCAAAATTTACCGATTTTTTTGTTAACGCGGGAAAGACGGTAGTTGATAACGCCGTTTACCGCTTGTCGATATCTCTATCTATTCCAAAGATATTTGCGCTCAAATTTAAAAGTTGTTCTAAATCTCGTCGAATTTTGGACGTTTTTCGCTATCAAAAATTTTAAGGAAGCGGTGCCCCCAGAATTTGTACGTACGTTATCAGCCCCACTTAGCGCCACGTGGCAAAGTTTACTTAGGCTGCTCCATTTGGCTTTAAAGTTACAGTGGCCAATTCGCTACAACTAAGGCCAATTTTGCCTCCCCCCTTTGAAAAAAAATTGTAAGGGGGACCCAGGTCCCCGGTAGGCGAAGCGCTAGCAAGACTTGGTCATTCTATGGCGCGTGTAAAAATTTGGGGGCCGGTGAGGAACTCGGCGCACATCGGCAGCGAAGTGTGATTTTGCTCCAAGCTAGACCTCACTGGAGACCGAACAACGTGTAACGTGATGCGCGATACTCATACTGTACATAATGTGCACTCTACAATACACTTGGGGTGCAACATAAGAGAATGTGTGGCGACGGCCATAATAACGACCTCGTGTACTACTGTTGTGCTTGCATTTGTAAAACTAGAATGCCCTGCCATGACAGCGCACAGCGTGCGATACAATAATTTCACCACGCAAAAATGCATTCTCAAACTATCATCATCCTTACCTTCTGTGATGGCCTTACATTATGAGATCCGAAACATTTTTTGCCAGCGCATTCCCCAGGAGTATTACCGTTTAGTAGAATAACTAAAATGTTAAAAATATCTGACAAAGATGTAAGTCTACCTTGTATCTAAGTGCGTAGACGATTCTGGAGTAGCAGAACATCATTAGCATCAGTGGGAGCATGAGCGCGTTGACAAAAATGGCTGAAGTGATTATCTTCTCGGCGACATAACTGCTATAGACGCCCCACGGCACACAGCTTCCCTTGAGTATATTCGTGCTCAGAACCCCCATCGTTGTCACGAAGGAACACTGGATGATCCAAATCGACGCAATCGCAGCGAACACAAGACGCTTTTTAACTTTGAGCTGAAAAATACCCAACAACCTGTCCATTTTCGTACAGTGTTCAAATAAAATAGGCACCTTTTCTTTTGTTTGCTAACTCAGTCAAATATCAACACATTGGAATAGAATTTTCAGCAACTGTACTGTATCATAAAGAATGCAAATTCAAAATGTTTGAACAAAATTTTACAGTTTGTTAAACGCGAAGTAACGATGACGTTATAAAATGTGTTGCGGCGGTAAGCTTTTTGACTTATGGAACAAAAAAATCTGAGTTAATGCTCATGAGACGCGCGAGAGCTTATAGCAGTGCCTGTTCGCAGGTGATATTGGTCTAGCTCCATTTATTTCATCGCAATTCAGTCTTTTGCAGCTAAAAGTCGCAAAAAGATAACTAAAGCCCCTATTTTTAGAGTTCAAGGTCATTTAATGTCATCGATGCTGACATTTCTAAAAGCTCGTCTGTGCCTATCGGCAACCATTTTTTGCGTTAGACAAATAACCACTTTTTGAGAGGTTCCCCTCTTTGTCACCCGCGTGCGCAGGCCTCATTAAACATAAAAGGTCCGGACGTGAAGGTTTAAAATCTACATTTAATGCTAAAAATTTTTTTTGCGGGTTGTCTTGGTCTATCACCAGCCATTTCGGCGCAATTTACTCTTAAAATGTGTGTCGTAAATTCGCTAAAACCCCCGATTTTGAAAATTCAATGTCATAGATGTTGACATTATTAAGATGCTCGTCCTCGGTGCATGTTATGATAAGCAAAAAGTTTGCGGTAAAAATTTACATTAGGTCCGCCACCCCAGAATGCTTCAGAAATGACTGAAATAGCTACAATTAGTGTTGTTATGCATGTTTCAGACTAATTTAATGGTGCGAAACTGCAAATAATTGACTATTC
>Ga0209367_1007773_pt1 | contig 14737 bp, 12 predicted proteins | sample WorMetLIZISLAND2_FD_187412 | JGI IMG/M metagenome (GOLD analysis project Ga0209367, IMG submission 187412) | Marine gutless worms symbiont microbial communities from Max Planck institute for Marine Microbiology, Germany - Olavius geniculatus... ... | reverse complement strand
GACATAATCAACGGTGCCAAATTTTATTTCAATCAGATCAGGGGTTTTGATTCTGTGGGGGGTCGAATTTTTGGCTTTCCCATAAGAAAGAGAAGTCGCCGTTAACACAGGGCTTGAACTACCGTTCAGCCTGTGATCTGCTGTTTCGTAGCAAAATGCATCAGAACGCGTAAAATCGTACATTAAATTTAAAAAAACACATGTAAGTTTATTTATTGTTCTGTATTGGAAAAAGGATAAAAGGTAAAAGATAAACTTTGCTCCGTTTAATAATCCGGGACGCTCCTTTTTGCAAACAATGAAACTATAAACATGAACAATGTAGAAACTGTCAACGTATTTTTTGTGTTAAACTATAACAGTATTAAACCGGCAAAATGTTCACAAAAATCGGGAACGAAATTTTATGGTAGTTTGTAGACTTAAACATGCATTTGCTAATGGAAATGATTGTTGTTGCAGTTAATTAAAACGACTAAGTTGCGATTAATTCAGTTTATACATGGGCGGCTACGTCTAGCATCTAGCATGCTACATTATTATTTTTTGCTTATTTTTGCTTTTTTGTTGACACTGATGGTCAACGAATAAAGACTGTCGACGTGTGACGTTAGGGTCTGGCTGACGACCGCCTATCGCAGCCGCATGTTTTACACTGTTACAGCCGGACACTGTAAGCGCAAGGATTATCTCAGTCCAACTGCAAAGTGATGTATACACGTACTCATGTGGGTTCGTTAATGGCGCCGGCCAGGTGCTGTAGAGCTGTCGCCAAATTGCTCCCTGTGCAACCGTTGATGCTGCAGCCCGATACGCCATGTCGCCCTTTCCATTCAGCTGCCCACACACATTATCTTTCTCCATGCGTCCTGCTAATGGTCGCACTGTTCACAATTTTCCACCAACTGAAGGGCAGGCGAAAGAAGCTACAGACCCGCAGCTTTGTTTGCCACCAACAGCGAGAAAACAATCGAACGAACAGAATAAGCAATCACACAAAAAATCATTACCGACAAAAAGACTTAATGAAAGTTTTTTTCCAACTTTGTACCAAAAAATTGCATTTATATTGTAAGCTTAGGCCTAACTACGTGTTCTGTGCATAAACTGCAATAGCAATTCTGCCACACACGTATTGTGAAACAAATCGTAATAAAATACTAAATCAAAACGTGTAGCAAAATCACAGCTTTTATGCGTTATGTGCTGCACTAGGATCATTTGCAGTGGTGTTTGAGCAATAGAAACGACTGGGATTTGGAAATATGCTCGGTAGGCTCGTGACAAAAGTACGGCGTCAATTCAATGTTTCACCACAAGTCACACGTTAGCGGCGGCGGCGGCATCTACTTGGTCTGGAACGTAGTCCGAATCAGCATTTTAGCGCCAAATGCGGCTTTTACAGTCGTAGCTGGGTGCTAGCTATGCAGCTGTCAGTCGGCGGCTGAGACACGATAAAGTGATAGATGGCGTTCGGTGTTATAGGAAGACAAGTTCCCGAGCACCAAAGCACATCAGACATATAATTGATGGCACGTTGAGCTGTTCTAAACCGCGTTCGTCACACGCATAATAACCACGCATAGGGCCTATTCCTGTTAGAGAAACGCGTCACTCCGGATTTGTCAGAACTTCGAGCGAAAGCGTTACGCACGAACAAATCCTTTTTTATTCCATATCCCGTAGTCAGAAATGAAACGCATACTTAGTGCTTGTGTGGTCACGTTGGCATATTGCAGACTGACTTTGATAACTATTACGCTGTTGCTTTTTGAGATATATTCTGTGGCAGACCCAAGGAGCTAAAATAAAATCTGCTATCTGGCCAATATGTTGCCGCACTACCGTGCAAAATTTAAATTGCCATTCAATTAAAAAGTACTGTGAAAATGTTTATTTAAAGTAGGCCTATCTGCAGAGTATGTTAGTTATAACCTGTGTTCAGAATTATTTGCAACGCCGCAACAGATTGTTAGAATTTAAGGGTAAATAATTGTTATACTGTATTGTAAGTGATGTTATATTTCTTTATTTACAGACATACGCTTACTTCTTTTTGATCTAAAATTCTAACCCGCAATGAGCCTTTTAATTTCGATTTGGTCTGGCATGAACTACGATAATTTACTGCAAATGTATCACCACTACATCCGTCGTAAAATGTTATTACGTAAACGCAGCGACTGTGTCATATACATGCAATTACGTTGTGAAATATTAAACAGCTCGCACCTGGCGTTTACGACTTTATATACTTCCACTGATGCAGAATACTAAAAATTAATCCGCCGTCGAGTTTGCAGTTGCAGCGATAACTTTCCACCTCAGACAGCTTCTAAATTATAAAATACAAACAGCTTTTTTGCCTTGCATCTTTGAAAGAAATTTACCCTTATTTCATCAGCCTTATTTCCGGATACGCTACATGCATTTCTATCACTTTGTTTTAGTACCATTTTTTTGTTTTTTTTTTTAATTTTCACAAAATTTTGCCGCCATGGAGCGCTCTGGTATAGCAGGACTGACTTTGTTGACTCTGCATTAATCGGTATTTCGTAGTTTATTTCGTTATTTTCTGTTATGACCGCATGCGGTGTTATACTCATCGGGTATTAATATAAATCTTCTCATCACCCAAAATGTCTCGGCTCTCGTATTGATAAATTTCTGCGGGTCACGGATCACTAGGAGCAACGGTAAACGACGTTAACTCCTGGCTTTATCGAACGAGACGTAAGTTAACGGCACATAACTCAGCACTTAAAAGGCCATCTATAGTGGTATTTCTTATAACAGTGACTACACAAAAATGGCAAAAAATAGACGAAGTAAAAGTGTAAAACCGCAGCTGTTCTGGTGCAATATAACGTAGATAACAAATATCATAGTTATTGTAAAAGACATTTTAATGAAATCAGCGATGTTATTGAACACGCTTTGAAAACAGGTCTATAAAAAGTGGGGTTGTAAATGTTACCACATGTTTAAGCGACAAATGATATACGAGCGTATAACCAAAAAAAACTGAAAACGTGTAAAGAATTAACGCCGCTTAGTTGCAACAAAGACTCGATTTCTTTCTTTATCCTGTTATACAAAATCCACGAAAAAGCCTTTACTCTAACTTCAGCGATAGTCAAATTGGAATGCATTATACTCTCGTACGTATCTTCAGCAAACATGAAACAGTTTTTTCACTGCAATTTTTAAGGAAATTACTACTATAGCTTTCACACAGAGCATGCAAAACTATATTCTACATAGACCTGCGAGTCGCTGCAATACAGAAAAGTGACCCGACTTGAAACTAAAATGACTCCAAGTCGACCACCGTCGACTTAAACACATTCGACTTGACTTGACTTCACTTGACTTGAAATGACTTCTAATAAGACCGACGACGCCGGAAAATTTTGACAGTTACGATGCTGCAGACCGACTTGACCCAGACTTGACCCGACTTGGACGGCCCAAGCCGACTCAAGTCGACGTACATGTACTCGACCCGACTTCCAAGTCTAATTCTACACAGGGTCATCGTTAAGAACAGACGTCGAGAAAGACAACGGAAATGTTGGACTGACATCAGACAATGGACAAGAAGACTATTTGTTGCAGAGTGCCCTTTGCGTCCAACGTACAAAAGACATAAGCACGTGGGAAGCCAATTGGTGCACTGTCCGTGTCACTGGCCGCCGATCCTCAGACTTGAGGAGGAACAATAGCAAGACAGGGCAAAAACTGGGAAGAAAAACAAAAAAATCTGACTTTTCAGGTATTTGGGGTTTTGTAAAACCTAAAATCTAGATTTTGAGACCAATTTTTAGTCTTGTTTTTATCACATGTTAAACAGCCCGTTGTTGTTGCTGGAGTATAAATGTTACGAATTCACACTAAAAGCAGTCGCACAAACGATCGAACGATCGTGTATAATGCGCGCATTGCACAATGTACAAACTGTCGCCATTATATACAGGAGCTGGTACAAAACCACGAACATCAGACAAATTTATCATCCAACATTGTAATGCTGCAGTGCGAACTATTTTTTACCGCGAGCTTGGGTTGAAGAGGCGTTCGCCTACTAGAGATCTGATTGAAGCAATCAAATACTAAAACAGTTCGACAACAGAATAGCAAATATTCTATCAGTTGTCGATGGTATACTTGAGAAAATCGAACGGTGCATTTTTCAGTGTTTTTAATGTTGTTTTAATAAAATCAATGACTTCTTTGTAAAAATATCCAAAACAGTAAATATTTTTGTAAGTCAACCAGCAATCAATTAATTTACAGTAAATAGTCAGACGATTATTTCGTGAAAAAAAACGAATTTAGCAGCCAGCAGGTGGATCTGTAAACTCAGAGCGACAACCGGGAAAACTCGGCTGGCGACAGACGATTACTGCCGACACAGCGAAAAGTCAGATGTTATTTTTTGGCTCACCTTGTATAATAACGTCTATTAAACACTTGTTTAGCGAATATCGTCAAAAATGGGACACAGAAAAATGGATCTCTCAGCCGCTGCGGCAATACGTTGATAAACTTGAACAATAGTAAAGGTCGTAATCGCAGTAAAAAGCAGAATCAAGGTCGTACAATCGGTCTTCATCAATTCGCAGTGAACCAGACGAAACCGCGTCACGAATATTCACTTTCTGGGCGAAGTGTTTCAAAAGCGCCAGATAAACATAAAAGATCGATTGTATTCTGCACTGCAGTGACTGCGGTTTATCGCCGTGCAAGCTTTTTCCACGCAAATTTTAAGTACATTATTTTTGTTTTTTTTTCGGACAAAGGACCCACCGCCGTTTACTTTAACTTATAACGAATTTTGATGATTTATGCTTTGATCGATGAGTAGCAAATTTCTTACCGAGTCTTCTGGTAAAATAACTGTGCAAATTGGTCAGTACTTAGCGCAAATATAGACAAAATACAACAGCTTATTTTTGGTCCACTCTGTATGTATTTTGTGTCATTCAACAAAAAAGTACCTTAGCCCGTTGCCGACATATATTATGCTGCCGTTCGCCTAGTTATTTACACACAACACTTCCACTTTGACTTTGCCAGCGCTGCGCTTGGTGTTTACTTATGGCGCACGACTCAGCACGCAGAACAATATAGGCCTACGCGTATGCATCACTTTCCGGATTTTTTGACTTCCGCTCCGATGACCTTCCTTTTGGGCTAGAAATTGGCACAATACGTCGAAAAGCGTTAAAAACAATTTTACTTTTTACATTCTTTGTTTTCAACTAAAAGTCTATACGAGCGGACAGATGGACGAGAAAGAGCTATAATTGGGCCTATTAGGACTGCGCTATAATGAACCAGTCAGTGATTTCAACGCGTTTACATTGCCACTTTGTTTTGCAACAGCTGATATCGAACTTAATACTCAGCATCTGTGTAGATTAAGTTAGTGCTCCACATACTGACAGCTGATGCTTAGCACTCTGCCGCGGTATGTACCTAATAAATTATTTCGCTAATTTCGTAAAAAATAGCATGCCGTTGCTGCGACATCGCATCGTGCGCATTCGCAATGTGACACGGCAGAGAAACGCGCCGTTTCTCGGATAAGGCCAGCCGCGTAATGTAGGCTTATCAATCAATAATTTCAGACAGAAAACGTCTATAGTACACAGGTAAAATAATAAAAGCAATAAAAGCAATAAAAATGTTAAAAAGAAAAGCAAAAATAAAACATAAACACATCACAATCCAATACTGACAAGATATTTGACTACAGCATTACCACTACACATGAACTGCATATTAAACGAAAATTTATAACTATACAAAAGAGTGTCAAAGCTGGGAAGCTGCAAATTCAAAAATAGCGGTAACACTATACAGTCTGTCAAAACCAAAAATGTCTTTATACATCTGTGATAGCAACTTCTATTTTTTTCATAGTTAACTGTATAAGTACTCCACAATGCAGTATTATACATACATAAACAGCAAGACCTAAATAACCTAACCTTGACTTTCTTGGAACACTTACCAAATCTACAACGAAGAGTATTTGTTCTTATATACATATTATGCATTTCACGCTGTAAATCCTTATCATCAGATAAAGAACAAGTAATAACATGACCTAAGTACTTCAATTAAGTAACAAACTGCATTGGTTTATCATCAACACTAAAACACGGAAAATTATTACACACTACTTTAAGATTAAAGATTTAAGATTGTCTTTAAGATTAAAAATCATACAAACTGTTTTGTTAACATTACAACACAAAACAAACAACACACAATGCTTCTCTAACACAGATAAAAGTACTTTCATAGCATACCAAGACGGACACAATAACACGATATCGTCAGCATATACAAAATGTTGGTAGGCAGAGTACCTATTTTACATCCAACCCTACTCAAACAAATTTCAGTAATTAGCTGTGATAAATACCGAGTAAAAAGGTATGGAGATAAAACTCCACCCTGCTTAGTACCATTACCAACATAAAATGACTCGGATCTAGTGCAAAGCCAGCGGACAGAAACCTCTTGGTTAACATACCAACAAACTAATAACTTAACAAGGTGCACATCAGCACCATCACTAAGAAGCTGATTAAAATGTTTCCAATAGTTCACACGATCAAACGCCTTAGATAAATCTACAAAACATGCAAACACATGGCTACCCCTATCAGTATAATAATTAATGACTTTTTTGACGACACCACTACACCGAAGTCGAGTGCCCAGCTTTGAAACCAAACTGGCATTTATCACCTTCAGATGCACTCTCTTTAGTCTTTAATAGCAACAACCTTTCAGAAATTTTAGTGTCAACGTTAGACAGAGCAATGGCTCGGTAGTTAGGCCTATTTTTATCCGTTAGGTTACCACCTTTAAATGTCTATTCTTTACTAAAGGTGTAATAATAACATCCATAAAACTGACTGGAAAGATGCAGTGTTTAATGCATGCTGTGAAAAACAAACTAAAGTGTACCCACAGTTCAGGACATGCATAGATAAAAGACTCCATAAACAGGCCATTAGGGCCTGCACTTTTACCTGTACTCTGAGCAACGACTGCATCAACAATATCTCTAACTGTCACAAACTGTCCAAAACAAAATTTGATTGACCGACTGACTATCAACATTCTCTACAGTCACACAGTTTTGTTGAAACAAACTACGAGCTCCCCCATCAGGCACAGAATTATACAGTGACATAAAGTGATCTTTCCACATTTCCGCTTATTAGCATGAAAGTTGCATTTATACAGCTATGTAGGCTCATGTGTGTATTAGGGTTGCGAGGTATTTGTCAACGTCGTCGTCGTCGTCGTTGACCGCGAGGAAGGTTCTGGTTAGCATACACTGCGCCCTGTAGACAGTAGACAGCTGTCAACTTTACTATCAGCCGTGTCAGTAACTCCCGGTTCCGCCTATACACTACCGCTAATCGTAAGCTAGTAAGCTACTTTCTCGCAGAGTAACCAAGAGTAAAGCAACAAGTGTGAAGCTGTTGTACAGGCCGCTTACATTACGTGTAGTTATTATACACCTGGGTGTGGCCCGAAACCGTTTCTAGAAGTCAGTTCTTATAGAGTGGCTTCTCTTTGTAACCGAGTCGCCTCTCGTCTCCTGGGAACTGTTTTCGGTGAACCTAGCGGCGGCACGCTGTTCCCTACTTTGTTCTATTTCTCTCGGTGAAAACTGCAGGTTGTTACTCAATTATACCAACCTCGGCGGCCCTTCCCATCCACTTCGTTTTAGCTAGCCCACCTGTAATCAAGTGTAGTGTCCCCGAGTTACCGACGATGTCGTATTTTATGCAACGAGCGCTTTGAGGCTATCGCGCGTTTACATTGCGCGCGTCGACGCATAACAGCGTGAACACAGCCTTGGTGTTGACCGTAAAAGTGGGCTTGGAAACGTTCAGTTTTTTGGTAAAAATACGTTACTTTACCACGGGACGCCTTACACCAACTTGCTGACTACTGTTGAACGAAAATATCTACATATGGCTTATTAAGTTTATGGCGATATAAAAGCTGTTTTATTTTTAAAAAACTACTTTTAACGACACTGACATTCAAAAAACGTAACAATTGAACAGTTGCATGAGGTCGGTGAATTGTATTTAATTTAATTGTAGGCCTATTTAAAAAACTTGCTATGCAAGACTGTGATTGGTGATCCTAGAGGATTTCTGGATTATCCTTATCGTTGGTAAGAAGGGTGAAGGAACTCTAATGAAGTGTCTATAAGTCTTTATAATTATATAACTCGAACACCAACGAATTCCCCTTTGCACGGCGGCGCGTGTGTTTTGCTCGTTCAAACACGTAGCGGCAAGTGATGCGATATACTCAGCTGCAGCCTGATACAGCGAGTTGTTGCTTGCTGCTGTTAACCCCTTACGCATTGACGTTAGACCTTAACTCTATACCTACAAGACAAGGCGTATCCACTGATTCTGACATTCTTGGTTATATAAATTTACTTACTTATTATCTCGGTGTATTTGCGCTCACTGCACGCAAAATACAACTTAATCTATGAAAACAATATTTTATTATTTCTCATACTCAGCCACAAGAAACTAACTAAATTGCAACATCGAACCACTTATGTTTTCTTCTTTTCTAGGTGGTTTATATGAGATATTTTTGGCCTTCGTTTACGATTAAAACTGTGCCGTATTTTTTGGAGGCGTTTAAAGTTCGTTAGTTTTTTTCTGCAGCTTCATCTTTTTATCTATTTGTTTTGGAGATGTACAACAAGCTGTATAACAAATCCAGAACGAATCAAAGGTCCACAAAAAATCTACAGAAAGTTATACAAGTCCACAAAACAGTGGACGATTTACAACAAATCGACATCTTGTCAAGATGGCACTGCAGCTTGTACGTTTTGCTGCTTAGGAAGTCGTCCAACAAGTCAGCGTCAAATGGAATTAGAGGAGTATGGACTTAAACGTGTTAGCAAGAGGAAAGACTGGACGAAGTCAGTTTGTTTCGCTGCTGCTGTTGCTGATTGCGCTGGAATTGCGTAACCGACAGCAACAGTCGCTGCGTACAGGTCAACCTAATTATTCGCTGGGAAATTTGCAGTAATGACTGACATTTGGGATGACCTAGGGTCCAGCCAGCCAGCATCAGCGCCGTCGCTCGACGACCGAATGCATATCCGGACAGCAGGGAAATTGATGGACAGCGCGCGGGAAATATATGTCCATCGTCTATTTGCAAGTGTCATGTACAGAACAAATGGAATAGCCTACTGCTTCCAGTCCCGTCCTTTTGGCTTATGCGCCAGCGAGTTGTGTTCGCATGAGCACACGTTTGAAATGTTTTATAAGACGTTTGCAGAAAAGCGCGTATGATGTGAGCCGTGCACACCACAATGCTAATCTAGTACAGGAGAAATCTGAGTTTAAAAAATGAATGTCTTTCAACTAAGAAAACTGCTACATGGAATAAACGCACGAAACACTAACATAAATAAACAATAAAGTTAGGCTTATGCCTTAAAGATGCCAGTTTCTGAGCAAATCTGGTAGGCTAGATAAACACAAAAGTGTAGTAAACGGACAAAGACGCATCGATCTGAAGATCAAAAATATGCGTAAGCAGGCTATTTCATTATTGTGTGGATCTGACTGTTGGACCTTAGGACTAGGAAGAAGAGAAGACGAAAGAAGACGGCGTGTTCTGTCAGCGGAAATAAGTTTGCAAAGCCCCGCGGCTTTTGGAGTGGAGGGAGTCCTGCTTATATGTACAGTTACGTCACGCTCTTAAGAACTTCTCAAATGCAGAGAGAAACGTGCGTAATTTCGGACGGGATGTTTTTATGCGTCATCTTGCACGAGTACTAAAACATTGCTGTAATTTTATGGCATACATGTATCTTCTATCGACGTAAATTATAACACCACGCGAATAACGGTAAACAGGGAATCAGGAGCCTCGCTCCGCATTTTAGATTTGGCCGCTCCTTTACCTCCAGTTTGAGTTACAAGCAGTTGAAATTTTTGTTCTTTAAATGCTTCATCGTGCATTGTTTTCCTTAGATGAACTTTGATATGAATCGGTATCATCCATATGTGCTGGGCGTTTTTATTATTACTATTGTTGATGCTGTTTTATTCATGTCTGCACATACTTTTGCTGTATTGCATAGGCCTACACGTTTGTTGTATGCTGCTTTTATGCACTGCACTACACATAAAAAACCTGTAACGCAAACCAGAAGTTATCTGAGATCTCAAACCTACGTGGAGAATAGTGCTGCCACCTGGCGAACACAACGAAGTCTTAGTTTACGTCCTACATCCTACAATCCAATTTAGGCCTAATCCAGCTAGTAATATCTAAAGCGCTATTTACAGGAAACGTCCCGAAGCGGTGATAGCAGTAACATTAATAACTTTGTGCTCTGTACAAAATAGTACAGTTTATAGTTAACATTAAAGTATCATGGGTGGTCCAGAATTAATCCACAAAAATCCGGATTGCCGCCAAAATCTAATCACTTTCTTCTTGGGTCACGCCAGCAAAAAGTTATCTTGAGTACCGACAAAGAGACAGGCGCAGTCACCTAACGTCTTCGGTGGCAGTGTCCTTGTCAGAGATAAAGCGATGCCAAGACGTCCAGCACACTGCTTTCCCTGGCCACTCATAGAAATCTGGCACAGTCACTCCAGATGACTATCTACAATTGAGCCTACAATCGTTAGACCATGTATCACAAACAGTCAAGAAGTTTGAGAGACCAGATGGTGACTAAATTGTGTCTTGAAGTGGATCGAATTGGTACGCAGTTTTAAATTTAAAGCTAAAAAGTGAGGGATCGGACAGTGATTATAAAAAAATCAAAACATTTGCACTGTGTGTCTAAAACCTTTGCAAAAACGTTTAGAGCGTAAAACATAATGCGATATACTCATATCGTGAATTAATTAATCGTACGTAAACGTATTCTCTAGAGTCATAAAACCCAATTCCGTAAGGTGGCGCTAATTTTCGTTTTCCCGTTTTATAGTTTTAAACGTTTTAGTTTTTATAGTTTTTCCGTTTTCCCGTTTTAATTTTCCTTAAACCTCAGTCAAGCACCAGTTTACACTGCGAGACCACGGATACAGACATCGCGCGATGTGCTACAGTATCTGTTCCGTTTAAGTCTCACAGGTCCGTGTACGCCCAGCTTTTGCTGGTGCTCATTATGCCTACCACAATGTGGCCGTCCCACAGAAAGATGGCTAAGCTGAGTTGACCTGGGTTGATGGTTATATACCGAGATGACTTGCCCGTCTGCCGAAAATTACCCATCCAAGTTTGAACCAGGCCCGCGTCGATTAACTTCGTTGACGCGACCAAAGACGATACGAACTAAGCCAGACCACCACAAAGTTAGCCTATAAACTAATTAATGATACTGTTAGTTTAAATTAATATTATGCAATAGACAGTGAAAATTTGCTGCAACTCTTAGTAAAACGACGGCGGTAGAAATCTTTCTAAACGTGTACTTTTAACGACTTGAAAACAACTGCAGCCAGTGAGAGTTAAACGGAACAGATGCTGCAGCAGTGCCACAGAGATCTTGTAGCACAGAAAGGTGTAGAATTTCCAGCTTATCGTTATTAGCATTTATCATCATCATCATCATCGTAATTATTACTGAACAAGAATCGACTCCGCTCTTTGCAGACAATTGCGGTGGTTTTTACGCGCGAACGCAGCTACTGCTTTCAGGGCGTCTTAGCCATCGCAATTCTGTCTGTCTATCCGTCTGTCTGTCACGCGGGTGGATTAGTCAAAAATCCGTGTGAGCTAGGATCACCAAGTTTTCACCATCAGCTGCCTGAAGATTCTAGTTTTAGCAGCCGTAAAGCTTTTCCATAAATTCGAAGAAAGTCACTCCGAACGAGAGCGCTAAATGAGAGGGGGTAGGCAAAATTTGCGATTTTTGGCCAATAAGTCGCTGTATCTCAGTAACGGTGGGAGATAGGTCTTAGGTTACTATTAATCACTAATAAGAAGTCGTACATTGGCTCTCGATTGGCGCCAAATTTAATGACCTTCAATGACTTTAAATTCAAAAATAGGGGGTATTATAGATTTTTCGCCATTTCGGGCTACGACACAAGTCTATATCATTCACAAGGTGGCACTACGCTACTATCGTTATGCGATCCAGATAGAGAATTCGGTATTTGTATATCAACTTAACGTGAACACCCCAATTTTCAAAAACTACTGAACCGGAACTGCTATAGGCTTTCGCGCGTCTCGTGAGCTCAAATTTCTCGTAGACTTCCGTGTTTCTGTTTTTAATATACCGTGAAAAAGACCACAGGCCTACTAACTATGTTTTAGTTGCGTCGGACCACGTCCGGCTGCGAAACAGATCGGATCTTTACTGACATAAAAAGCCACCCGCGGAGTGGGTGCCTGTGAAGTCCAAGTCGCGGAGAAAGATGCGGAAACCGTGATGTACTGTAATGATGTCGTTACATAGTCGTAACGGAAATAATGACCATAAATCCGCGTTTATTCGCCGTCACGTCAGGCAGCGCCGTGCGCGGTTCACGCAAATACTCACCTATGAGGGACAGTTTTAACGCGTTTCGAGTGTCACAAATATATTCAGATTTGGTCCGGCTTCTTTACGACGACAACAACAACAACAACAACAACAATGAATTAACTAGATGGCGGCTTGGTTGTGTAACGTTAGGGTGTTGGACTTACGATCGTGAGGTCGTTGGTTCGACTACCGGTCGGGTCACTATCAAGTGGTTACTACTTGGATGAATGACCGATTGCAGAAAGATAAACCATCTCAATATATAACCAACACCAAGATCAACAGTACTCAACTTTTTTTCCGGGGTAGGTAAATCGAGGACTGGCCTGTCTGGCCAAGTTTAAAGCGGGGCGCGTTTACTTATGTCGGGTGGCAGCTATATAACATTGTGTGATTCCATATGGCAGGTGACGCTTTTTGCTCTGTAATTGCTATTAAGGGCTATAAACCATTTTACCTTTTTGCCTTTTAAAGCAATCAGACATCTAAAGTTTTCGCTTAAAATAGTACGCCGTATTTCCTTATAGATGGTAAAAATTATGAAATTTACTCAGAATTCATAAAATACTCAGATCGCCACAAAAATTTAATCACTTTATCTATGTGCCATGTCTGTCCTTTCCACAATGTTTCGCCATGATTCGTTCATAACGTTCTGAGTAATTCAGGTGACAAACAGCAGTGAAAGAAAACGGACCAGATGACATAACCCAGTGCGCTGCAGAGTCAAACTGCAGGCAATGTTTTTATCAATCTGAATTTATGTTTTCAACAGCTTTATTGAAGCTATACTAATGTTGATTTACCATTCTACCATACAGTGTGCTTCTCACGCGAAGATCAGTAAATAGCGGTTAAAAGTTATTACAGCGCCTGCGAGATAATTGAAACAAACCTGCAATCAAACGTTGCAGAAAAAAAATGTTTTACTGTTTTTTTTTGCAATTTGTGGCTGCGGCGCAGATTTCAACAGTGAATTGCGTCGAAATGGATAGAGATAGATTAAAACAACCTGCGAATAGAAACTGCTAAAACTGTCGAGCGTCTCATAAGCTTTGATCAAATTACTTGTCTTTATAGGAAACAAAAAGCCAAATGTATCCAAAAATGAAAAAAAACAAACACTGTCATTTGTAAAACATAGTCAATTAGTTTGAATTCAATACGCTAAAAAATGAAAAGGTACAAGACCGTGCAGTTTGAGGCCGAGCCGTTTTTGTCACTTTTGTCAATTTTTTTTTAGTTTCGAGGTCACGTGAGTGAATGTGTGTCAACTGAGTTTACGACAGCGTCTTTGTCAGCTGTAGTCCAGTCGACACCTTCAAAAGATGCCGCGCCGTTGCGTGTAACACAGCTCAAACTCCACTACTTCGTCTTGTAATGTTGTTTTTAGACACGAAGTAGTAGAGACTTTCAATATTTTATCTGTGCATGTTGTTGTACAACATATAGTGTACTTTTAGGTCCTACTTGTCGAGTTGTACAGCAAATCTACAACAGTTGAATAAGGTGGAGCTTAGACTTACGCTCTACTTGTGGAACTCATCACGGCTCTGGGAACGAACTCTCTCGGGTCTGATCGTGTTCCAGCACCAAGGTCAAACACCTGAGCACTAGAAGGCAGCATGTACAAGGTGCGCCAAAAAAATTCACCCCCTGAGGTTTTCTGATAATTTTTTCGAAACGGCTGAGAATTTTTAAACAAAATTTTGGATGCCTATTATCCATTCAGATCTACGCTAACCTGCAAAATTTTATTTAATTATCTCCAACTTTGACAAAGTTATGCCGTATTAAACGCGACCACCCACCAAATTTTTACATTTCACAACACGTCCATCACGAGTTTTATTAACTGACGATAAACAACAGGTTTAAAACAGAAATAGTTGACATTTTATGAACCAGCACACAGTTCAGTTAACATATTTTAGTACGAAGTTCACATCGTATTCTCAAAATGTCGGCCACCGGCTGAAACGCATGAGTTCAGACGTTTGCGAAAGTCGCTGATAGCTTTATTGATCGTTGTCTGTGGCAAGTCGTCCCAGATCTGCTGCAACGCACTTTTTAGCTCTGGAATGGTTTTTGGCTTTGGGAGAATGCGGCATATTACGTCGGAAGTCTGCTGCCAATGCTCGTTGACGACTGCAAACG
>Ga0209367_1007772_pt1 | contig 14738 bp, 4 predicted proteins | sample WorMetLIZISLAND2_FD_187412 | JGI IMG/M metagenome (GOLD analysis project Ga0209367, IMG submission 187412) | Marine gutless worms symbiont microbial communities from Max Planck institute for Marine Microbiology, Germany - Olavius geniculatus... ... | reverse complement strand
ACGCAATCCCCCCTGGAAATGAAATACTCCGTCTACAGTGGCGGTTCTAGGTTGGAACAAGGGGTGCTGTAGCACCACCTCCGGATTGTGATTTAAGTCCATTGGCACTCGCCGCACTAGGCTATAGCTCGCAACAGAAATATCGTGACAGAGAATTATATCAGACACGGCGTGTGAACTGTGAAGCAATTTTCGTAGGCCTGCGTTTTTTTCTAACCATATCCGTCAATTTATCAAAATTCAAACAACACCTGCTGGAATCATTGGCTTCTCCCTTAAGGGCTTAAGTGCACATCGCCCACATTCCCCAGTTTTTCAAGGCTAGAAGCGCCACTTCTGAACGAAATCTTCCCTCAATGCAATGCGGACTGACACTAATGTATAGTCTATATACACTACAAACGCCGTTCTGTATCGAAATCACTGCGATATATGCGACGTTGTCTGTGGATGAATTTTTGTCCGAAAAAAATTTTGCTCAGAGGACAATTTGTCCGGGAGGATTTTGTTCGTTTTGCAAATGCCGTTCGCCTATATACAGTAACCATCGATCCGTCACTCATTCAATTTACAGCGTATAATACCGGCTAATTTTCATACAGTGCTCTTTGCTGTACAGAAAATAGCAAAATTAACACTTCGCACATTGTTGCTCATGCATTGTCGGCGCATCACAGTGGTTTCACCATTTAGGCGTAGACTCTTATTCGATGCCACTTTGGTTCCACGGTAGTCTATGTAAAGGCGTGTGCAAAAGGTAGCGACAGAACTGAAGTTACTGAGCTGAACTGTTTAAATCAGTTCAGTTGCTTTGCATAGACTGTACTAAGCAAAAAACGGGTTGTTCATTAATCTCATTTCATTATTTTCAGTTAAGTTCATTTGCAAAGCTGCAGAGCAAAATAAAATTATGTTGCCTTCCACGCAGAAATGAAGAAATGAAATGGACCCGGGGGCGTCTACGCCATATAGAATTTGTAGCAAATGTTACAAGAAAAAAAAAGGAAAGGTTTTTTGGGACATTATAGAAATGGAAAGTTAAATATTATAAGTTTGCATTCCCAATATATTCATGAAATCTTGCAAGCAGAAGTGTTCTGTGACACCTAGAATGCACCAAATTCATTTTTCCTGGGTTCAGACCCGGACCCCGCTGGGCGTAGGCCTAAGGTGCCAGTATGGTCCCCACTGGGGAAGCCCACGACGTTCCCCTAGACCTCCTAATCGGCTGGGGAGGAAAATACCCCCACCCCATTTCCCACCTTTGCGACGGGAGGCAGACGTTTCGGTTCATGGTTTTGTTCCTTGGATTTTGATCTTTCGGTTCATTACGTAACGACTGCGTGCGTGCTCATCTGTGATTGGCCAGTGGGTGTGGTCTCGCCGCTAGCCAGTCAGCTAATAATGAATCCACTGACCGCCAATATTACAGATATAGAGTCTTTATTTCAGCATTACCAGATTACCTTGTAAAACTCACATTAGTACAGGCGCATACAGTCCGTAAAAATTAGCTAATTCTGTAAACATTAATTGTAAAGTCCGGAAAAATTGGCAAATACGAAAAAAACAATTATGACAATTACGACTAATACACTGGCAAAATTGGCAAATTCTATAAACATTAATTATGACAGAGTCTGTAGAAATTAGCAGCCCAGCATGCGATTGCAGTGTCTTAAGTACATTTCTGAAGCAGCATAAAACTGCTCCCATGCATGTGGATGTGGAAAGAGGCAACAAAAAATGCTGCCTATGCGGACACTGTATTGCATCTTCGCGAACCACAGATTTGAACTTCTTTGGCATAGACGCAATCATCTCCGAGTAGGCGTCTCGTGGCCGTTTTCCGGTTTCTCTGACTTCGTGGCGCATTGCAGTATAGGTGTTCGTCACGGTGACGCACGCCACAAAACCATGAACCGAAACGTCTGCCTCCCGTCGCACTTTGCGACGCATACGGCGTCTCGTTCTCGGCGCCTGCGTCGCCTCATTTTAAATTAAGCGGAAGGGAAACTGTTTCCAAAAACTTTAAACGTTTCTGGATGAACTTGCGTAACAAAGCTGAAACCTAATACAGTTCTGTGGGTCATTAGCATATAAATCAGTGCGAGCTAGGCAGAGCGCGTATATACAATAACGCTAAAACAAAATAATTCTAAGTTTTTTTTCGTATGTCACAATTGAAGCTTTGCAAATTTCCGTTCAACTTTCATCGCACATGTATAGGCGCCGTCTATAAGGCGGACACAGAGCGACGTAACTGAACTGAACTGAACTGACACGGTTTAGTTTTTGACGAACTGACCAATAGGCAAGCTCATTGGTTATTGGCTGACGTATAGCTTACGCGATATAGTCACGTATCACCGATGCCGTTAGACGGTGCCTACAGTAATGCATCAGCCTACTGCTTGCCCAGCGGTCAGTTCGTCAAAAACTAAGCCATGTCAGTTCAGTTCAGTTCAGGTACGTCGCTCTGTACGCGGCTTAACTCATGCATTAAGTCTAGTCTCTATCCAATGCATCGGACGCAACAGAGGGATCTTGCGTAGGCCAACGTTTTTGACGCAAGCTGACGTTGCTGACTCAACGGCCAAAACGCAAAGATGGAAGCGGTGTTTATTATTGCGTTACGTCCGTTGCGTACAACGTTGCATGCGATGAAATCTAGGCTTTAATACGAAATACGAGGACGAACCACAACAACAGTCATTAACGCACGACGCACAATTTATTCACGTATACCTATACAGTGAGTGAGACAGAACAGTTTTGCACTAGGCCTAAGAGAGAAATGTAGCATCTACCATGATTTATTTGGTTAATATCACTTTATTTTCATTATTATCACACTAGTACAAAATGATTTGCACTGTGACGAAGCAATCATGGTAGCTTATGCTTCTACAGATTCAGTGTCCATTCCAGCTTATCCTTTAGATTATAACGTTTAGTGAGTAATGATAATATTGGAGCAGAATTGTTTCGCTGTTCACGAAATAGCACAAACTCAGTCTGGCAGTGTCCACCAGACAACGACTATTATATACTAAGGTCCGAAAAAAGCCCGTGCTTCCGGTTGCATCCGGCAAAAAAACTAGGGACAGGGGGCGGCGGAAAATTTTTCTTATTATTTATTTCTACATCATGAACTGCCATGTAATATTATTCAACAACTCATAAAAACAACCGACACATTAAATAATTCTCACAAGAACTTAAGCAAAGTTACTGCAACATTTTAGACTAGAGGCAAACAGTGCATTTTAGCAAAACTTCGAAAGCATACAAAAAATGTGCACTGATATTTTCAAAGGTCTAATAAATTTTTAGGAACGCAAATTTTTTTTCTAGTGACGGACGGCAACTGAAAGCAAAAGTTTTTTTTCTCTTTAGGCCTAGCTAACAGCGTTCAAGTATATAGCACACATACAATTGCGTTCTGCCGTTCTATCGGCCGCAGTTGAGGCTCGTACAGAGCGGACGTAACTGAACTAAACTGAACTGGCAAAATGTAGTTTTTGACGAACTGAGTCAACTGATTTTTAGCCAAGCAGTAATGCATTACAGTAGGCACCGTCTAACGGCGTCGGTGACTACAAAACTACGCGCACGTACGCGTCAACTAATGACCAGTGGGTTCGCCCTGCTCGCCGATTGGTCAGTTTGTCAAAAACTAAACCGTATCAGTTCAGTTCAGTTACGTCGGTCTGTACGCACCTTAACGATAGTTAAAGCAGCGGCGGCGCCCTTTGTAAAGTGATGTCCACCAGTGGCATCATGGCAGGGAAAAGGGCAAAAAGACAATTGCCCCCCCCAAATTTTAGCATGTCGGAAATTTTCTCCTAAAATACAACGTTCGAGGTTAAAAAGGTGGAAATCCCATATTTGGGAGAATTTGCGGGCAAAGTTAAAATCTTGAGCAGCAGCCATATCTTTTAGATCAAAAAATTGCAGTTGTCTATCGGAATAAATCAACTTCCAGCTGTTAAACCCATGCCCATGGCCCCGCGCCACAAGTGACGCCTACGCACCAAAGGAAATAGTCGCAGTTAACGCAAGCGACTAATTGGCCAAAAAAATAGAAGCGGTGTCTATTCTTGTGTTGCGTACGCTGCATATATACGTTGCCTGCATTGCGTTTGATAAAACCATGCTTTATTCCGGGTGACGTCGCTGTGATCAAGTGACGCTGGTCCTGGCGGTGTTCAGTCGTCTGTCCTGCACCGCGACCATGTCGACAGCATCAACGTCTGACTTGCCGCCGAGGTCTGGCAGAGACAGAGAATCGTCGGAATAGGTCGTCGTCAACTGGTTGTTCGCGCCCGCTGACGAATAATCCACTACACACAGCAAACAATAAGTTGGCTTCTACCCCGTTTACACGATCAAGCAAACATCGAGCAAACGTCAAGCCAGCTCGTCGAGCCAGCGTTATCGTGTAAACGGGGTATTGGTGGCTTAACGGTTATGGGAAGGTAGACTTGGGATTGTATTCGACTCCCGACCACTTTACTATAATGGTTACAACTTGAATCAGCGACTGTTTGTGGACAGGTGAATCATCTCGGTATATAACCAACCACCAAGGCCAACTCAGCCTCCTTCCCTCTAGAGTAGGTAAATCAAGTACCGACCTGATTGGCTGCGGGGAACATTCACCTGTGTCGGCTGGCAGATATCACTGTGTCAATTATATGACGGTTTGTACCACGTCTTTGAAGTGCGCGGTTAACGATTCGTATCCAGTGTTTGAATTGCAGGGGGGATGGGGAGGGTTGAACCCCCAACTGTTTTCTCAACCCCCATAACACACTGTCAAATTATTACTGGGGGGTCAGCTATATCCTATATACGTACAATTTACATCATAATTTTGATCGAGCTCCGACCGTCGAAAAGTTCACCCTCGGTTAATTTTTCACAATTCAAACACTGTTCGTATTTATTTTGCAACCAATGTACATGCATGCTTAAATTGTGTTCGTAAGCCCGGTCACGACTTTACTAACGGCCAAGTAGCCGATAGGCTACAATACCAAGCCGCGCGCCCAGCCCCGGCTTACGCGCCGTGGTACGAAACGTCAAATTCCATGGAACAAAGATGTGGAAAAATAGTCTAGAACTCCACTGTGTGATGCTGTATCATGGCAGATGACGCTTACTGCGCTGGGACAGGTTTCCCGTTGCAACTTTCGGAACCAAAGAAACGAATTAATTGGTCATATTGATGCTAATCATTTCATTTTTCTTATTGATATAATTGTAGGGCCTACCGATTTTGCTATGTTATGTTCTGTTTTGCAATGGCGTTTGACCGTTGTTTAATAAAAGATTACTAACTAACTAACTTACTTACTTACTTAGTTTACTTAATCCAAATATACCAAATGAAAAGTTGTTTATGTAGCATGTTTGGTTAGTCAGTGCTATGGTCATATGACAACACGGTTAAATTGAAATTAAATACAGTTATCTGTATCTAGACTATAGTTCCAGATATACTGCACCTACAGCATTAAGCATTAGGCAAGAGACTAAACAAATTATGACCAACGTTTTTTATTCAACGTTTTAACGTTTTAAAATTTTTTCCGCGTTTTTTTAACGTTTTTATATTTTTTTCTGGAACGTTATTTGACATCTGTGAAACGATATGAAATGAACTGAGTTGAACTAACATTTCAGATTAGGCTCACTTTACTTGCATCTAAGCAGTGTCCTAAACGACAAAACTAAACTAAACTATAAAACTGCGAGTTTATTTATTTTATTTTATTTATTTCATTTGTTCAAGCTGCAAGTTTAGTTCAGTTTAGTTTAGTTGCATTTTACGGATTGTAATAAAAAGATAAACTTGCAGTTCAATTCATTTTGATACATTATACCCCGTTTACACGATCGAGCAAACATCGAGCTAGCTCGACGAGCTATGGTAATTAGCACGCTAATTAAGAGGACGGGCGGGTTGTAATTGGAAGGCCTATATAACACGTGATCAGCTGTGTGCCAAGCCTAGGCCTACGTTTGAGCCAGGGGCGGGGTTCCATCAGGCCTGCGTGATGTTTGCTCGATGTTTGCTGGATCGTGAAAACGGGGTATTAGATTTCATTTCATTTCTGTCCCTAAACAAGCCTTTAATGGACTAGTCGGGTGTGTAGCCTAGACAACGCACCTCGGTGTGAGCTGATGTGGTACTCAAGCTCGTATGCGTGTGTAAAGTTGCGTCTACAGATGGTACAGGTGACCCCTGTGACCGCGGCACCGGCTGATGACACTGTCTTGCTGTGTGTCCGTCGCACGTGACTGTCATGTGCCGCGTGCGACGCAAACGGCTTCCCACAGTGCTTGCACTGCAAGTACACACACATAATTATACACAGCTATTGTATTAGGCCTACTGCCCGCGGAAGCAAAAATTACTAATGTTTTAGCATTGCACAGGCGAAGGCGTCACTGGGGCACGTGCCGCCCCAAGAAGCCTACTCAGTTACTCAAAATATAGTGCCAAATTGTCCCAAAACATTTCATTTTCACACATAAAATTTGAAAATTTACTCCGGAAAGAGCACAATCCCGTCTACGAACCCTTTCCCCGATGTGGACAGACACGGCACAGCCCTCTTTCCATACCCCTTCTACGATGGGAAAGGGACATTCCTCCTCACATCTTACCCCTCAGGTGCCCCCTACATTCAAATGCTTGTTACGCCACTGCAGCATAATGCACTGTGGTCACAATAACTCATAAACCGCTGCACTTACATGAAACTTGATGACGTTCTGCGTGAACACGTATCTTGAGAATTCCAAAAACCTATTAAATTTCAAGGTTGATGCTCAGGGTTTCGTGGTTGTTTTGCGTGTGTAACGCGTCAGGCAATGAGAAACGTCAGCTTGCAAATTGTGGTCCGCAGAATATTTTGGGTCCGCCGACTGACTGGCTATTATAATTTTTTTGCATGGCGCGGGTTCTAGCCAGTGATTTGCCTGACTTTTGTGTTTTCTTGTCATAACAGACGCATTTTTTAACGAAAGTAAACTTGTATGAACGTGTTTATTAACACAAATTTTAATTCTTAATTTTCGTTAATCAGAACAGAATTTTATTACAATCAATAATGTCAGCCGTAAAAAAGACTATACTCAGTAGGCCTAGGCACCTTAAACGGTTTTTCGCCGGAATGTTGTCGAATGTGAGTCCTCAGAATGCTTGACGCTGTAAACGCTTTACTGCAGTAGACGCATTTGTACGGACGCTCGCCGCTATGCACCTATACAGCATACAGTTCGATCAATCAATCATATATCACTGCTTCATATAAAACAAGAAGCCCAGCTGTCGCTAGGGTGGGTTCACTGTATGCCGGTGTCCGAAAACAGCAAATGTGAACAGGGCCGGATTTAGCTGGTGGAAGGCCTGGGGCCCCTGGTGGGAGGCCTGGGCCCAGTGGCGTATTTGGGATTTCAGAAAGGGATTGGCTATCGAATTACAGGGTTTTAAAAATTGAGGGGTTTGGTGGGAGACCCCTGTTGGTAGGAGGCCTGGGGCCCGGGGCCCGCCGCCCCCTCCTAAATCCGGCCCTGAATGTGAACGCCTATTAGTGATTAATAGCAACCTTGTCGTTATCTCTCACCGTTTCTGAGATACGACGTACCGTTTAGCCATAATAGCGCGTACTGACCTTCAAGGTTATCCAAGGTCAATAATTTTCTTGTCATTTAAAAGGCTATATGCGATCTCTTATTAGTGATTAACAGCAGCATAGGCTTTATATCTCGCCGTTTAGCCGCAATCATATCCGTTACGGACGAACGGACAGACGACAGATAACTCGTAGCAAAGGGACCTGCTTACATCTTAACGGTCGGCCCAATTATGACACTATTGCACGGAGAGGTTAGAAGCTACAGCTTTTAGCGGTGACCAATCCCGAAGCTACGGAGCATCACCTGCCACGTGGGATCAGTGTGTTACCTCCTATAGGTCTGGTGGTGAATAATATTAAATCACACACAGCTTGCACTGGTACTTTTTTCAATTTTTGGCTGCAGCCATGCGTCATAAAGCAGACAACGGTGCAGACTATGCCACCTGATCGCATTCTAAGTAGATTAAACCACGGTCTGGAGTGGTATAAGCTCGTGCTCGCTTATCCACTGTACCTGTGCAGTACCTAGCACGTAATATACACCGTTTCCCAAAATTAGCGGCACCCCTACAGACAAGTTAGTGTAAAATCGTTAATGTCTAACAGATTGTTTTTTTTTTTACAAAATTTAAACCAGTCATTGAGACAATCATTCTGAACTTGTCTTTAAAGTTTGAGCTTAAAGTGGCCACTTTTGATCTCGACGCAAGCTCATAGTCTAAGGCGAGTACGCTGCTGCTTGATCCCTTTGTCAATAACAATGCATTGAACGTATCTTAATGTAAACAAACTCCGACGTCATAGTGACGTTACACTGAGCACACACGGTAAGTTGCGTACGTCACAATGGGTGTGACTGTAAGTGATGTTAAGATAGTGCAGTGTAGGATATTTCGTTGAAATCCATGAACTACAAACTGAATTAGGTGTGTTTGAAACAGGGGTGCCGCTAATTTTGGGACACTGTGTACGTAGGCCTACGTACCCTCATGTGTTTGTTGAGACTGGACGACTGGCTAAAGCTCTTGGCGCAGACGACGCACTTGTGAGGACGGTGTTTCTCGTGCACGTGAAGAATGTGAATGCGCAGCCGATCGCGCTTCTCAAACGACCTGCAACGGAACATTACGTGCACTAGCAAAGTTCCCGCCGTACGGGCGGGAGGACCTTTAAAAAGTGACTGTCATTCGCCAGATGACGCCGCGAAGAATTCACTACACGCTGCGCTAAGCACTATACTGACGACCAGCCGGCAACTCAATCCCCCATGCAGTCTGCCGGTACGGGTGAGTAAGGGTCAAGTTAGAGGCGCACGTACCTAAGACGCAAAGACTCAAACGCTGCGGTCGGGGTCTGTGACCCTGCAACAGAGAAGGCGCCAAAAGAGTATGACAGAGAGACAAACAAATAGAAAAACAAACAAACTTTCCGCGCATTATAGTGAAATTGCAGCTAAACCACACACACTGTCTCACAGACCACACACAAACCATCCCATAAGTTCAGACTTGGTCAACGTAAGTCAACGGTCAACTCAGCCTTCTACATTCAGCGAAATGGGAAATAAGTAGTAGGCCTAGAGTACGCGCTACGGAGTGAAGGTAAGCTTAGTGTGGCTGATTGGGGCGCTGGTATGTCTGCTTGCTGCAAACTGCAGGTTTAATTGTTCACTGACGCGGGCAATGGATGGCTGCATAGTGCGCTGCGATATCGTGACAATCAGCTGCCACTTCCGATACTGTAAAGCGCTTTTGGCCACGAGTCCGTCTCATGTCACAATGGCTGTAGCAAGTACCGGATTATATTTTATTTTTTGCCCCTCCTATAAAAAAAATATGTGTGCATCTTTACTTTGAACTATGCCGTACCCACACCTGCACGCTTTCCCCGTCTCCTTCATGTCACCATAAACCGCTTGACTAATTCAGATTCCCGAAACCGGAAATGAGCCCCTGGGCAAAAAAATTATCCTGCGGATTCACCCTCCCAGCCGACTTTATAAAGAGTTTTTTAAAATGTCGTAAGCTATCTAACAATTATCGACGCTCAAGCATGATATGAAGGGCGACCATGAAAACTGCCGTGTTTCATGTTTCAACCTAAATTTGTCACGAGTTATTCTACATTAAGCTAAGAATCATCTGATTCGAGATGTTTTACGTTAATCCGTCAATAGCATATTACCCATGAGGGGGCCCGGGCACTGTGGCACGCCCCCTTTCTACCTACTCACGTACTTAAAATAGTACCAGACATGTACCACAACACTTTATTTTCACACAAAAATCGAACAAATTTCTGGGGGGAAAGTATCCCCTCCCCAAACTTACGGTTGAGAGGGGACACTCCTCTCCATCCTCACCCTTCAAGTGCCCCCTACATTCATATTCTGGCTACGCCATATAATCCGTTAATTATCGTTGCGAATTGTGCAAAAAAATTAAATATGGTATAAACGGTATAAATATGTAATGACGTATTAGTTGCTTTACCTAGTGCAGAGGTGGCAGGGAAACTTGCGGTCGCCCTGGTCGACACATCGCGTGTATTTGAGGTGTTTGTCTCGGTAGTACTGATAGGCAAACACCTTCCCGCATCTTTCACACTGATAACCGGCGCTGCCTACACACAGATAAAAGAACATTATATCTATTGGAACGCTAACAAAACGCAGTTGAAATGATCGTAAAATACTGTTGCGATACCACCTAAAAAGCAAACAAAATAAAACTAGAAGGGCACTCGGAGAAGTCGGACAGCACAAACCTGCGTACGCCAATTTTTACGCGCGACAGCAAAATATTAAGCGCGTCGTATAGCTATCGTAGCGACGTCTGCCTGCGTGACTGTCAGCTGTCCTGCAGCAGACGTATCGTGCTCTGACGTGTCTCGGTGCATCTACGCCCAGTGTTTAACCGCCAAGAAATAAGTGGGCCCCTATACGTTTCAACACAGCTTATATTACTGTGTGTTATGTCTTGCTTCACATACTCCCATAATACACTGTAGGCCGTGTTAAAATCTATATTTATTATAGGCTTATTGTAGCAATAGAAACATAATTATTAGCCGGCCGTACTTAAGTAACGGTCGAGCTATTTGCATGGTAGTCGTCCGTCCGTCTTTCCGTCTGCTCGTCCGTCGTCTGTCACGGATGTATTGTGGCTAAGCGTTAGGTCATAGGGAAAAACTTTTACATAAATAATTAGCCATGTGCCATACACCTAGGCACGCAAAATTTTAGCGGTCTAGTCCAAATTGAAGAAGGGTAAGGGTAAGGGTAAGGGTAAGAAATTCAGTGGAAAACTTGCCATATTTCGGAAACGGTGAGAGTTACGGCCAAGGTTACTACTGATCACTAATACGAAGTGGCATATTGGCTTTCAAATGAGTTAAAAATTATAGACCCTGGATAACCTTGAAGGTCACTGACAATTAGTACGATTGGTTATCCTAGCGACAGCTAAGCTTTTTGTTTTTTTGTAATACAGTAAGCTTATTACGGCACGTACTCTCGCAGTCGTCGATGGTTTCGTTGCGAGTAAGTCCATCGTCCAGACCGTTGTCGGTGGTCGCCGTAGATGCGGCCGAGTCCCTCAGACCGACGGGTATTCCCATGAATTTGACGTAACACTCGGTGTCGTACCAGACCAGCAGTTCGACCCCCGGCCTCAGGGCGCAACAAGCCTCGTAGTAGATCTGACCATCGGTCTGGATGGCTACCAGATTCTGCTCCAGCGAGTGGCGCGCGCAGTTGACGTACGCCATCCAGTTGCCGCTCGTACCGCGACCGTCGATAAAGTGACTTAGACGACCGTCTTTGAATATCTGCAGCGCCAGACGTCATAAAACTCTACTTAAAACTCTACTTTTCCAACCTCACACCTATCCAGGAGCATTCTCTAAAAGCATTTTCTATGCACCTTATCACGATGTATTTCGACGAGCGCGCTGTATGCCCTCGGTCCCCAATCGGCTCATCAAATAGGGGCCTAACAGTTTGCTGTTAAAAATGAAAGTCAGATCTGCATGAAATCGTAAAAATAAAAACGAATCTAAAAATCCAACCTAACACGATTCTAAACCTCCACCCTTATGTCCTAATTTTAACTCTAACTCGAATCTTTACCGTAAAGATAATACTGTAAATATGCCCTTTACTTGTGCTTATTCTAATCCTAATCCTGAACTAAACTATTGTCGCAGCTTTAAGCAATAAAAATAAAAAATACCCAAAATTTTAAACATGACCTAACCTTATCCCGTTTATCTTCACATTGCCATTCTTCACTTTTTAAGCATCTTTTGCAACATGTTTCCCCAAACACTGTATAGGCTATACCCCACCCTTCCCCACATCCTGTTAGCTACTTTCGAAAAAAATCGTTACCTGCCAGGGCCGAGTTTAAACCCAATTAGACCATGTTCGGAAAAATAAAATATTGTATACATTTTCTCTTTATGAAATAAAGCAATGAACTTTTAAATGTCGCAACAAAGCATAAAGTCCCCAAAGCGTAAATATCGCGCTACTGGCCGACATCTTACAGCCCCCTGTATGTAACTCCTGTTCGGTTAAACATGCGGAACACGTCCCATCCATATCTGCTTCTTGGATAGGCTAGGCCTACTTGCGGCAAAATTCACGTTACTCGCCAAAGCTGTGTGTAGTCAGAGTTCACAAAATGCATAAACCTATTATTAAATCTCCGTCACTAGTTGTCGGCTCGTATACCTCCCACATGAAGCTATTGTCGTCGTTAGTCTTAATCTCGCTGGTGTTGACGACTTTGCCGCAGAATGGTCCATAGCGAGTTTTCCTCGGAATGACTTCATCTCGGCCGCAGAACACGCCGTAATGGACCGCACCACCAAATGTCTCTTCACGTAGCTCCAAGCCTACCACACACGTACAACAACCTGACTTCATGAAGATAAAGATAAAGATAAATATCCGGCAACATGCTATAGCGCTTATTACACCAAAAGCGCTTTACAGTCACGGAAGTGGCAGGTGGTTGGCGTGGACTAATAATACCGCAACACACTATGCGGCCATCCATTGCCAGCGTCAACAACAGTTGGCCACGGGCCACTTTTTAAACCCACATCCAACCCGACCGGCCTGACTGCAGCTAGCAGACATACCACTCAGCCACACTATAGGCCTTCACCCTGTAATCCACAAGCTAAAAATTTCACTAATTATTTCCGTCCCGCTAAGACATTTAGGCCTATTCTTATTGTTCTGTCTGTCTCTGTTCTTTATTCTGTATGTTTCTGTGTCTGTCTGTCTCTGTCTGTTGTTACCAAACTATTCTTTGGTGAATAAAGATTGATATAATATTGAGTTGACCCGAACACATCATCATACGTTTCTTCACTCAGTTCCAAGCCTTCAAATACACAGTATCGAAGATTGAAACAATGATCGGTTTGACAAAGCCGTAGCAAAGAATATGGATAGCGATCCACAAAATTTAATCAACAAACTGTTTACAAATTTTTCAGCAATTTAGCCGACAAATAAACAAACACAATGAAACAAACAGAAGCAAAAACATGATCAAATTCATTTAGCTCACATAATCCTCAGTGGCGTCGAAAAAGGAGAGCAGGAAAGCAAATGTCTTTTTCCAATTTCAGCCTATCGGTAAATTTTTTTGACATTCCTCGAAAGATATAAATTATAGAATTAATACCCCGTTTTGGAGACGAAAGCTAAATACAATTCTGAGCTCCAAATATCTCCTCTGTCTGAAATTTGCAACTTTTTTCCGGCTGCTACTTTTTTAACCCCCTACGCCACTGGTAAATTGATAATGCTTACCTTCTGGTAGTTCGACGCTAGACGGATCAGGGCAGAGCGCCATTGATGACTTAGACATCGGTGCACAGCCAGACAGTATGCGATCCATTCCTTGCAAATAACATACAAAACCATGCACATTTTAAACACTGTTGAAAATGCAATGCATTGCAACATTTTAAAGCTTTCTTTTCTGATAAAGCCTACATGACTTGTTTTGACAATTTGGATATCTAAGAATTTTATACGCAGGCTCTCTATTTAACAGTACAGCTCGTTTATCGGGTCGCCTGTTTATTGATAGCACGCACTTCATGCACAAAGCCAGACTGACAAGAGTTCTGTTACGTTGTCTATTCAGCTATTCTCTAGTAATGTAAAGCGACGAAGTGACTACATAAATGACAGCACTGAAGAATTTGCACAACAAAACGCTAGTAGAGCACTGTACATATAGTTGACTGTAAATTTGACTTTCTATGATAATTAGCCAACTGATGCAGTATTTTTCCCTCAGTGTTGCTTTGCTTGTGTAGTTTTTTTTAATAACCGAGTTTGGGCAGTTGCAAGATTGACGACGTTTTTAGTGGGTTTCTAAGTGGGTTTACACAGTAAAACCCGCTGGGTTTTACTGAGTATGCGCGATTGAGGAGCCCGGGTGTTCAAACCCCGAATAATAGTGTGTGTTTATACGGCGGTTTGGTAGTCTGACGTTTAAGACGTTAGACTTCTTTCGCTATCGTATGTTTACTAGGCTACTAGCCTACTTGGATGAGTGACTGTATACCAACAGGTAAACCATCTCTGTAGGCTTATATAGGCTAACCAACACCAAAATAAACTCAGTCTTCCATCCCTCTGGGGTAGATAAAATAGATAAATCGAGTACCGGCCTGCTTGGCTTGATTTAAGGAGGAACGCGTTCACCTGTGTTGGTTCGTAGGCCGGCAAACACTGTCTATATGGCAAGTGATGCTCCGTAGTTTTGAGACAGGTTTCCTATATGAAGGCTATGTATTTTCACCGTAGCTGAGTTCGTTGATGCGCAGGCCTGACAGCGAGTGTGTGCCGCCGCAGACACCGGCACTCATCGCGCCGTTCTCCTGCAGTGCTGAATGTTCCTCCTCGGTCCTTGACCTTGCGTAGCCGTACAGCACCAGGTGAAGGTCGGCCGCAGTGAACAGTGGAGCCGGGGCGGCCAGGAATCCACCACGGTGGTGAGCTGCATATGGTAGGGGCGGCAGCTGGGCCGGGTGACTGGGCCGATGAGGGTG
>Ga0209367_1007771_pt1 | contig 14738 bp, 8 predicted proteins | sample WorMetLIZISLAND2_FD_187412 | JGI IMG/M metagenome (GOLD analysis project Ga0209367, IMG submission 187412) | Marine gutless worms symbiont microbial communities from Max Planck institute for Marine Microbiology, Germany - Olavius geniculatus... ... | reverse complement strand
AACACAGTAACACACAGTATTTAATAAAATATGTGACAAACGCACATAATAAAATAGCAAAACAGAAGAGAAATGTAATTTAGACAAGGTAACATAGCATAAAATAATTAGACACAGTCAAAAAGAGATCTAACTAAAAAAGACTGTTTATGCAATTTTTTACTACAAACAGGCAACACAGTATCATTATTGATGTTATCAAAAACTTTGTTCTTGTTTATTTAAATATTACTTTTGATTCACAGCATGCATAAACAAAATCGCAAGCATTTATTTTCTGTCAGATTATTGTGTTGCTGTTATAGCAGACATGAGCTTTTCTGCTGCTATAATGCCAAAATAAATTTATATCGTAATGCAAATGCTAATTTTGCTAGAATTGGTAAGACGTGTTCTGAAGATTTCACATTGCGGTGCTCAGTTATTTAATTTAATTTTTTAACCGACCGTACTAACGGTAGTGCTTATGGTACAAGATTGTCAATCAATCAATCAATCAATTAATCAATCAAAAAATAACCACTTACAAAAGTGACCAGTGGTGTACAACACACCTAAAACTGTTGTCTGCCAGTTGTTTGTTGTCTGCAACGCATGTATCGTGGCTAAACAGCACGTCTTACCGGAAAACTGTCTGAACAATAAATACGGTTGCCCGATTGATAATACAGATAGCTTTTGCGTAGATTCTCTGTTGCTTAGCAGTACGCTTGACTATACTAGCGACAGCTGAGCTTCTTGTTACGCCACCTGTATTTAGTAATACCTAGTAATAGAAAAAGTTATGTCTTCTACTTTGTTTTTTATAATTTTTATTTAGCACTTTTCTGAAACCAACAGCGAACCAAGACCAAAATTGGGGAACAAATGACTTTTACCTGAAAGAAATTGGGACCAAATTTCGGCGAGATCCGTTGAGGGGTTTCGGAGGGAGGACATTTTTACCACAAATATATTGTGTAATCGACGGCTTGACGGTCTTGCTTCAAAGTTTTAGTTAAAGTGTATGTTTGCATGCAGTATTATGTTGTAGGCCTGTATTGTAATTGGTACTATTTTTCGGTGAATAGAAGGTGCATTATGTTTCAGGGTTCGGTGGCCTATGTGGCCCAACAGGCGTGGATACAGAACGCCACGGTGCGCGATAACATTCTGTTTGGCAAAGCGTTCGATGAAGAACGTTACAATCGCATTCTGGACGCGTGCGCTTTGCGGCCTGATCTGCAAATACTTCCAGCCGGAGATGCCACCGAGATCGGAGAAAAGGTATCGTTGTCGTCTTTTTTTAGAAATTTATTTTCTTTAATTCTTTAGGGATTTTTTATCTACTAAGAAATATACAAAAGAAAATGTCTAAGGCGTGTGTTGCGTCATGATTTTCCAGTGAGAACAGTATTAGAATGACCGACTGCCGGGGAAGAAGGGAAGAGGGTGATCGAAGGAAATGTTGCCGAGTTGGTTACTGGAGACAAGTGCAGGGATAGAGGGCTGAGTTGATATAGATGCTACGTTGTGCTTTTCGTCAGGATATTAATTTGAGCGGTAGACAGAAACGACTTATTTTGTGCATAACAAGTGCTGCAAACCCAGTGTTTGAATTGCCGGAGGGGGGATGATCGAACCCCCAGCTGTTTTTAGCCCCCAGCACACTGTCCAATTATTTACTGGCGGTCAGCTATATATTATATAAATAAAATTCACATCAAAATTTTTGTCGGACTCAACAGTCAAGAAATTTTACTCTCTCCCATTTAATTTTTCGCAATTAAAAAACTGTGTATACCAGAACAGTGACATTTACCTAACCCAGAGGGAGAGAAGGCTGAGTTGGAATTGATGCCATTTTGTTGTTTGTCGTTGGTCGGGGTATTAACCTGAGCGGTGGATAAAAGCAGCGTATCGCATTAGCCTTTGCTGTATATCAGGACTGTGACATATACCATAACCCCAGCAAAAAGAGGCCTGTACTGGATATACCTGCCCCGGAGGGATGGAAGGCTGAGTTGATGTTAGGGATCAAAAAGTTTTACAAGCAGCTCACATAAACTATGGGCTAGATCGACATGTTTTATGAGACAGTTTATCAGCGACTGTATCTAGTTTTCCACGCGAAGGTTAATCGCCTTCGGTCTATTCTGGAGGGATAAAAGACTGAGTTGTATATTTTATGTTGTGTTTGTTGTTAGGGTATTAACCTAAGCGGTGGACAGAAACAACGTATCGCCGTGGCGCGAGCAGTGTATCAGGACTGTGACATTTACCTGTTGGACGACCCACTGAGTGCCGTTGATTCTCACGTTGGCAAACACATCTTTGACCAAGTCATCAGTGGAAAAACCGGACTGCTCCGCGATAAGGTATTTTGCCAGTGGCGTTGTGACAGGTGGAGTGCAGGGGAAGAGCATTTATTCCCTTTCTCTAAATTTTTGGCTGTCAAAAAATTGTTCGAAAATTTTCAGCCCAAAAGTTTGCATTTTTGAACGAAAGTTTTTCGACGAGAAAAAAGATTTTCCGACATTTTCCAGCAGACAAACACATAGGTTGGGCAAATTGTCGTAAAACTCCATTTTCGGAAAAATTCCGCGGCAAAATTGATTAAAATTTTTACCACCCGTGATTTCCTGTGTCCGAAATTTGCCAGTGTCTGTCAGAAAATCGATGTAACTTTCTGCTTTGCCTAATTTTTAATTCACGACCCGCTGACAGCGGCTGTTAATCATTTTATTTTGTTGGTATAATTTGTTACTAGTTTGTGATTTCCAGTGTTTATTTTTTCGAATACTTTTTATAGAAATTTTAAACGTTTTTTAAATAGAAAAGGGTTAAAGACAAAAACTTGACAGAAATAAAAAAAACGTTAAAAACGTTTATGATATCCATGCTGTGGACTCGTTTGCTGGTGAGGCGCGGTATCCAGTGCTTACCGATGGTTGACAATATCGTCAATTTGTACCTGTACTCAATCTTGTATTCTCGAGTTCACCTGGCAGGTCATTGATCACAGGACATGACCACAGGTAAATTATCTCGGTATATTAAGGTCAACTTAGCCTTCTATCCCTGTGGGGTAGATAAGTCGAGTATCGGCCTGTCTGGCTGGGGTTAAGACGGGACGCGTTCACCTGTGTCTAGTGGCAGCTAATACTGCGTGATTTTATATGGCAGGTGACGCTTCGTAGTTTCGTTTGGCTTTACCTGTATTGTTTATTGACACGGCAGACTCGTCTGCTGGTAACACACGGCATCCAGTGGTTACCGATGGTGGACAATATCGTCGTAATTGTTGACGGAGAAATCTCTGAAGCTGGTTCATACGATGAACTGCTGTCACACGACCAGGCGTTCGCTCAGTTCCTTAGAACTTATCTACAGCAACAGGATGCAGACGAAGACGACGACGACGAAGAGAGTTTGTAACTCTTATTTATTTATTACTTTTTATACGGTTTATACACACGTCTAATCATTTACAACAGTGAAGACTGTTGATTTTTGCTTCATTTGTTACGTGTTCTTTCTAAACGTGAGTGTTTTAACCGTCGGTTTGTTTGTGTAGGCATTGTTAATTTAGTTTAAATGCTCTAACGAGTCTGGTACGTGCTGATCGTGTAACACGTTTGTTGCAAACTTTCACTGGTTGATTTGTTTACTGGGCAAATAAATGACTGATTTATTTATTTAAGAATCGCAAGTGTGGGCACGTCACGAGTCACTGCATAAAAGCGCAAAATTACGGAGCAGATTTGGCCTACTTTTGAATGTACAAATTACATGTATAACAGTTAAATTAGACATAATCTTAATAATTTTTTTTTCCGAATTTGATTTAAGCTAAAGCTTTACCCAAAGCCACTGGGAGAGCTTACAGCGCTCACCAGACCTCTAGCTGGATTTTAGGGGTTCTATTTTTAAGGAAAGAAGAGAAACAGCGGTATAAAATGAACCGTCAATAATGCACGCCCGCATGCCCATCTACAGCTTTTTGTCCTAACCTCTTACGCACAAGTGTAAATGTTTTGTTAATTTATCTATTATGATACCATATTTATTATATTTTTATATGCGTGTACTGCAGTACAGAACTTGAAGTCTCAGCTAGTACAGAGAGTTCACTCGGTGCAAAGTGCGGGCTCCGCCAATGAAGAGGACAAAGAAACGACTTATCAGAGAACTGTCTCCAGAGACGCCGTAGCTAACAGGTTAACTTTGTATATGTATATGATATAGTTACTCATAGGAAACTCATCTCAAAGGTACGGAACGCCATCTGATATATGGGATCGCAGTGTTACGTCCCAGTGAGACGTAACACTGAGACTTTACGAGAGACTTTACGAACTTCATGTCTTAAGGCGCGTACGGCGCGACATAACTTAACTGAACTTATCTTAACTGAACTGAAATAGCATGTTTATGGACGAACTGCTTCAGACAATCAAAACTGGACGTCGACTCCAGAATAGTGATGCGAGCGTTTCGCGTTTAAACTGTCATACTCACTTTATTTACTTACTTGGAGTATTGGACCATGCTCCTAATAGTTACCGGGTACTGCTAGAAAAAGCTAGCTTATAGGCCGTTAGCTATCGGCCGACGCTGACTATGAATATGAATGGCTATGAATATCACAGCATGTCACGGCGGCTACTGCGGACAGCTTTAGTCTTGTGCAAGGCTTGGCAGTTTGGTTGTTCGTGTTCACAAACAGGAGTCGTTCGTCGTCCTTGACAAGTCCCAGTCTGCTCAAACGACAGAAAAGTAAGCTGGAAGCTGACGAAAAACCGGCCACCAAGATCGCGACGGATAAAATCATACAGGAAGAAATTTCAGCGGCTGGAAAGGTTTTTTGCATGCTTTCTTTACATAGGCCTAATGCCGATTTAAAGCACGTTTTATTGGTCGATGCTACATTAAGCTTATATTGGCGATTTTTTGTCATAACGTCATCGGAATAGCGTATGTGGCGGATTTTAGGCCTACCCTCTCAGAAAATGAAAAAAAGACAGTCCTTGCGATTTTAAAACGCTAAACGATTGAAAAATTGATTGTGCCTGGCAGAATAAACGATCGATGGGCTATCGACTACAATGTGACAAAAATATCACTGTTTGCGGTTGTAAAGAATTGTTAATGACTGTTCGACTGTGGATGAATGATGTATAGGTATCATATTCCGTCTACTGGTTATACATCAAATCACTCGGCGTCCTGCTTACTATGGGGATGTTCGGGTTTTTTCTACTGTCTCAGTTAGCGGCTATCTTGTCCAGTGTGTGGTTGAGCAAGTGGACCAGTGACCCGGTGCTAAAGAACGCAAGCCTCAGCAACACGACGCAATTCTCCACTCGGCAAAATTCGTTCCTTGGCATCTACGGAGCTTTCAGCGGCGCGCAGGGTAATTAAAGGTTGTCTGTCGTTTTTTATTGTGACCCATGTCAAAGCTACGGAGCGTTTCCTGCCATCTGGTGGATACACACCGGCAGCAACACGACGCAGTTGACCAGTGATCAGAATTTGTTTCTTAAAATCTAAGGAGCTTTCAGGTAATTAAAAGTTAAGAAGGTTTAAAGTTGTTCGTAGCTTTTAGTGGTAATCTATTCTAGAGCTACGGAGCGTCACCTGCCATATGGGATTACACAGTGTTAGCTGCCACCCGGCACAGGTGAACGTGCCCCACCTTAACCCTAGCCAGAGAGGCCGGTACTCGATTTACCTATCCCGGAGGGATCGAAGCTGAGTTGGTGTTGTTTATATACCGAGATAGTTTATATATTTGTCTTATACGTTACACCACCAAATCACCTGTATGATCGCACATGGCAGGTGACGCTCAGCAGCTTTGAAATGTGTGCCGTTTGTATACAGCGCTGTGCGTGGTGGTCTACGCGCTGTTGTTTGCTCTAATGAGTGTTCACTCGTCGCGTATTTTGCACTCACGGATGCTTGCCAATATCCTGCGATCACCGATGATGTTCTTTGATACTACGCCCATCGGCCGCATCCTCAACCGGTCTGTATAGTGCAGAAGTTAATTATGATGTTAATTATCACAGTAACTGCGATTATATTTAATAGAGGGACCGACGCAAAACTAGAATTAGCCTATAACACCGCAGCACTTCTTTTTAATTTCGAATATTTATTATTGGCTTCGCTTAAATGTTCGACTATGTTGTGATCATTATGAGCTGCCGTTAAACTTCTATGTAAGATTCAGGGAGTCAGTAAAAATTAGCTTGGTCTGTTCTTATTTAAACTGAGAGCTGGATTGTTTTTTAGTCGTATTATCAGAAAGCATTCACCTATGTGTTGAATTCGGAACTGTAATTTTGCTATTATTATTTTTATATTGCTGTTATCGATTGTGTTGTTGAACTTATATTCCGTATTTAGTAGAGTAAAGGTCTTTTCTTTTTTTGTGTGTTTTTTTGTATGTTTATAACTGTATTTGTGTACGCTTTTATAATAAATATACATCACAGGTTTTCGCGAGATATGGAGACGGTTGACGGTTTGTTGCCGTTCACGATTCGATCCTGGCTGTCGACAGCTTTTAACGTCGTCGCTACCGTTATAATTATCAGCTATTCTACACCTGTCTTTCTATCAGTCGTGATTCCGCTGTTCATCATCTACTACCTCATACAGGTGAGCTATTCTATTACCAATAGATACAGTAAGTCGTGATTATTTTAGTTTACCTGATATATGCAGGTACGTAATCACCACAGGTGAGTCTACAACGCACTCGCTGCCGCCAAATCTTATCAGAAAGTTATAAGATTTAAAGGGAATCGCACAGTGTTACCTGCCACCCTACGCAGGTGAACGCGCCCCGTCTCAACCTCAACCAGAGGGGCTGCTACCCGATATCGCCTACCACGAAGGGATGTAAGGCTGAGTTGACCTTGGTGCTGGTTATTTACCGAGATGGTTTACCTGTCCGGTGAGTCACCCGTCCAAGGAATAACCATTTGTTAGTGGCCCGCCAGGAGTCGAACCCGGGATTTCTTGGTCTTAAGTCCGGTACCCTAGCGATACGCCACCGAGTCAGCTTGGTAGTTCAACTAAACTGTCAGTAATGAAGATATGCAGAGCTGCGAAAATGTGCATATATACAGAGGTTTTACATTCCGACGTCTCGTCAGTTGAAGCGCATAGAGTCGACAACGCGGTCTCCAATCTACGTTCATTTCAGCGAGACAATCACCGGTAGCAGTACGATACGAGCCTTCGAACAGCAACGGCGTTTCATTCAATACTCAGAACAACTCGTCGACCACAACCTCGTCTACTACTTCTCCACCATCGCATCGTACAGGTTCAACTAATTACTGTCCGCGGTAGCATTGACAGTATTGTTTTCAGCTAGGTTTTTAGCTAAGTTTCTTTTTGCTTGTCTTATTTTTTCACCATGACCTTGTCTGCTATTTCTCCACTATTGCCTCGTACAGGTGTTTCTCTCTGTTAAATTAATTACTGTCCGCGGTAATGATGACAGTGTTGTTTTCAGCATTGTACTCAAAGTCTGCAGTTCTAATTTTGAAATGTGCAATGCAATTAAAAATTTGTGCAGTTTCAAATCCGTATGACAACTGCCTAGTTGTTGAGGAGAGTTCGAATGTCATCGACGTTTTCGTCATTCGGCCTCAATTTTTTAGCTTCACGGTCTTGACCTTTGTGCATTTTTAAAGTTTTCCTAGGATAAATCGTGATTATTTATTACGGCTAGTAATAACAAGTGGTTGAAATCGTGCTGTGCAGATGGCTGGGCTTTCGCTTGGAAATGCTCGGAGCGCTCATTATTCTCTCAGCGGCTATATTCGCCGTGCTGGCACGCGGCAGCATTACAGGCGGCATTGTAGGACTCTCCATCACTTATGCTCTACAGGTAAGATGAAGAAAGGTACATGTGGTGTAATAACCGATCACAGAGCTACGGAGCGTCACCTGCCATATGGGATTACTCAGTGTTAGCTGTCACCCACGCGACACAGGTAAAGGCACCCTGCCTTAACCCCAACCGGACAAGCCGGTACTCAATTTACCTACCTCAAAGGGATGAAAGGTTGAGTTGACCTTGGTGTTGGTTAGACACTGAGATGGTTTACCTGTGTGCAGACAGTCACCCATTCGAGCAGTTAGCACTTATAGTGACCCGACCGAGAGTCGAACCCACGACCTGCTGATCGCAAGTTTGGTGCCAAACCGTTACGCTAATAAAGAGATATGATAGCTTCAACCTACTTCCATATAGTCACTGTCAGTGGCGTAGTGGCTGCGGTACCGGGAAAGAAGGGTATTGTTCACCCTAATTTTTTGCTGGCGAAAAATTTCCGGAAACCTCTTGTCGCAAAATCTGCGTCCGAACGTGCAAAATTTGGGATCCGTTTTGGAGGAATATAAAACAAAGTTGAATTTTTCTACGTTCCAATAATCTACCTTGCCGGAAATTGCAAAAAAAACAGATAGACAACTTTGCGATAGCTAAGACAAGGCTTCTGCATAGCAAGCTGTGCTGACGCCGCGTATGAATCTATAAATACTAGCACGTTTTAGTTAAATGTCAAGCACTGAAGTTGCTCGATGTTTTCGTTGTAGGTGACGCAGTCGTTGAATTGGATGGTGCGAATGTCAACTGATCTGGAAACGAACATTGTCTCAGTCGAAAGAATAAACGAGTACTCGGAAACACCTACCGAGGTTTGATATATAAGTTATTTATTTTGCAATGTCTTTTTTGCTTGTTAGCATCAGCGATTTTGATAGAGAAGAAACAATTTGTTATAACAAAACTCGAGTTCATTTTTCAATCTATCTCCATTTTGGTCATGCAAAATGGCAGTGAATAACAAGAAGTAAAGCTATAAAACTATAAGCATTGGCAGTCCTCATATACACTAAAAAACTAAAAACGATGTGCCGTCTGTCGATCTGTCGTCCGTAACGTTATGTACTGTGACTAAACGGTATGTCACAGGGGTTCGGCGACGGTACCGTTGGATATGGCAATGACGAGTTACTATTATAGGCTGTCAGTAGTAACCATGTTTCTAGCTGCAGCGGTTTGGCCGCAACTTTTATCGCAATGTTTCTCCCTGCGTCTATCATTTATATGTAAAAATTATCACATCGTATCCTAGAGTTGATTGTAACGTTACGTTACGTTGTAACGTATCAGCGTTAACATAGCATGTATAGAATTGTAGTCACCTCTGGAAAGTCGTTTTTTTCCGCAACTGAAAGTCGGACGCTGGTATTCATATGTAGGCTGAACAGTCGGCCCACCCAAATGAAAGTTGAGCTTTTTGTTTCGAATTGCTTGGTGTTGGTTAGACACTGAGATGGTTTACCTGTGTGCAGACAGTCACCCATTCGAGCAGTTACCACTTGATAGTGACCCGACCGAGAGTCGAACCCACGACCTGCTGATCGCAAGTTTGGTGCCAAACCGTTACACTAATAAAGAGATATGATAGCTTCAACCTACTTCCATATAGGCCTAGTCACTGTCAGTGGCGTAGTGGCTGCGGTACCGGGAAAGAAGGGTATATATTGCTGTTGCTACTAACTACCGTTGTTATTGCTGTAAGTGCAGCTACTGCCTTGCTGTTATGCTGAGCCCAAATGTTCATACTGTTTTGCTATATTACTGCTAAGCAAATGAATGATTTGATTTGATTTGATTTGATCTAGGCTGATTGGCATGAGGCACCTGTCTCGCCTGGCGCTGATTGGCCGTCGCAGGGTCACGTGACGTTCGACAACTTCGCCACGAAATATCGGCCCGGACTCGACCTGGTTCTCAACCGAGTCTCGTTTGACGTCCGACCCGGCGAAAAGGTACCGAAAACACCGATGTATCTCTCCGCATCAGTTTTTCTTTCCTCGACACTTTTGGTCGTTTTTATTTCGGCGCCTGCAGTTGCTCGCTTCCCGCCGCAAGAAAAGTGGCGTCATGTCAGGGGGTAATAGGGAGGTGATTATCGCCCACCTTATATTTTCGGCTGTCGGATAAATGTTGGAAAAATCCTCTGCTTGGCGCGAAGAAAAATCGTCGTCCAAAAACGCCAGATTTAAAGCTGAAACTCCACATGTTAGAAAATTTATGGGCTAAAGACAACGGAACATTTCTCCCCGGTGGCGTCGTGGTAGGGAAAGGGGAAAAAGAGAAGGGACAATTGCCAGCGGCGTCATGGGGGTAAAAAATGTAAATGGGGCGAAAAGCTTCAATTTTCCGACAGAATTCTGACAGACAGGTGCAACAAAATGCTCTGAAACTTTCAAACTTGTTTTTTAATTTTTTTCAAAATGGGGGTTTGTCAGTTTTAAATTTTACATTTTTTAGACCAAAGTTGTCCGAAATGCTAAAGATGTTCTGACAATTTTTCGTCAGCCTACAATTGGGGGGATTGCCCCACTGCTCCCTCTGCTGTCACGGCGCCACTCACAGTTGCCCGCACTAAATTTTTGGGTGTCAGAAAATTGTCGAAAAAAAATCCTTTCTGTCGGAAAATAAGTTTTCTCTATTTTTATTTTGTAGGGAATTTAGAGGCAAAATTGAAATTCCTTACACCTGTGATCTATTCTATCGGAAGCATGCAACGGTTTTTTCCTAATTGTGTCGGAATATTGCAACTTTCTGTTTTGCCTACTTTTTAACGTTTGTGCATGTCGGTAAAATCTTTAGAATAGCTTATGTATCATGAATGCTAACGGAACAAAAATATTGCATCAAATATCGTAAAACTTATTGTTTAACATGACATATACTGTGACGTTGACGTCCCGCTGCCGACAATGCTTCCTCTCAGTCACCCTGACATCTCGACACTGAGCAGATGCTGGAGGAGTTTCAGATTGATAAGCACTGTCGACATCGCGACCAGCGGATTGTGTCACGGTGCTACGGCTAGTCATCGATCTCAGGGTTATCTCCGGCTCCGGCGGAATAGTAGTCCGACGCCTACATTCTGATGTTACTGCGGGACAGATCACTGCGACAATCGAGCTGTTATATTCATAAATTAAGCTAATTAGACCGCCCATGCGTAGCAACGGGAGGGAGGGGGGTGGTAAAAGAGTGAGTAGTTTCTTAACGGGAAGCCTTATCATTTCGCTTCGTTTTATTTCTGTCATGTGACGTCATGTTGCCGTGCCGTCGTCGACGACGTTGGCGACCATGCGCTGCAAGAGAGCAATCGATTCTCCGAAGCCCGGCTGCTGAGCTCTATTGAGCTAACTTTGTCCTTCTGCGACTCACACAAACTATCCAGATACTTCAGTCCCTGATGACCCCTTGCTTCTTCTCCCCTTTATCCTCACCGTCAGCACCAATTTTGCTTCTACCAAATTCTCCAGACCGAGTCTTTTCAACACGTGCCCCAGGAAAGCAAGTTGCCGTTGACGTATTCGTTTCAGTAGTGTACGATGTACTCCTGCCGAGTTAAATACTTCCTCGTCACTTTTTCTCAGTCCATGATATTTTTAACATCTTCCGACTCTGCACCAAATTGTTATTTTTATTTTATCGTTTTGTACGTTTTAGTATCAATTACTTAGAAATAGTGTAGTATTTTACTTGCTTTTTTTCTATGGTGCTATTAGGTCGGAATAGTCGGCCGCACAGGAGCGGGAAAAAGTTCAATAACGTTGGCGCTATTTAGAATCATTGAAGCAGTCGAAGGCAACATAGTCGTCGACAACATCGACATATCTCAGCTAGCGCTATATCCGCTACGATCGAAAATTGTCATTTTGCCTCAGGTATATCTTTTCATTTCTGGAGAGTTTTGCATCTGCGTAAAAAGCATAAGAAAATAACGCTGACATTGTTACTTTCCCCGGTAGCGACGACAGTAATGTTTTCAACATCGTCACAATTTCCTTTGTTTGTTAGTTTAGTTTGTTCGTTTAATTGTTGCTATTGTAACTCATGAACCACTGCACAGAGCTTGAGCCTTGATGAAATTTTGCACGAACACAACCTTACCTCGACAACCACAAGAAGCGTATTGAATTTTAAGTTTATAGGTAAAAGGGCCTTCGGGCATCAAACCGTTTCCTTCCAGGCCCGTCGAGAGGCACAGCGGGGCCCGAGTGAACATTTTCGCTGGGCCTCCAAACATTTTTATAGGGCCCCTTTGGGGAGAAATTTTTTAATTTTTCTTTTTAAAATGATACATTTCGGTGTACTTTTTTATTTCTGAGCGACAGCGGGGCCCCCCAAACGTCGTGGGGCCTGGGGTAGTTTACCCCCCCCCACTCCACCCTTTCGACGGGCCTGTTTCCTTTAACTCTAATTTCTGGATACACACCTATGCAAATGTTCTTGTAATATTAGTTGTGGTGAATAAAAGCTGAATAATAATTTGTATTCGCAGGATCCGGTAATGTTCTCTGGCACTCTGCGAATGAATCTGGATCCGTTTGATGCATACCCGGACGCGCAGATCTGGCGAGCGCTGGAACACGCCCATCTCAAAGAATTCGTACGATCTCTGCCGGCTTCACTGATGTACGAATGCGGCGAATCCGGCCAGAATCTCAGGTATGAATTCACGAGGTAGTGTAGCAACAGTGTTAAGGTGAGGTGGGGGCAAAACTATAGACATTCACGTCGTTACTTTACGATGTCGCGTGCCAAAAGTTGTCAAAATGGGCCAATGTTTCGTGGAGTTATTAAAAAAAATAGCAATACTGGCACAGCTCTTTTCTGAGACACGATGTATACAGTTAGGTTAGTTGTTGTTATCGCGTGTTTTCAGTAATATTTGACTTTTACAAATCATTAATTTTGGCTTTGACTTTGACTTTTGCTTTGCGAGAATCATTTGACTTTGATTTTGAAGTACTGAAGAACTAGCCACATTTTATAGATGTGCATTTTAGTTTAAGGTTTATTAGTTTATTTGCAATAAAGTTTACATTGTAGCCTTTAGTCAGTCGAAAAGTGTATAGTACTGTTTAAATGAAAAACTGCATTTTTTGAATAGATCTATTTGTTCAGGCGTAAACTGCGTTTCAGTTGCTTAGCCTGGCATGCGAGAAAAGTGAAAGTGAGTATCAAATGAACTATAATTTATTTGGCTTTAACGTTTTTTGCATCAGAATCATTTGACTTGAGCTTTGACTTTGACTCAAGTCAGACACCACTGATTGGTGTGTTTGGAACAAATACTGCTTCGTAAGACAAATATACTGGTCCTAGATAAGGCAACGGCAGCTACCGCGGACAGATTTAGCTTTAAGCATTAAAAAGCAAGGCTTGGCAGTCTAGTTGCTACCTGTGCGTGCTAACGTGGGTCAGAGGCAGCTGATGTGTTTGGCGTGGACACTATTTCGTAAGACGCTATTTTGTTAGACGAAGATACTGGTACTAAGCGAGCCAACGGCAGCTACCGCGGAGATACCTAGCCTCTCGCAAGACTTGAAAATCTAGTTGTTACGTGTAAAAGTGAAAGTAAAGTTCAACACTTGCTATAGCGCTTCCTACAGTAACCCGAAAGCGCTTTACACTCTCGGAAGTGGCAGCTGATTTTCATGAGCTAATGATACCGCAGAGCAGTATGCGGCCATCCATTGCCCGCTTAAGCGAACAATTGGACCCGCGATTATCAGCCACCAGACATACCACCGTCCCAATCAGCCACATTAGGCCTTCACCCGTAGCTCGTAAGCTACTACTCATTTCCCATCTCACGGAGGCTAGGAGGCTGAGTTGGCCTGTGTCTGTTTTAGCGTGGGTCAGAGACAGCTGATGTGTTTGGCGCGGACGCTGCTTCGTAAGACGAAGATCCTGGTCCTGGACGAGGCTACAGCAGCGGTTGATATGGAAACGGATGAGCTGATACAGAAGACGATTCGTCAGGAGTTTGCTGACTGTACCGTGCTGACAATCGCACATCGTATCAACACTATCATGGACAGCGACAGGTAGCCTATATGCTGATGCATCTAATCAGGGATGGGGGGCTTCCAGGCGTCGTGGCCGTGGTAGGGACACGGCGGGCAATCGCTCTTCCCTAAATTTTGCGCAGTCAAAAATTTATCGAAAAAATTATTGTTGTCAAATGATATGCGACCAAAAGGCAAAATTCGAAGTAAAAATCACCATTTTGCAGAAATTTAGCGGCAAAATTGAACTTTTGAACGCCCTATCAAGAATTTGCAGCTGTTTGTCGGAAACGGTCGACATATGACATAGTTGATAGGTATTCACTGAACTGAATCCGACTAGCTTAAGCTAATTACTATCCGCAGTAGCAGGGACAGTATTGTTTTCAGCATCGCGGTGGAGTTTATTTCTTTATTTTTGTACTTTTTCTTTGTTACTGCGATAACTCGTGAACCGCTGCACTTAGCCCGACAAAATTTTGCACGAACATTATCTACCTTGACAACCGCAACAACCATGGGCCTATACTAAATTTCAATAAATCGATCTGTGTCTGGTAGCTGCAAATCGCGGGTCCAATTGTCAACCCATAATGTGCGTTATTGTTTTTTTAGTAGGCGTGTGGTTAATGTATGGAACCATTTACCATTTGATACTGATTTTTCTTCCCTTGCTAGGTTTAAAGCTGCTTTGAAACGTACTGATTTGTCTAAGTTTTTAACCTATTGTACTCATTAGGATAGTTGTCAGTGCTTCGTATGGAGCCTTTCTGTCCTTGCCTGACATTGTAATCTTATTTGTACCTGTGTTTAGCTTCTGTTCTTGAATGTCAGTGCTGAAC
>Ga0209367_1007770_pt1 | contig 14738 bp, 7 predicted proteins | sample WorMetLIZISLAND2_FD_187412 | JGI IMG/M metagenome (GOLD analysis project Ga0209367, IMG submission 187412) | Marine gutless worms symbiont microbial communities from Max Planck institute for Marine Microbiology, Germany - Olavius geniculatus... ... | reverse complement strand
GTTTTATCAGCAGCTTTTGTACGGATGTTGCTGTTTGCTGTGTGTCGCACTTTTGCACTAAGTAGTTGACATTGACTGTTTTGAGTCTTGACTTAGTGTAGTAAATATTCTTTGTTCAGAAATTTATTCGTTCGCATTAGCGCAGCACCTCGAAATAACGTCTGTGGGGCCCGTGAATTTCCAAAATTCTTTCCGTGAATTTTCCGTGAAATTTGACACATTTTAAAAATTCTGCCGTGAAATCATGCATTTTTTCCCGTGAATTCGGTTGGTCCCTAGTTATTGGTTAAATTGCTGTATACTCTGTGTCTATGGTGCAGTGATATTCCACCCGACATTGATGATATTGTCATCACGATCAACAACAAGGAGAAGATGTCGAAGGACAAGGAAGTCTGTAAGTGGATAAGTACCATTGTACAGAATTCAAAGTTTTGGTGTTGCATTAGAACATTTGGTCATCTTAATAGCTACCATATGTTTAGCTTTAGCTGTGTAAAGTTGGTTGGTCTACTTAGACCAGGTAAATACCTTTACAGGTTGTTGCAATGCTGGAATGTTGTTTTCCAGATTGGAGATGCTTGTGACAGTATCAAATAGGTGAAGCCAGAGTTGTTTTGAATACACAGAAGAATGTTTTTCATTTTTGGTGATTTTACAGTGTTGGCTGGGTGACATCTGATGTGTTGCAGCAGTTACAAAATGTTTTTCGTAAAATGCTTTTAGTAGCTAATTTAAGATTTCTGTATTGTAAAAATGTAGACTGGTTGAATGATAGCTGAGAATGCTATTGCAAATATTTGAGCAACGAGAATTAACTTATTGAAGTTGAAGCTGGTTTTTTCTGTATAGTAACAATGAAGATACACCTGAGTGATTTGAAGCCGGGGCAGACAGTCGATGAGTGGTACAATCTGCAGCCGGTAAATCTGACAACGAAGTCGGACATGGGAACTCTGCGTATCAGCATTCGCTACTTGCATGAAGTTATCATGCCAGCAAAAGAGTACTCCAGTCTCAAGGAGGTTGCTATGCTGCTGAAAAATTTATTATTCATTGATAATTATCAATGTAATGTTTTGTTAATGTGATTTTGTTAAGTAAAATTTGTTATTTGATTTTTTGTCAGGTATTAAAGATTAATCAAGTGAGTGTCTCATTTATCATTCTAATGCTGAGTGCGCAGTGAACTTTGTATTGTTCTGTTCTTAATATTAACCATTTGGTGAAATTTAAGCACACCCATGTAATGAGGCCTCTGAGTCTCACTTTTTTTGTTTGTTACAGTTAGTTTATAGCATAAGTATTGCTTTGACCACATAAAAAGAACCTGACAGCATGCTGTTCTTTGATTTAGCCTGTATGGTTTAGGCCAAAGGCTAAAGGATCTCTAGTAAAACCATTCTGAATTGCTGGATTAGGAATTTTTACCAGTTGCTTGGCATTGTTACAGTGTGTCCAGAAATTTTTCTTCATTGACAGTTGATTAATGGGTATGTACAGCTTTTCCTGACGTCCAGCTTTTGAATCTCCCTATTTCAATCACGTTTTAGTTCTGGCTTATTTTAGTGAGATGCGACATTTGGTTTGTTGACAGCTGTTGTTGGCAAAAGATCTCGAGACGGTGCTGGCGCTGTCCCAAGTGACTAAGTGTAGTAATGATCGTGCGCCACTCGCCACTGCTCTGCTGCAGATTTTCCGTCATGAGCACCAGGAAGCTCACCTTCTCAAAACATTGAATGATCTTGACATAGACAATGAGGGCAAGTCATTTTGTGGTGATTTGATGAATAAAATAACTTTTGATATGACTACATAATTCATGTACATGGCTCTCGTAAATTGGACTTCTTGTGACGTACATGATTGACTCAGAGTCAAAAACAGTCCAAGTGCTTGGAGTAAAGCACATTTTTGACTGCTTATCAAGATGATCGTTTGACATAAGTGTCTTCTGTTGTAGATATTGATGCTATTTTGTGACGTTTACTGTATTTACCATCGGACTAATTTGATGTTTTATAATGTTTTGTGGTATGCAAAAAATTCTATTTCAGTGCATGTGGTGTGACAGACTCGGATTCGGCTGCGACGCTGTTTCGTACCAACACGCTGGCAACAACACTGATGGATCAGTACATGCGCATGACCAGCACCACGTTTGTACATACAGCCGTACAGTCTACTGTCAACAAGATCATGGAGAGTAGGCAGTCTTGTGAGGTGACCGTTAATTACTATGATCGCTGGTTTTTGTTGCAGTCACATTATTTACGTTGGTTTACTATAGGTCTTTTTTTGCTATTTGCTGATTGCAATATCAGCAGCTTCTTAATGATGTGGTTGTATAACAGATTCCATGGTTACTTTAATTTTCTGCGATATACGGACGACGGGCTTTCTGTCACTGGCCCAATGCCATGGAACTCACTACATGATCCTATTCACACCATATATCTCTTTCTGGACGATTACTTAAGACTTTTTTCTTTTCAGAGTACTAATGTATGCAGCGCATTAGAGGCTTTTGGTGTTGATGCGCTATATAAATTTTCATTTTATTTACTTATTTACTTGCTAATAAACATGTTTCTTTGTTGAAACTTACATTTTAGCATGAGCATATAAGTTATTTAGTAACAAATGAAATATGATATAAAATATTGTTCATAGCAGTGGTTTTGCTGAGTGAAAAATGATATTTAAACTACAAAGCTGTTTTGATAATTAAAAGACCGTTTGTCTGAATACTAAGAATAGAGAATAACTGAACTGTTGTGCCTCTGAGTATGTTACCTATTGTGCAAGGGCCTTGTTGAAGAAGTCTTTTAAGCATAATTGACATAGGCTGAGATCGGTTCATTGTGTAAGGAGGGCAGAAGCATATGTTATCATGCTTTTGGCTTTTATTAAACTTGATATTTGCCGTTATTTTTAGCTGATAAACTAAGAAAGGCAAATTTTGTTAAAGATTGCTTTTTGATGTAATAGTTATGATGACGAGAAGTGTTTTATTTTGCTGCACAAGTTGGCAAGTAACAGTTTTTTTTGTGTGTGTGAAACATGTTCATCATAGATCAATCCGAATCAAGTTGACACTGTATCCAATGTTGACGTCAACTCAAAGCATCTTATTTGTTTGCTGAATGAAGTCGTTACGACCATCGTTCAGGCCATCGACACTTGTCCTCCGTAAGTTACGCTATATTTTCTTATGCAGTTTATTATTTGTTAAGTTTTTGTGCATGTTGTAGAAACAGTGAAACTTCCATCACCCAGAATATTTCTTAGCAGTAATTTCTGCAATCATTTGCTGTTGCAGGGTGCTGAAATATATTTTTCGGTGCCTTCAGCAAAAGGTACAAGAAAAATGGCCACAAGATCCTAACGTTCAAACGAGAGTCGTCAGGTTGGAATATTTCTGATTACTTTGGGCACGAAAGCATTTGTGCTATTTTAATGACATTAATTTTTGTTGTAGTAGATAGTAATTAAATGTTAATTTCACTTTATTGAGCTGCATTAGGTTGGCAATTGTTAAACTATTAGTAGAGACCACAGCTTTTTGCGGAAGTTTTGCAGAGTCATGCAGTTTGCAGATTTCTGCAGAATTGAAAAAAAATTGCAGCATTTTGTGGAATTCAGTGTCAGACATTGATTGCTTTTTTCCAATTTAAATCTGGATTTGTACAGCTTTCTGACAAAGCTGCCGATCTTTTTAAATCGACTGACCGCTTTAGGATTTAGCAGTCATTAAAACTCGACTGGAACTCAAAAAATATTTGCACCACAGATAAGACACAACCTTATCAGTGATTATTGAACATTTGATGCACAGAAGCCAAAACATCCTCAGTTTACTTAACAAACAGGATGCCGCAGAATTGGAAAAATTTGCCTGTGGGATTTGCATAAATTTGCCACAAAAATAGAGGTCCATAACTACTGTCAGTGATTTTTGTTAGTGTGCTGATATTGTTTCATGTGCAGTGGGTTCGTGTTTCTGAGGTTATTGTGTCCGGCCATCTTAAATCCGAAGCAGTTCAATCTCATCACAGGTATTATACACTGTGTCCGAAAAAATGGATCTGTTAATGTAAATGCATTTCTACAATTTTTGGTAGGTACACATTATTTTGATATGCCTTGCCACTTACGTGTAAAATTTGTTTTTGAAATTACTTACAAATATGTAGTGTTGACGTAGTTATGACATTATTGAAGATGCCAGTTTTATTGTATTGCAAGGTGGAAAACTGACAATGTTTGGGATAATCAGTGAGCGGAATATTGGCAAAAGCAAAATATTCAGCTCACTGATTCCTTTTCATGTTAGTGTTACTCATCATCTAATTTCATGCAGACATACATATTTCACTTTTTGTAGCTTATTTTATTGGACTCACTAGTTATCAGAATGGACATCTGGCATGTAAAAAGTTACAGAGCTATGACTTAGTGTATCTCTTGTTTGTTTCTTTTTTTACGTGCAACAGCAGCTACTGCTATAGCGCGTCTTAGCCATTGCAATTATGTCTGTTTTTCTGTCATACGGGTGGATCAGTCAAAAACGGTGCAAGCTAGGATCACCAAATCTTCACCGTCGGCTGCCTGGAAGACTAGTTTCAGGAACCGTAAAGCTTTTCCATAAAGTCGAAAGGAGTCACCCTGAACAAGGGTGCTAAATAAGAAGGGAGTGGGAAAAATTTGCGATTTCCAGCCGATACGGCGTTGGCTGAGCGAGACAGGTGACGCCCTCTGGCGAGTACAAGTAAAACACTATAGATAATTAGCCGCCAGTCGTCTGGCACCCTCTTGAGTTGACTTAATGCCATGGTGACGTTGATGAATTAGCATGCTCCGGTAGCTCCAACTTCACAGTTACAAATCCGGTTTCTTCACGATGTCCTGTTTTGAGCAAGTCTGTCAGCCTCAGGTACGGATGGGTGCAGTGCATCGCAGTCTTCTGTTATGTTGTTCGTCCATCTTTTTCGTGATCTACCTCTAGGTCGCACGCCACTGATGTGACCATGAAGCAGTAGGCTTTATGTGAGGATCTGCTGGGGTTCATCCTGGCAACGTGACCGAAGTATGACAAACAGCTAGTTCTGAGGATTTCCACAATGTTCTCTTTGATAGACAATTCATTCAAGATGTCTGTGTTACGTCTGTGATTTCTTCTCGAACAGCCGAGAATCTTCCGCGACAGTGACATCTCAAAGACACGTAGTGACAATATGTTCTCCTCTTTAAGAGTTTAAGTTTTGGCGTTGTACAGCAGTATGGACTGGACAAGAGTACGATACATTAGTACTTTTGTCTCTTTACTGATGTTTTTGTCCTTCCAGATTTTCTCAAACATGGTTGCTAAGATATTTTACTGGGCTTTAAAGCATGCGTCACTGTTGTGCATTTCCTTTTTCTTGTTATCATGTTATGGTTTATTGGATTATTGTGAATGAATTGTTTCTTGTCTTATTAGTAATTGCGATAATTATGTACTCGTCCTTGTGAATGTTGAGTTATAAATTTATTATTTTCATTACAGAAATTAACAGTGAAAATATTGGCCTGCTAATTTCTCATCAGAAATGAATAGGATATACTCAGTACAGATTCTTTGTTTGCAGAAATACCAACTCCGATGGCTGCACGAACAATGAAGCTGGTTGCAAATTCGCTAATTAAACTGGCAAACTTAGCTGACGCCAAGGTACGTAATTGATGATAAATTTTCTTTACAAATACTGTCGATTATTGATATCTAAGAATTTCTGAGAAAGCAGAGAGGCACAAGAGTGACAGAATAGCAAAATTAGTTGTGGTTATGGTGGAGAATAAGTCTAAACTGATGATTTAAAAGCACGGATATGTATGGTTGCATATAAAAGCAAATATACAGCAATATGTGTTATGACCAATTTCCATTATGTGAACTAGTTGACAAATTGTTGCTAACTAGTTCTCCAATTAATGTAAACTTTTGGGTTATCAACTGGTTAGCGAACAAATTCGCCATGGTGGAAATTGGCCACCAACCAGTTGGCCAACTTTTTACATTTTTATGTGGTTTTTGCCCAACTAGTTTACAATTTGTTGGTAACCCAAAAAAGTTGGCAATTAGTTGGCAAACTTTTTGCTAACTCAAAAGATTTGGCCAACTTGGTGGTTACAAAATACGCTGTGTTCGGAAAAAAACACCCACTCACATTTTCTGTTATATCTCTGTGAAAAATGTTTAGATTTGCACAAAATCTTCAGGGAATGTTTAGCAGAAAACAAGTGTTCTGAAAGTGGAAAAGTTAAATATTCTTTGCTGCTGGTGACGTCATGCTGACGTCATATTTCTATGTTTGCAAATTATGGGTTTTACCGCTGAAGACAGACATTTGATGAAATGTTAGAGCACATTAATTGGTCATTGTGGTAACTGGCCCCAAAAATATGCTAATTTATCATGCATTTTTCCATTGTGAACTGTTTTCATGGTTTATCTTTTTGGCTGCGTGTGAGATCCTCAACTTTGTTGATGTTGGCAGGTGTACACATGCTTCATCTCTGCATGGACCACTTGCCCACTGTCAGTTAAACGACTCGATACTGCTCGTCCTGTCAATTTTTTTTATTTAAATGTTTCATTTTATCAATATTCCATTGTCTACCCATTATCCCGAAACATGTAGCACAAATTTGCGGCTTCATAACCCTTGCTGACTTGCAATTTTTTTATCAGATGTCTGTCTTCAATGGTAAAACCCATAATTTACAAACGTGGAAGGAAATATGACGTCAGCATGACGTCATCAATAGCAAAGAATATTTAACTTTTACACTGGTAAAATACTAGTTTTCTTCTAGACATTCTCTGAAAATTTTGGGGAAATAGAAACATTTTCCGTGGAGATATAAAAAGAAACATGAGTGGATGTTTTTTCTGCACACAGTGTAGTTCGCCTAATGAAATTAGCAATTACTGCTTAGTGCAGAACTTGTAGTTGTTTGGATATGTATGTAGGATCCACACCTGGAGGTTATAAACCCTTTCCTCCAGGAAAACAAGTTGCGTATTGTTGCATTTCTTGATGAAATGTCGGTAAGTATTTTTTGCTATTGTTTTCATTATACATAGATGCAGTTTGGTTGTCTTTTCCGCCGATGCGGTTGGGCCGGTAGGAAGTACTGCCAAAATGCTGCAATAATAGCAATGCCAACGTGGCAAATAATTACAAGGGCCACGGCAATTCTAAGGTTTTTCTTTTGCATGTTTACTTAATAATGGGTGAGTTAAAAGAAATTGAGAGTAACAATTGTGTATTGCTTTACTGCCTGTGTCCATTTGACTCTTAGGGCGAGTTTATTCATGTCCAGGTTGACTGACAGTCATGTAATTACAGAGCATCTTTCTTTGAACCTGGGTGATATTGTAGATTTCAGTGTCCGTCATAAGATGCATGTGTTTTTCAAAATTTTTGGTCTATCTGTCACATGCTATGTCTCCTATTAAAACAAGAAATCTTAGCTAATGCTCATGATACGCACGAGAGCCTATAGCAGTTCCTGTTTACAGCTAATCTTGGTCTATCTCCATCCATTTCATCGTAATTCAGTTTTTTTGCAGCCAAAAATCGCCCCCAAAATCCGTAAAAACCCTTATTTTAAGGTCATCGATGTTGACATTTTTTAAAAAGCTTGTCGCCAGTGCTTGTTATGATAAGCAGCATGTCTGTGTCTGTCTGCAACCATTTTTACGCTAGGCAAGCCAACAGTGGATAAATATTCACTTTTTAGAGGGGTATCCGTCTTTGACACCCATGTGCGCAGGTCTCCTTGAACCTACAGGAGTACAGGGTCCGGTCATAGACTGCTAAAATCTACAGTCAATGCTGAGAATTTCATATGCAGGTTGTCTTGGTCTATCTCCAGCCATTTCGGCGCAATTCACTCTTGAAATGCATGTCACAGCCTGAAATCGCGAAAAATTCACTATAACCCCTATATGGGGGACGGGTTCAAGGTCATTGATGTTGACATTCATAAGAAGCTCTTTGCCAGTGCTTGTTATGATAAGCAGCATGTCTGTGTCTGTCTGCAACCATTTTTATGCTAGGCAAGCCAACAGTGGATAAATATTCACTTTTTAGAGGGGTATCCGTCTTTGACACCCATGTGTGCAGGTCTCCTTGAACCTACAGGAGTACAGGGTCCGGTCATAGACTGCTAAAATCTACATTCAATGCTGAAAATTTCATATGCAGGTTGTCTTGGTCTATCTTCAGCCATTTCGGCGCAATTCACTCTTGAAATGCATGTCACAGCCTGAAATTGCGAAAAATTCACTATAACCCCTATATGGGGGACGGGTTCAAGGTCATTGATGTTGACATTCATAAGAAGCTCTTTGCCAGTGCTTGTTATGATAAGCAGCATGTCTGTGCCTATTTGCAACCATTTTCACGTTAGACGAGCCAATAGTGGTAGAATAACGCCTTTTTAAGGGGGTGCTCCTTCTTTTTTGCCCCCTCATTCGTGGGGACCCCATTTATCCAGTGGCACAAAATTTTGTCACAAAATACTAGAGACTAAGCTATTATATAGTGAAAACCCAGAGTCTCTATCTCCCCTGGTTTTGGAACGGTACCTTTACATCACAGACACCAAGGCGGACAGACAGAATTACCTTAGTTAATATGCACTATAGCTATGCTAGCTTTCGCACGTAAAAATGACTTTGGTTTTGACCTTGGTAAATAGCTAATAGCAGTTTTATGTTGTGATATTGCACGGCAAGTAAACTCGGGCTTTTTACAGAACGTTGCTGATCCACCGACGTCCACTGAGTCATCAACATCGATCGACGTTTCTCGCAGCTTAGCTACAATTCACCAGATCTGCACAACTCACTTTGATGATCTGCAGAAGATTAGCAATACTAAGGTAAGCTGTGTCATGTTTAAGACTAAAATATTTGCATATAGGCTACTGCAAGAAAAATAATTTCAGTTGATACATCAAAATAATCGATGTTGATAAATAAGAAACCTTAGTTAATGTACAGGGTGGGCCAAAAAGATGGCACAATGTTTTTATATACCAATAACTTTATCAAATATTAACCACTTTTCAAAATTTGTTTACTCTCGGAATCACAAGAAAATTTGTAATAACCTTATCACTAAAGATTCCATTACACCTCGTATGTGTCGCTACACTATCTTGTGAAATGTCGGACATTGCATTTAAGCCGGCAGCGACACCTACCTATTGCGTGATCAACGTTGATCAAGCCTGACCTGTGCTCCCGAAACAGCTATTACTGAAATCCGGTCGACTATGCTGTTTGGGGGCCTTCAGTAGATGGTCTGTCAACGTCGACAATTCATGACAATCAACCAGCTGAAGCAGGCAATTGTCATCGAGTGAGACAAACTGTCACAGCATTTGGTTAATCGCACCATTGGTCGGTGGCGTTACATTGAACATTTGATGTGAAACCTGCAAGATGTGACAGTTATTGTGGACAATAAGCACAAGCAGGTTGTTTTTTGTTGTGTATTTCTTCCAATGTGTTGTTACAGATATTGTCTTGTTTTTAGTTGTTGCTTTTAAGACATTGATATTTCACTAGCTGGTGTAGCGACACACTTAAGGTGTGGTGGGATTTTTAATAATTTTGTTACTGCAAATTTTCTCCTGATTCCAACAGTGAAAGATCTTTTGAAAATCGGCTAATGTCTGTTGTTATTGACATATAAAAACTTTGTGCCATTTTTTGGCCCACCCTGTAGTTGAAGCCAAGAAGTATGAACTGATTGGGTTTTGAAGTTCAAGAGGTCACGGTCAAGCTTAAATACTTTATTGTTATACCTCAGTGCTAAATATCTGCACACAATTGGTCCAAATCGAGTCATGTGATGTTAGAAAATATGCACTGTTGCCCACGTGGGCAACAGTGAAGTAAACTGTTCCTTGCACAGCTAACATTGAAGTCATCGAATGATTTTTGTTAAAATTTTTTTGTTATAACAAAACAAATAGTGACTGGCATCAGCAATTGTTATTGAAAATTTTTTGCCCTTGGTTCGTAAAATGTTGCCCAAGGTCGAAGACCTGGTGACCTCGACGCCGGTCATTATTTGTATAGTGAGTTAAGTGTGGAATGCATTATATTTAAAACAGTAGCGGGTCAGGTTGTTGTCAAACTGCACAGTAGTGCAGTGTTTTCATTTTTGGCAACAAATTTGTTATGTAGAGGCACAAACGTGGTAACATGTTTGATGTGAAGTAGAACTGTGAATTGCAGGGTAGTTATGAAGAGTTATCTGCGTTGACTGTGTGCAGCCGTTTATCAAGAAGTTGGTGACTGTGACGGATATGCTCACTGACCACAAGCAGCGGTACATGAACCAGTGAAGCGTGCACAGCAGCAGCGTTGTATTTGTTGCTGCATTCTCCTACAGTCCTGTTGTTTCATGTTCTGCACGTGGCAGCTGTTTCCTTTGTTTTGTTGCCATATGACTTTAGATAGTTGATTTGCAGCTTTAAGCCATGCCAGTTTTGCCACTTGCAGCAGGCAAAAACTTAGGAATGCAGTCTTGATGCAATCTTGATTCAACTTAACAGTGATTTTATGCATATAGCACATCTATATTGGGTGTAGTATGTCAGTGCACAGGCAGTGTTATGTCATTAGTTGATCATATGTTTAACAACAACTCAATGCATGTACCCCTTTTGTTGAAGAAAGCAGCACTTACGTAATCTGGTTGTTTCTGCCCATGAGAATATATTGATAAAATATTCCTTGACAACTACTTGATTGAAATTTTGGCTGAGGGAAACAAGTGAAAATAAAGACGTCTCACACGGTTAACAGCTTTTGCACTTTTATGAGCACAAGACATTATTTACGGACAATCCAAGGCTAGCTTTTCTCACATATTTTTTCAGTTAGTTCACGCTTTTCTGTCCGTTTACATATTCTCACACATTTAAATTTGGTCTCTTTACAAAAATATTTTTTCATCTTTTCAATGATTGAAAATTATTTTCGCCAGGCACTGTTTCTTACAGTTCTCCCCTACACCTTTCATTAAATTTTGGGGAAGGGTGGGGAAATGTAAGTGTATCGGTTGAGAGGGGGGGTGGATACGAATTGCTTCTATGCATTTTTCTACCGCATCCTTGGCATGTCTGTATTTACTGTGTGTAAAAGCTTGTTGTCAGAATGTCTAAAGGAATCAGTTGTTAATTTGATGTGCCTGTTTTTTGTTGATGCCGAACTGAACATTATTTCAAATAGTGACCATGAATTTGACTCGTCCACATGGCCAGCGTATTGTTAAAAATGGCATGAGTTGCACCTTATGCTATTCTAGGGTTATATTTCAGTTATTGTAATCTCCAAGGCTTGTTAGGCTGAAGTCTTTAATAGTCGTGGTTTGCAGCAGTGTTGGTTGACTAGTATTTTCTTGGTCTGCAGCATTGTGGTTTTAAATCAGTACTTAGTTATTTTGCACTTAGAGCATTTTGTTCATTTTCTAGTTATAGAAGACTTCCTGAGATGTGTATTGCTGTTTATTAAAGGTTGGTGAAGTTTCAGGCACGGCAGCAGCTAACAGTCGATAACAGCTGTTAAACTGATAGCTGAACTATTGGTAATACTGTAAGCATAAACTGCGTAGGTTACCTTTGCTTCTTATGTTTACTACCGGGTGGCGCAAAAAACGTCCCAAACATTTGCATGCATTATTCACCCGAGCAGCTGAAATGAATCAGCGCAAAAGCATATATGTAATGACCAAACATCGTCAAATATGTGTAAGGATTTTCGCCTAAAACACTTCTGTATTAGCGTGATACAAACAAAAGAGCATTACACACATAAAGCGATTTTTGCAAGCAGTTCGTCATTTGCGTTGCCGCTTGTACGTAGGCTACGCTAAAACGTCACAGTAGGCCGAATCATCAGTCAACTAATTAGCAGAACTGTGCTGAATAGGTTCTCCATTCTCCTTTGCTACTGCTGCTAGACGCTTTTTCCACTGCTATATGGCTTTTCTGATTCTGGTTGTCTGATGTCGACATTATGCGATTTGTCTCTGATAGCAATCTAAAGATCGTTGAGGTTTGAAAAACGGTTCATGCCTTCCTTTGTAGACAAGTTCTTGCAAGGTATCTCAAACTGAATAATGTGTGGGGATTCAAATCTGTTGAATGCGTTGTACATTTTTGTGAGCTGATGAAATCGGGCGTTTTGTGTTGAAGGAAATTTGAGTTGCTTTGATGCGGTGTGATGGAACGCTGTCTTTACATAATTGGATTTTTAACTCATCTTACGTCATTAAGCGGCATTCAGTGGTGTCATTAGTGAAGTCAATGAAATTTATAAGTAAGTAAGAGTACATACTGGTCTACAAATGTGCGAAAGGAAATTTATCTCCATAAAGTATACGCACCCTTATAATTACACAAATTTTGGGACGTTTTTTAGTGCTGCCCGGTATACACAGTCACTCAAACAAGCCCCAATGCATCTTGCATGAAATATGGACTTTGGTGTCATAAACCGAACAGACAGGATTTTTGAAAAAGGTTATTTGTAGTGTAATGTTACAAAAGTGTGTCATCTAAAGTACATATTTTTGTATATTTGTACTTGCAAGGATAGTTTAAAGATACGAATGACATGGTAAACATCATAGCTAGGGCCCACAGTTTTCTGCGGAAAATTTTGCCAAATTCCGCAGGCCAGTTTGCAAAATTCCGCGGCTCACCATGGCAAAATCATCCAAATTCCGCGGCTTAACACAATCTTCCGATTGTGAGTAAACTGAGCTGCATCCTGTTCACAAGCTTCAGTTATTGAAGGCTGGCGTTGTGCTGAATTATGCTAGCAACGTGCAAGAAAAATAACAATAGTTTTTTCTTTAAAAAATGCAATCTGTGAAGTCGCACTGTGTCGATTGTGCCGTATTGTGATAGCTATTACTAGGACACACAGTTTTACGCAGTTCAGTTTTTTTTCTGTGATATAATTAGTGCATAATTAGTAATATTTACGTCATCAAGCCAATGATCGTACTAAACGCTGTTCGTTTTTCAAATTTTGCGAATTTCCACGGAAATATGAAAATTTCGCAGAAAAGGGCAAATTCCACGGTTCGGCTCGAAATTCTGCAGCCTGTGAAAAACTGTAGGCCCTAATCATAACCAGAACATTCCATGTTGCACATTGAAACTTGCACCATGTACATAAATCGCTTATTTTTGTCTGTTACCATGTTAGATAACTTATTTTGCGGTTCATGCTTTATTGTTACAGTAACTTTAGTGAAGCTATGAAAGTTGTAGCCATGAGTCTCACTTCCAGTCTACTTTAATAGTAATCATGTTGATTGTGACGAACGTTTTTATGCATTTTGTCGTGTGTTCAAAAAATTGTAGGATGTTACGCAAAGTCCCTGCAGATAATGTGAATTGTGCACCTCGGCTTTAAGCCATGTCTCCACGTTTGTAAGCCGTTTTCACGTTTAGCAGTTGTGAAAGATTCAGTTAGTTCAGTGTATGAATGACTGTTATATGTTGCAGACTACTTTTGTTTTGTATAGTAAATGTAATTGCATATGACTCCTGCGGATCATTGTGCATTTTTGCTATTGTACTGTCATACAGCTCTCGAGCTGTTTATTTTTTTACAGCTGCCAGTTCCTTTCTGATTCATGATCTAGTTGCAGAATTGCACATTTTGTTTGTGACACTGACACAACTTTCCCGTAAAATTTGATTTTCCATTGCATTTAAATATTAGTTAAGTGTAGCCAAGTTCTGTTCGTATTGAGATTAGAACAGATGTTGTTGTCACATTCAATTTTATATTGATTGCAGTATGTGCACATGAAGTTTTAACTTCTTCTGTAATTGTTCGAAAATTTAAAGTAGTGCACCACTTATCAACATATTAAACTGGATTGCCAACCGATCACGTCATAAAAACAGCAACGTCAAATACTTACTGTTTATAGTCAGCATCACTAAATGGGGTGAATGTTTAAAAATGTGTACACTGTTACATTATGACAATTTTTTCCTCTCTTTATATGTGTATAGATGTACCTCAGATTGATCCTAGTGGAGTTTTTGATATATAATAGGGTGGGCCAAAAAACGGACCTGTTTGAACGTTGGTAACTTTGCAGCAGTTAGTGGTAAAATGTGTGTGATGTCAAAAGTTTCAGAATGTTATATAGAAAAAGCGCAGAACTTGCATAGCACAACATTTAAATATTTTTTGCCTCAGTTGCATAAATCGTTACCACCTCTGAAATTCAGCTAGATTCAACTGTAACACATGGATTTGACATGGATATTTGAGCTTTTGTAACTTAGCGATGTCAAAAGTTTGGGAATTTTGTATCTAGAATAAGCACAGAAGTTGCATGTCTGTCCATTTAAATATTCTTTGCCTGACTTAACAAATCTGCACCACCCCGAAAATAATGCTTACTTGACAGTAACACATGGATGTAAGTTGATTTTTTCATCAGCATACAGTAAATAACAACAACCATTAACACGCACGTTTAGTTTAGATGAAATTTGACATGGGCAATTGAGCACCCTGTGTATCCATAACTATCGTCAGTTTTTTTTTGGCAGCTGATCGATCGCTGGAGTCAGTGGCGGCGATTTCTTCTAGACAGTGGGGGGGACGACATGGCTAAAAGTGGCAATTGTTGGGG
>Ga0209367_1007769_pt1 | contig 14741 bp, 13 predicted proteins | sample WorMetLIZISLAND2_FD_187412 | JGI IMG/M metagenome (GOLD analysis project Ga0209367, IMG submission 187412) | Marine gutless worms symbiont microbial communities from Max Planck institute for Marine Microbiology, Germany - Olavius geniculatus... ... | reverse complement strand
TATATATATATATATATATATATATATATATATATATATCCAACCACGTGATCACCAGATGCAATTTTTGTGCTCAAAACACAAAAATATATTTGCAGCTCGTGATTTGCTCCAAAGCTCACTTAGGTAGCTTATAATGCTTCCAGACTTTTTAGGTGGAATATGGAAAGCCATGTAGTTCCTCAGAGAGGAGTCAGATCCTTCTTTTGTAAAAGTTTGGCTACTGGCCTGGTAGTGCAATGTGGTGGATCTATTACTTTTCTCTGTAATGGAATACTATAATAATTTCGTGGGCTCACCTTCAGTGATGACAATGTTGCCAGTTGTATTTGGATATTCTTACTAGACTGGTGAATACAGGGTCAGGGTCCAGGTTGCCACCACTATAGTAATGTTGACTAATTTGGCGCAGCAGTTTATTCTGCCACAGTAGCTTCGTGCAAAGTTTGTTATGTTGTGATGATACAATGCCGTGTTTTGTTCTTGTATTGTCGTTAGGTTTGATACGTTGGAGTCATGATCCGAACGTGTCAGTTCCGCAGATGGCTAGTCTGTTGTTAGAACGATCTCAGAATGACAGCTGGCTTGTTGTGTTCAAGGCGCTCATCTCTACACATACCCTCATCAACTATGGCAGTGAGGTATTAGCAGTTACTGGTGATATCTGGATTTGTAGTGCCTGGTTTCGTAAATTTGGAACATCACATATTTCTGAAGTTAATTCTGTCACAAAAATGCAGTAACTAGTAAGTTATGTAAATTCATTAAAATACAACCTTTATTTAATTTGTTTGTTCACATTTTGGCAACCACATATGCCAAGATTTAACCTATGTTCATAAAATTGGGCGCAGGAGAGTCAAAAATGACCAACAGTAAGGGAAAAGTGGTTATTATATTTATAAACTGTGCCAATTTGCATATTGCATTAGGTTGAATGTATGTGTTGCTTGCAGAGGTTTATTCAGTTTCTGGCATCCAACAATGTTGCATTCCTGTTGGACAATTTCAATGACAACTCCAGCACTATTGGTCAGTTGCCATTAGTTCCTGATAACAAAGGAGTCCCACAGTTATAGTTATAGTTATCATTTGTTTGACTTTCATGAGCTTAACCAACTAGAGATAAAATTTCAAGTGTAGCATGTTTTTTTATTGTGTGTATATTGGCAGTTAACTTGTTTATTCCATATTGTTTCAGAAATTTTTAGTAGTAACAGAAACATTGAGTAACTTACATCAAACTAACTTATGGTTTTAATGTGTTATTCTATATTGAACATTGCTATTTCATATTCACTATATTATTAAAATAAATGTATATTGTACACTGCAGTCCAGCCAGTTTGGCTGAAAAATCAATGTGCTTATGATTGACTTTTTTTATTCAGTTGCAGATTTTTTTTACTTTGTACAGTTTTTGTTTTATGTTTATTATAGACATGTGTTTTGTGGCAGGTTACAACATGTCACCGTGTATTCGTCGTTATGCTAAGTATCTTAATGCTAAAGCGTTCTCTTATCGACAAATGGCTTATGACTTCTGCAAGATTAAGAAAGGGTAATTCCAACTAATTTGCAAATTACTCTCTGGCTTTTATGGCCAAATTATGCCCTGTTTTGTGCTGTATTTATGTAATTTAAATTCATGTGTTTGGTTATCGTTGCTATATGGTACTAAAGGTATTAGGTTTTAATGATATCAATCTGTCTGTTCACTTGTGATGTTGTTGTGGATTTCTGACCACTTCTAGCAGTTAATTTGTTTTGTTTTATTTGCATAAATTTGAAGTATTTGTACAAGTGAACAATTTGCTGCAGAAGTTTCACAATACATTGCAGGAAAGAAGACGGTGTGCTACGAGTCATGGAAGTGGAATTTGTGAGTGTTTGTATTTTTTGCACTTCAGTTTAGATGATAAATGTCCACAAACTTGTACAATTCGTTTGACGTGGTAAATGATGCTCTGTGGTAGGAACAGCAATGACTTGCAGTGTTTTAATTGTTCATTTAGTAGTATTTCTGTACAAGGAATTGATTTGATAAATTGTGTTAGATTATTACATAGCACCATCACTTTTCTGGCAGTTGCACTTTATAAGGTAGTCTGTCAATAGGCTGTGTTTAAAATCATGTGATGGAATCTTTAATGATCACTTTGTTTTAAATGTTTAAGAGATTGTGTCATCTAAAGTAGTTTGAAAATGGTTACTATTTTGTTGGTCTGCTGTTTGACACATGTTGTAGTGTTTGATATTATGTTGTTATTAACACTGTATTGTGCGTGATTGTCTTGTCTGTATACTGTTGTTGCTGCAATGTTTTTATTTCAGTTGCTGAAAGCGTTGCCAGTTCTTCAGGCTCAAGTTGACTCTCTACTGGAGTTTGACGTGAGTTACTTAATGCTTTGGTTAGTTTAATATTTTCTCTGTAAATGTACACTTTGTAATTATGCATTATGTTTAAAACAGATAATGAAAGTTTTCTGCGTGTGTATTTCAGCATTCATGCTCCGACGATATCAATCCCAAAGATCATTCAGTCCACAAATATACTTTACACTTGTGATGTTTATCTGTTACAGTGAATGACATGAAGTATGTCTCGACCATATAATAATAATAAATAAATAAAATAAATAAATGCTTTGTGTTTTAATTTTTTTACTTTGTACAAATAAATGACATTGTGATGTTTTCTTTTTGCTGTGCAGCACCTGTCATGAAATAAACTTTTTAATGCTGTGTGTGTTTTATGTCAGTTAATTGCATCGTACATTTCCTCTCAATCCTTTGGTTTACTTACCTGCTGTCAACTGTCTCACGGTGTCTTTCGTTCTCGGCCGAAAATTTATCTCTTCTCTGTCTTTTGCTTTTTAGTTTTTCTCCTTTTTTGTCACAGTCAGAACTCATGGATCATCAACCAGCTCATATCTTAGAAGTCCTTGCTGATGTTATCTTTGGTTAAATGCAGCAGATTAAGCCAACTCATCTGTCTTTTATGTACACTATTAATGTTTGCTTACTTATTTATCATCTAGGGGTTGATTTAAATGTAGTTAAGCCTGCTTCAGAGCAAAAATGTGGGGCCCTCGCATAAATTTCGGATTATGCAATACACTTTATAGAGTGGCCTTATGCTAATGCATGTCATGCTGTGCTGACTGAACTTTTAAATGTCGTGGCATGCCATAAAGAGGTCTTTGCAAGCCAAAAAACGTCACACTGCTGTCCCTTTTTGTGACTTTGCCCTCGTTTGGACAAATGTGCTTAAGGCTGCTTTTGCTTACTTACTGATTTTGAAGGTAACGAAGTCTGATCTGACAAATTCGGTGATCAATGCATGTTTTCTGATGCTCTTCAAGGACTTGATTCGTCTCCTTGCTTGTTACAACGACGCTATCATTAATCTTCTCGGTATGATGTCTTTAACATTCGTTTTGAGTGTAAGTGATTAGTGGCCAAAACAGAAGAAAAGGAATGAAATCTTATGACACCACACTAGTGGCAAAAGTTTGGTTAAAATTTACCACTGCTTGCTATAGATGTTGCAAAACTTCAGATGTGGACAATGCATGTGGAGAGTAATATCTCCAGCTAAGGTATTAATGTTAGCCTGTTTTTTTCAGCAAGTGATTGTCAACAGTGGTACTCTAAAAGTTAAATTTTGTGTACTCTTGCTTAATCAAGGAAACTGTTGAATAATTGGCTGTTTACAACAAAACTACATTAATATTGGTATATTTATCAGTGTATAGCTATCCTAGTATGCTGCATTATGGGTCTTACCCATCCATACATTTCCCTAACTTGGAAACAAAAATAATCATGGAAAAGCTGAGGTTTATATGATTATTCGCCACAGCCTGAGAAACCAGTTTGCCAATTTTGAGCTCAAAAGTTGTTAAGTTCAGGCCGAGGCTCTGAAGTAGGGTCATTGTTGTGCAGTATATATGTAGATGTTTGGGCGGACATATTTTACAGTTCTCATATTGTGACTGTTTAGGTTTGTGGCTCCTGGTATTTAGTATAATGCAGTAACTCATCACGTGTGTATGTGTGCATGCTTATTGTACATCAGCCAAGTTCTTTACAATGAGTAGGAAGCAGTGTAAGGAGTCTCTGGAGTTGTACAAAAAGTTCGTCATCCGTATGGAGCTCGTTGCCAGGTTTCTTGCGGTTGCTGAGGTCAGTTGCAGATACAAAAACTAGAAATTTAGGGCAAAGCCCAACGTGAGTCCGCCCGGTGCCCTAAGTCTGATTGGGCATGGGGTGAAATTTTCTCAGCACCAAAGTCACGTGGCTCGAACCCAAATGCATTGGCATACGCCAAACGTGCATTGTCAACTTAGGGTAGGTCAACATGAGCGCTTATAACTTTGTTCGTAGTGGACGGAATTTCGCAAAAATTTTTTTGTTCAACACCCAAAGGATTGTTCTCATCAACGCCATTTAGATTTTGTTGCTATCTTTATCGGTTCCAGAGATATTTGCGCTCAAACTCGAAAGTTGTCGTAAATCGCACCAATTTTTGCACGTTTTGCTCCCAAATTTTAAGGTGGGTGGTGCCCCCAAAAGTTGTACTTGCGTTAACACCCCAACCCAGAGGCGCATCAAGTGCCAAAGTTTCGTCGGGCTACACCCCTAACTCTGAAGTTATAAGCACTTCTTTATTACATTTTAAGCCAATTTTTGACCCCCCTTTAAAAAAAATTGTAAGGGGGGCCCCGTCCCCAGTGGGAGGTGCGCTAGTAAGACCTGGTCATTCTCTAGTGCATGTAAAAATTTGGTGGTGCAGCACCCCCTAGGAGCCGAAATATGGTCTTCCGAAAAATGCGCTTTTGGTGGGTACAATTTCATATCTAGATCTCCAAGGTTACTGGACCAAACTTTACCAGACTTGTTTCGCCTAACGCGGGAGGAATCGCTGTCGAACGAGTAACTCACCAATTTTGAATACCTTCGTCCCTTTCGAAGATATTTGCCGCCGAACTTTGAAGTCGACCAAAATTGGGCCAAATTTTGCATGTTTTTGGCCCCTAAAAATTTTGGGGGAGGTTCCGCCAAAATTTCTGACCAGGATTATAAAATTTAACATACTTAGGAGCATCGTGCAAAATTTCACGGCGATCGGCCCACGGAGCTCGGAGATTATGCGAGGGGAAAAAAGAAAAATAAATGCCAGCAAAACTTACGTCCGCTTCCGGGCGGACTAATAAATTTGGCGAATTTGATGGTTACTCTTTGATGCTAGTTCATGTGGAGATGGTTATTCTATGATTTGACAGACAGCCTTGCACACTCTGCTAGACTGATTGGGTTTGTTGCATGCTGAAAGCTTTGCTTAAATGGCTGAGCTTCCTTATTGTAGACTTAAGTTGTCTATGTTTATTGCTTCCATCGTCATTGTAATTGCTCACTGCCATTTGTAACTAAGTATGTCAAGTTCTTTTAACATGTTCCTAGGTTGGCATCGATTTTCATTTCATAGCCCTCGGCCGACACCAGCGTAAAAGATTTGAAAGGTTAAAGGGTGTGTATGGCTTCTTTAAGGGACAGCCATAATGGAGCTATGAAGCGTCATCTGTCATATAGGATTACGCTTGCCACCTAACACAGGTGAATGTGCCCCATCCAGCCAAGCAGGTTGGTACTCGATTTACCTACATCGAAGGGATGGAAGGCTGAATTCATCTCGTCTATTCACTGAGGGATGGCCAGGCTGAGTTGACCTGTTGTTGTACATCACTGATGTTGCATTATGTTACATTATTAGTCTTATTTATGTTTATTTTATAGTTTTTGTGTATTTTTCTGTATTTTACAGCATGTCGTGAACAGTCAGCTTACGAAAGATCTATGTAATTACATTTTCTAATTTTTGTTATTTTGCGCATGTAATTTTTATGTTTATGTTTGTCTTGTGTATGAGAGAGTTTTGTTATTAAGCTTATTTGCACTGTTATTTCACAATCCCAAAATTTGTTCTATCTGTATATATGTTCATTTTTGTATATTAATGTTTCTAGATATTATAATGGTTTGTTTATTTTTATGTATATTAGCTTTTCAGGACTTTTATGCCTATAGAGAATGAACAAAAATTACTTGTTTAGTTATGTTGTGTTATCATTTTTGTAAAAATAAAAGACTATTCCTTGTACACAAGTTCTGTGTGAGATAATTTTTTTATAAAAATGCTGTTTGTTAAAATTTTTGTGGCAAATAATTTATTGTTAGTAAGCACAAACCTGGAATTTAATTTGGCTTTTCTGTTTGTGAAATACTCTCATTATTGCCATGTTTTTGTTTGAACTCTGTGTGTTTAGAGTGTTGGGATTGACAAGGGAGATATTCCAGACTTAGCAAAGGTAATGCGTTAGTGTTATTTTCTTTAGACACATTTTTATGAGTAGAATCTCTAATGTCAGGTTTGCTGCATTTTTATATATTTGTCTATTTATTCATTAACTTTTTACATGCGATAGCAGAATGCTTCGCACGTTTTAGCCTGGGCATCTGTCATTTTGCTGCTATTGGCTGGTTTAGTGTGAAAACGGTTGTAGATAGGTATAGACATGTTTCTTATCAGAACAAGCACTGGTGACAAGCTTTTTAGATTTATCAACGTCGATGACCTTGAATGATCTTAAACCTCTCAAATTAGGGGTTTTCGTAAATTTTTTCGTTATTTCGGATTGCGACACACGTTTTAGGAGTGAATTGCGCCGAAATGCCTAGAGATACACCTAGACAACTTGCATATGAAATTTTCTGCATTAAACGTAGATTTTAGCAGTTCAAGTCTTGGTTCTCTAGGTTCAAGGAGGCCTGTGCAGGCAGACATCAAAGAAGGGTACTTCCTTAAAAAGTGGTTATTTTACCACTATCAGCTCGTCTAGGGTGAAAACAGTTGCAGATAGGCACAGACATGCTGCTTATCGTAACAACCACTAGTGACAAGCTTTTGAATGGTGTCAACATTGATGACCTTGAATGACCTTGAACCTTAAAAGATAGGGGATTTTAGTGTTTTTTAGCAATTTTTGGCTGTGTCGCACGTCTCAAAAGTGAATTGCGCCAAAATGGGTCAGGGATAAACTTGGACAACTTGTGTAGGTTTTTGAAATTTTTAGCATAAAACGTCCATTTCTAACAATGTAAATTTTGATCTTTTAAATTCGTTGAGTCTTTCATGTGGAGGCTTCAAATTTGGATACTGCTTCAAAATGCATTATTATTCTATTGCATGCTGCACACGTTTGCCCAGGTGGCAGGATTGCTGCTATCGCGTGTACTTGTACTTGTACTTGTTGTTGATGAGCGAAGTAGCTTCTCAGCTATAGATGCCCATATCTTTCCATGTCTCATCCAGGCGGTGTCGCGTGAGCTTTGCTCAAACTACTTGTTCAATCAGTAATTCAGTGGTGTTATATATATGGAATTGGGGAAAATGTCCCCTCTTTATGAAGAAATTTTTTCTGGAAGTTGTCCATTATGTGGGGATTCTATAGGCAACATTGTAATTTTTGTATCCTTATCTTCCATTCCAAAATTTGCAGCATTTTTTGGAAAATTGCAACTTTCTGTTGCCCACCCAACATTTTTTAACCCACTACACTGCTGATTCAGTTAGTAAGTAGGGTCAAGTTTATTTAAAAAATACAGTACAACATAATCATTACGGAGTTTGAGAGTTAGTGTGTACATTGTTAAAGGCTCCATCCAGTCTGTTGGAAGCGTTAGAGGCACATCTCAAGTCACTGGAAAGTGGACGAAAAGCTTCACGGTACGACCAGGAATATCATTTAATTAAGAGGAATTTACTATATTTCTTTGTTTTTTTCTTATTTGAGTGACTTTTTTTTGGACGGAAGTACTGCAGTTAAAGGTGTTTTTTACTTCTGCCATACTGTACAGTTATCACAGTACTTTTGACACAGCTGTTTTTTAGGCATTGTCCGGCGATTTTTTGTGTACTAATTCAAAACTCATTTCACTGCACGTTTGTGCTGCGTAGTAAATAAGCTGACATATTCATTCATTTGTTCGCTCATTCAGCAAAGATGCCAGTTACCAATGTACAAAAAATAGATTGTCATATTTGGACAAAGCTCCTTATAAACTCAGATGACGTGAAAAATTTGGATTTAATGGGAAAAAATCCAGACCTGGTAACACTGTTAATGTTCCTTTCGATGTAATTGATGTATGTGAAATAAATATGTAAGTTGTGTAATAGTGAAGGTAGTTAGTTGCCTGGTGGTGTATTGGTAGGGTGAGGGACTTGCCATCAAGAGGTCATGGGTGCGATTCTTGGTCAGGTTACTATCATGGTGACTGTCTGCTGACGGATAAACCATCCAGGTATATAACTAGTACCACAGTCAACTCAGTCTTCCGTCCTTTCTGGGTAGGTAAATCGAGTACCAGCATGTCTGGCTGGGGTTATGGCAGGGTGCATTTACTTGTGTCGGGTGGCAGCTCGCACTGTGTGATTCTATATAGCAGGTGACGCTCTGTGATGGGTTTCTTGTTATGAGTTTATAAATCACATTAATTTTTGCTTTTAGCTTTTTAGTGCAATAAATAAGTAAATGCCTGTATGTCGGTGTAGTAGTGGAGCAGCTACGAGTGAAATAGCAGCATTGGCTCAGTCTGGCATTGCCTCACTCAGCAGTCAGAATGTATTTGCTCTCGAACAGGTAACAAGTTTTCACAAGGTAGTGTAGTAATGGTACTGCGGTGTGGTGGAATCATTAATGATCATAGTGTCGCATATTTCCGTGACAATGTGCCAGTGAGAGAACTGTGAAAATCGATAGGTGATTGGTGAAGATATGAGCAGTAGTCCTTGGTATGATTGCAAATGTTGTAGTTTCTGTACTGCTAGTTGGTATAGTTGTAGCAAATGCATTTGTACGAGGGTTGTTCGATAAATTAGTTTACAAAATGGCGCCATTCTATTAATTCTTAAAATAGGAAAAATCTGAAATGTACGTTTTGTACGAAATTTAATTCTGAATACAGGGTGTGAGTTTTATGAAGATGACATCACTATGTCGTCATTTATAAACATTAAATACAGCGATGTTCACACTGAAATTGTCCCATAACGAACAGTGTGCCGTTGTAGTTTTTTTGTGGGCAAAAAGACTTAATGCAAATCAGATTCACCCTGTGATGCATCCATTGTATGGCGACAAGAGTTTAGTGAAGCCAACAGCTCAAGTTTGGTGTAAGAAAATGCCAGAAGCACAGAAATTTGCATCAGATACCGAGGTGATGTGATGATGATGATGATGATGATGAAGGACGAATTAACTTTAGCATGGCGTTAAGTCCTAAAACTACAAGGACACGTAACAATAAGCCTAAACAGTGAAGTCACGTAATAGTAGTCAGTGCAATGAGACGTTGTTAGTCATGACTGTAAGACCAGGCAGAAAGTTCGGTTTTCAGTCTGCTGCGGAAAACTTGCAATGACAGAGACAACCGGACTGACTCAGGCAGACTGTTCCAGACCGATGCAGCAGTCGCTGGAAAGGTGTGGTCGCCAATGGTAGAACGCACAGTGTGTGGAACGACTAGCGCTGATGTAGTCGAAGAGCGCAGTCGTTGACGTGCGTTGAGGTGTGACACGCACTGAAGATCTGAGGCCAGGTAGCCAGGTGCAGAGCCGTGGAGGCAGCGATACACCAGCACTGCCAGCCGGAACGAAATACGTTCTGGCATCCAAAGCCAGTGTAATCTGCGCAGTAATGGCTGAATGTGGTGCCGACGACAAGCTTTGAAGATGCAACCAGTCGCTCATTAGTGGCTCTTACAGCAGCCAGAATCTTTCTTTGCATCGGACATTCAGAAACTAATGTTTAGCGTTTAAAGAGGTGACATTAACTATTAAGGTTTATTCGTTTGTTCACTTCTGTGCTGGTTGTCATTTGTGAGTTATGCTAGATTACTGGATTACTGGAGAAAATAATGCACAAATAGACTGTGCATTGCATTGGCAAAGGAAACTCTCAACAAGAAAAAAGATTTCATGTGTGGATCCTTCAGCCTCCAGCTGAAAAAACGCATAGTCAAAGCATTTGTATGTAGTATAGCACTGTATGGAAGTGAGGCATGGACCCTGCAAAAGAGTGACATAAGAAGGATTGAAGCATTTGAAATGTGGATTTGGCATCGCATGTTGAAGATATCTTGGGCAGAACACAAAAAGAACGATGAAGTACTAAAAACAGTTGAAGCAAGACAGGAACTCATGGACACACTGAGGAGTAGACAGAAAAGGTGGTTGGGACATGTGCTACGTCATGGTTCTTTGGTGAGAACAGTGTTGGAAGGTCGACTGCAAGGGAAGAAGTGAAGATGGAGGCCAAAAGAAATGCTACTGAGTTGGCTACTGGAGACAAACGTCGAGGACATGCATTATTCACAACTCAAGGAGCTAGCACAAGAGCGGACCGGATGGAGTTGATGGAGAATGTGAACCTGCCCGTAAGGGCAGAATACAACAGCAGCAGGCTGTGTTCTATTAACAAATGACGTCACAATAATGACGTCAGCATCGAGTTCAAGATAGCCACACTGGTGTTCAAGGCAGTGAACAATTTGGCACTTCCTTACCTGGTCGACGATTGCAATTTGGTCGGCGACGACACTCGCCGACTACGTTCAGCCGCCTCCCTCACTTGTACTGTACTGAGGACAAGGACACGGCTCGGTGACAGATCATTCGCCATCACTGGCCCATGAGTCTGGAACAGTTTGCCGGCTGCACTGCGAGTCGTAGAGGACTACAAACAGTTCAAAGCGCAACTAAAGACACATTTGTTTGATTGATTGAGACTGTGGTGCCTAGTGACTTCTGCTTTTAGGTGCCGTGTATAAATCCGCTTTATTATTATTATCATTAAAAGATTCATGTAAATTCACAATTAAATTCCCAACAAAACGTATATTTCGGATTTTTCCTATTTTATAAATCAGTGGAATGGCGCCATTGTGTAAACTTAGTTTGTTGAATGACCCTTGTAGTTGCAGCCATTGCAGTTATTATTTTGTTTTTGTATGCACTTGCTGTGTGTGATAATCTGTAGCTCTGCCCAGTGAACTTATTCGCAGTTGTTGTAATTGTAGTTGTTGCAGCTGTACCTGTATTGTTGTTGCTGTTTGCATTAGTCTGCTGGTCTGCCTGCAACAAACCCATGTGCAGTTGTTGTAGTTATAGTTGTAGTTGTTGTCGTTGTAGTACCAGTATAGGTGTTGTTGTTGTTGTTTGCTTCAGACTGCAGGTCTGCCTCCAACAAACCCATTTGCTGATCTCCTCGAGTCATCCACGGCGTCAGCGACACCGAGTGATGACCTTGACAATGACCTTGACCTCAGCTCAGCTGCCGCTGCTAACAACCCGTTCCTGGCTTCACTGGCTGCAACTACTACAACTGGAGTCAATGAAGCATCTACAACTACAGCTGCTGATACTACTACTAATGGAGTGAATGGATCTGCTGTGGCTGTGGATGCGACCAGTGACCCTTGGGCTAGTCATAATACTGACGGTTTGTATTTCCACTATTTCTGCTGGCATTTTGTAGTAGTAGCAGTAGTTAGTATTTTTGTTGCTGTTGTAATTGTCTGTCCAATGCAATGCATAGCATTGGACAGAATATAAAATCACCCGAGTGTCCGTGCGTTCGTCCGTGCGTTTGTGCATCCAACTTTTCTTAAGCTCTCTTCCTTCCACCTTCCCTTTCCCTTTTCTTTCCCCTTCTCCTTTCCTCTTCCCCATCTTCCTCCCCCTTTCTCTTTCCCTTTCCCTTTTTTATCCTTTTTTGCTTTCACTTCCGCTTTCTCTTGCCCTTTTCTCTTCTCCCTTTTTTCCCTTCTCCTTTCCCTTTTCCTTTTCCTTCCCCTTTCTCTTCCCTTTACCTTCCATTCTTTTTTTCTTTCCCTTTTCCTTTTCCTTCCCCTTTCTCTTCCCTTTACCTTCCATTCTTTTTTTCTTTCCCTTTTCCCTTTCTTTTCCCTTTCCACTTTCCCTTTCCTTTCCCTTCCCCTCCCCTTCCTCTTTTTCTTTCTCTTCTTCCATCTTTCTTTCCGTGTGCATCCAATATTTGAGGCGACGTATCTCCATAACGGTGCAAGATAGATGCACGGTTCACTATGGACCATCCATAGGAAGTCGACCGCCGGGAGTCGAATGGTCACGTGACCGATGACGTCACGTGACCCCAAAAGGTCAAGGTCGTGACCCCATTATCTTTGAGGCTCCATATCTCCATAACTGTGCAAGATAGGTGCATGGTGACGATGGACCATTTATAGTAAAGCGCTAGTGACGAATTGAATGGTCTCGTGACTGACAACGTTAATTGTTTAGTTATAATAATATCGAAGGATGACAATAACATTGCTGCTGTACAATTTAAAATTAAACTTTTTGATTTTCTTCTACTAGTCTAAGCAGCTCACTGATTATATTTATACAGACATATACTGTAAACTGTCAAAATGCATTGGAGAGATTCTGTGTTCGTATGATCATTATCTTGTTTACTTGTAGAACCATAGTAGCCTAGTATTGGCTGTTGTTACACTTGGATTAGTCGCACTGATGTCAGTTTGAATTTTACTGCTCCTGATCTTGCTAAATATTACATCAACAGCACTTGCTGCTGTTACTTTGTTTTTGAACCAAGTAAGCGATACACATCAGTAAAAAACAACACAATTCAGTAAATCGAGACGAGGGGTCCTACAAACTTTTTTATGTCTGTGACAACTTTCTGTGTTTATCGTAGTGACATCTGGTGTAAAGTCATCCTGAAGAAGGCAGCAGCTGTTGCTGAAACATGCAGAAGTTAGCTAATAAAGGTTGTAATTTGATGAGTGGTACTGTTTATTATACTACTTTTGTAGTCTCCTCTGTTGTTGTGTAACTCTGTCACCAGATGTCGCTAGTCATCAAGTGAGTGGCTTTGCGACGGCTGAACAGTTTGAAGCTGCATTTGGACAGCAGCAGGCCGATACTAATACTACACTGTCAGACTTCAACACTGCACCAGTTGCCGATAAAGGTAATTTTGCCAACAGCTTCATGCGATTGGATTTATTAAACGTCAGTGGCGTCATGGTGAGGGTAGGGGTTGCCTCCCTTCCTTTAATTTTAGTCTGTCGGAAAATTTTTTTTGTTGTTGAAAGATATTCTTTAAAAATGAAAGTTTGAGGGCTGGCGATTTTCATTTTGGGGAATTTTAGGGTAAATTGAAATTCTAAGCACCATATCTCATCCATTGTAAATTTGCAGCTAACTGTCAGAAAACTCCCATTTTGCACTCTAATGATTATATCTAATGACACCTCTGTTAAGCGTTAATTGCTGTTTTGTATTCTGTACTGCATTTGATAATAGTACTTTCGTTGGCATGCAGTGCCAAGTCAAATACTCTACTTCATGTGAGACAGTCAAATCCTTGAAAAGTTGTCTTGACACATACTCCTTTAGTTCATCTTGCTGCTTGCCCTCAACGTTTTCGATTCATCTAGCAGTCGCTGGTGCATCTGATTTAGATGGGCAATCAAATAGACCTAAAACCAACCTGGTCTATTTAATTGACCAGGTTGGTTTTAGGTGAGTTCAATGAACAAAATCTACTGGGTTTTTTGGATGTGTGCTGAGTTGTCTAAACTCCACAGAGCAAATAAAAAGTCAAGAGATCGTTTATTGCATTATCACTGACTGAACATTGTGCAATGTTTAGATGAGCAGACTTTGATGCAGAATGCTGAAGAAGTCACAGTTAATGAAGTTGAAGATGCAGCAGATGAAAGGTGAACTGCTTTGCCAGTCTGTTTTTATTTGTCAGTTCAACACAGCTGTGCTGTTCAGTATTTTAGCTTATAAGCCAGACAGGTAATTTCGAGCTGCAGAACGTGCTTCGTGTATAGTCATGCTAGTATAACAGATCACATTTGGAAGGACTAAGAAAACTTTGTTGAATCAACTCGAGAAATTTAGACTTCAGAAATTTTTTTACAGAAAATTTAGGACAAACTGTGTTGTCAGCTCTATGACAGCTTAGGAATGAAAATAGAAAACTGTCAGCAACAGCTTCTGACTTTTTCGTATATCACTGTCAACTCGCCCATCTCTGCATAACAGGTCATTTTATTCCATGTCAGTATTTGGTGTTAAAGTGCAGTCTATTCCAGGTAAACCAGGCAGACTGGTAACAACCAGCTGTGTTTTGGGTTAAAAAAGAAATTGTATTTTTCCATCAGACAGCTGCAAATTCCGGGTCGAGGAATTATGGGCGCTCAGAATGTAAATTTTGCATTTAAATTCCCAAAAAATTTTGTTCAATTTTTGGCAAGAAGAAAATTTTTGGACCTGCAATTTATTTTTACGCGCAAAAGCAGAATGCTTCGCGCGTCTTTGCCATCGTCTGGGCGTCCGTCTGTCTGTCCGTCTGTCCGTCCGTCACACTCGTGAGCTGTATCAAAACGGTGCAAGCTAGGATCACGAAATCTTCACTGTGGGCTGCCCCAAGGTCTCTAGTTTATCGTGACAAAATTTCGTGCCAATGGGTGCAGGGGTTCCCCTCGAACGAGGGCGTCAAAGAGGGGTACCCCTCTTAAAAAGACGCCATTTTGCCGTTATTGGCTAGAATAATGTGAAAACGGTTGCAGATAGGTACATACATGCTGCTTATCATAACAAGCACTGGTGACAGGCT
>Ga0209367_1007767_pt1 | contig 14743 bp, 7 predicted proteins | sample WorMetLIZISLAND2_FD_187412 | JGI IMG/M metagenome (GOLD analysis project Ga0209367, IMG submission 187412) | Marine gutless worms symbiont microbial communities from Max Planck institute for Marine Microbiology, Germany - Olavius geniculatus... ... | reverse complement strand
CCAAGTTTGGTCTTCCTAGGCCTTTTCGTTTTCCCTCTAGGTGGAGGCACGGGACGGACAGACAGACAGACAGACGGACAGCATCGATACATAATGGGGCCTCCTTCTAGGAAGGACGGCCCCATAATAATATGGAAATCATAAAGGCTTGTCAAAGTTATTTTTCGTTGAAATTACCTAGTGTACTCATTCCGATACGAGTAAACAAATTCACAACCATAACTAACGCGATTTGAGATTTTTCAGGTTTTTTCCCTGCTTGATATTGCTGTCTCTATAGCTGTTTGCTCAACATGACAATTCTGTGAGTCTTAACTCTATATTGTTGTTTTTTTTGGTTTTTTGTTTAATTTTTGTCTACCAATGTTTGTTTGGTGAAATAAAGATTATCACAAATTCGTGCACGTAAATTAAAATGCTTTAGGAAGGATGAGTATGCAAGTGAGTAGAGCACGAAGTTATATGGTGCGTCAACGCCAGAAATGTCCTTGATGTGCCGCTTAGCCTACATTAGCACTCCGACAAAAATATCTTGTTCGTGTCGGTATACTTTTTATGCAGGCAGCTGCGGAATGCAATGAATGCAAGAAAAGTACGCCAAAAAACCGAGCGGACGCAGGGGTCAAAATGCCAGGATATAGAAACGGTCGTTGCGTCAGCTGCATTCGTTGTGTTGCGTACGCTGCGTGCATTGCGTTGGATGAAAAGTTGAAAACGCCGCTGATGACACAATATTGGCAGCTGCAGCAGCAGGATAGGACGGTAACGTGACGATTCATACACTTCTCTCGTAAACGGCTCTGAATGGGGGCATTAAAGATCGCGTAATGAGCGACAGAAAACGACAAATATTCGTTTGCACGTTAGAGGAGTTGATAGCAGAAAAATAACGACTATCTAGAGGGTACCCTCTTTGTCACCTCGTTCGAAGGGAACCCCTTCACTCAGCGTCACGAAGTTTTGTAACAAGAAACTAGACTCGTGGCGCTATCATATGATGAAAACTTCAAGTCTCTATTTCACCTGAGCTTGAATCAGTACTAGGGACCAACTTAATTCACGATTTCACGGTCGTGACATTTTCCGTGAAATTGGCCTTCTTCCGTGAAAAACGTCGATTTCCGTGAAATCCGTGATTTTTCGTGAATTTTAGCGCTGAGGCCTATAGTTTAATTTATGACAATTCCAGAGTTTTATCAGCAGCTTTTGTACGGATGTTGCTGTTTGCTACGTGTCGCACTTCAGCACTAAGTAGTTGACATTGACTGTCTTGAGTCTTGACTTAGTGTAGTAAATATTCGTTGTTCTGAAATTTCTTCGTTTGCATTAGCGCAGCACCTCCAAAATGACGTCTGTGGGGCCCGTAAATTTCCCCTGAACTTCCGAAACTCCTTCCGTGAATTTTCCGTGAAATTTGACACATTTTAAAAATTCTGCCGTGAAATCACGCATTTTTTCTCGTGAGTTCGGTTGGCCCCTAATCAGTAACCCGGAGCACATGTTATCATCACTCTTCAATAAAAGCTGACTACTTCTATTTCCGGCCGCAAACTTATAGCACCGATCGACTAAATAATAATGGTGTGCAACGTACGGAAAAATGCTTGTTTAATAATGCGCTATGTCATAATGCAAACACAACAATTTAGTGACAATAATAAGATATAAAATATAACAACTCTCTTGGTTTACAGAACAAAACAATGTAATACATTAGCTGTTAGAACAGTAGTGGTCGCGACTCGTGTATTGATATTCTGTTTCGATATTCTGTGATATTCTGTTTCTGTATTGATAGTCTGTTTCGTTGGTTTTTAGCACGGTCTACACTCTGCAGTGTCTTTATTATGCGAGTGTAACGAAACATACACTGTAGACCAGGGACGTTTCCGCGTCTACACCAATAAACCCTTGGAGCAAATACTCCAAAAATATAGGGAAATTAGGAGAGATGTTAAATATTATAACTATGCACTTCTGACATATTTACAATATCTTGCAAGCAGAAGTGTTCTGTAACGCTTGGAATGCACCAAATTCGTTTTTCGCTAGGGCTCCGTTTTGGACCCCTCTGAGGGAGCTCACGACGCTCCACCAGACCCCGTAGTTGGGTGAAAAAGGGAAAAACTCCTCCCCATTCCGAACACCCTGGACGCCTACGACGCCTCGTTCTTGGCGCTTGCAGTGCCTCACCGTAAGTTAGGAGGGTGGGGAAACTTACTTCAAGGACTTAAAGGAGATAAATGTACAAAACATCAGTTTACACACTTGCTAACGGCGACATGCAATGAGTGACACATCGAAAACAGCAAAAATCATAAAAAGGTGATATCACTCACCATCACATCGTCTAACTGTCAATGTGCTGTTGAAGGTCTGCCACGGATTTCAACACTGGAAACCATACCGGTATTTTGGCGTCAGAGCTTATAGGCTTATAGTTTGAATGGTGGACGAAAAACAAAAAGGTGCTCACATCAGGGGTATACTTTCCCCTAAGTAGGCCTACCTCTGTGCGGAGCGGTGAACTGTGACAGTCTGACCGGTCTGGCCGCTCGTTCATACATCCCGCAGTAATCCAGCCACTCATCATCGGAGGCGCCCGTCAGTCCTTCGGCCACTGACAGCCGAGTCGTCGCCAGGTCGTCGGGTATATGGACGACTTCAGATACGTTCAACCAACCTTCGTTCACAGCATCAGCAGGCAACAACGTATAGGTCTATAGTTACACGATTTTTGGAAGAAGAAAAAAATCAAGCAAATTTTTAAGGACTATGAGTGGTCTTACGTTTTCCATACCCATTTCCGAGATATTTCGCTAAGTTACGTCACGCTAGACGTTTCTGGCGTCATATTATGAAAGACTTTCACATCGCAGTCGCAGTGATTCTGAACAACTGAAATTCAAAGTCTCTCAAGACCTCTGACATTAAATTCCAAAACTTCGAAGACACAATTTGGTTTTCAGAAACTTTCTTTTTCACTGCCTGACAAAAGACATTTTTCAAAAACTTTCAAGAATCTGCGGCCATTCTGCATGGGTCAATCTCACCACTCGACAGCGACGTAGCCTACGTCACAAGGGGTTAAATGTTAAAGGTTAAAGGGTGCGTACAGCTCAATATAGGAAGCAGATCGCAAAGCTACGCAGCGTCTCTTGCCGTATGGGATCACACAGGTGAACGCGTTTCGCTTTAACTCCAGCAAAGCAGGGGCTAAAGCCCGACTTTTGCATTTAATGCATACCTTGCATTTAATTAGAACGCTTTTCCAAACACTTTTGAATGCAGCTCACGCTGTTTACCTACTTTCAGACGTCTTCCAAAACATTTTCTACTTTTCGTTCTACTAGTTCATCAAGCGCGTTTGAAGTTGTTACGGTTAACACGCTATATAAATTACTTACTTACTTACTTACTTAGGCCCTACTAACTGGAAGGATGAAAAGCTGGGTTGAACTAGGTGGCTGGTTATGTACCAAGATGATTTCTTACCTATCCGCAGGCAGTCACCCATCCTAGTAAGTTTAGTAACCACTTTATAGTGGTATGTTTAACGTCAGGACACAGCTTAAATATAGTACGCATATCGTCGCACAGCCGTACCCTGGTGTATGGGACTGGCGAGTAGAACGGTGCAGTCGTAGACTTGGCTGATGTTCAGCTGTTGACCGTGTAACTCAGTCGTTGCCGACGTCACAGGCCATCGGTCGCGTGACCGATGATTGACAGCTGCCGGTGCCGCGCCCCCGCAGCAGCGGACCGTGAACGGCAACTGAGGCGACTCACTGATAGCTGTTGAGAGACTCACGACAGCATCTACAACAACAGCATATTAACATTACATATTTCACAACCTACTTTTTTCTGTCTCACTGTATTGTATCTAGAGTGTTATAAGTGCCCGTAATTTCACTCCAAGTTTGTGTGCCGCACGGGGGTGCGTCCAGGCAGAACACGCCGTCGAACACGACCGTTAAATAAGTAGGCTATGTTTGAAATCGGTCTAATGTTTATTATGCCTCGCTACACTCGCATGATACACCGTGGACCGTGCCGAAACTTGAAACCTCTACACACTAAACTGCAATGTCTTGGGTAAGGCTAAGGCTGTCCGCGGTAGCACGCTGAAATACTTATAGTAATGACGACAGCGTCGGCCAATAGCTATCGGCGTAGCTGGGCCTGTTCAGCAACAGAGAGTAGCAACAAAGTTCTATAATCGCAATGGTTAAGTGTCCGAAAATCCGGTCCGGTGACCTTGACTTTGACCTGTGACCTTCAGCTTCAATGTGGTTCTTGCAATAGTCGAGATACATGTTTGTTCCTGCAAAATTTCATCAAGCTAAGCGCAGCGGTTCATAGTCCATCGTGCCAACTGAAAAACAAACAAACAGAACTGCGACGACGTTAAAAACAGTACTGTCTTCGCTACTCACCGGACTCACTCACACCTAAGTCATCTTACTTACTTACTTACTTTACCCCAATATTTTTATTGGAAGCATCACCACCTCTACCCCACCATGATTGACCCCGATGCGCCAGTATAGGGGTAGAGCGTAGAATGCTTTTTATACCAATGTTGCCGCTATTAATTATTATTATATGAGCAGAAAACTCAGACGCTAGAAACATTTGATAGCCTATTGTGATGACAGTTTTCGCTGGATAAATTTAAACTACTAAATATTCCCGTCAGATAATTATTGGGTTTCGATTAACGCCAACCTTTAGACCCGCCGGCCACCCAAGGAACGTATAGTACGTAGCCTACCACCCAAGGTGTACGTCCCCATGTCATCTCATACCACCCAAGATGCCATACAGTCATTTGTTTGTCAAGTTTGAGTCACAACTGCACTGAGGGTGCGCTTGGCTACAATGCGTCTCACGCACCCAACACCTAACAGCTTGGAAGTCTACGTCATTAATTGCTGACAACCAGCAGCGAACATTTCTTAGATTCCATCGAGTGTCGTTGCAGGTCACGACTCGTGACTCATTATAGGCCTAAGCATTCATTCCCGTTCTCTCGTTTCAGTTCCGTTTGACATAGAAAAATTGTTTATGCGCTGGATTATAAAATGACAATTTGCACGCCGATTTTCCAATGCAAACTATTTTCGCATCCGATAATACACTGTATCCCCCCCAAAAAAACATTCCTGACGTTTTCGACTGTAACTTGAAAACGAATTATCAGATTTCGATAATTTTTGGTATGAATATTCCTGTCACAACTTGACATCAAACAGCTATTCAGATTCCCAACTCACCCAACGTTTGCTTCTGCCCTACCTAGGGAAAGCAGATCAAGCGAAATGTGTTAAAATAAAGAGAAAACCTGAAAAAAACATCCCTGACATTATCAATCGTGAAACCAATAAGGCAATAATATAACTTAGCATATTATAATAATATTTGGCAGAAATATTTCAAACACAACTGACTATTAAATAAGTGTTTTTTCAGTTTCCATTTCACTCAACGTCTGTTTTTGCACTACCTGGGGAAACAGGCCAAGTATAATACGTGTTCAAATGAATGAAAAAATGCCAATAAATTCCATCTATCCTAATCTGTGGGCCCCAACAGCAGGTCTGCTACAAGGTTTGACTGTCATACAGCAGTTGTTTACCAAATAAAGTTTAGGAATGTTTGTAAAGTTAAAAAGCCTCTGGTACAGCATGGATTGGTCTGGAGCAGAACATTATCGATACTGCTGTCAACGAATGGAGAAAGCGTCTCTGTCTGTGTTCACATAGTGGACCAACACTTTAAGCAATTTTACTGCAGGCAGTTAAAAATAGACAACTAAATGAGTTGTCGGCCAAAGTGACAGAAATATGAAGAAAAGGCAATCATATCGCATAGGATAAAAAGCGATATTTCGCTGGTTGTGTTTTCCCCAGGTAATGCAGAAACAAACGTTGGGAAACTGAGTAGCTGTTTGATGGCAAGCTGTGTCAGAAATATTCGTGCCAAAAATTATCAAAATGTGGTTATTGGTTTTCAAGTTACTGTCGAAAATGTCGGGGATGTTTATTTGGGACACAGTGTAGTATCATGTCGTAATTATTCATTCGTTGATGAGACTAAAAACTCGCCGAGCTAAGACCAAAACAGTACATCATATTGTCTGTTTTTTTTTCGTTACGCATTTCATTGTGCACCTTTTCTGCCCCCACACGCCAAACCCATGTGGCCGCTTCTAGAATATGGAGAAAACCGGCGACACGTTTAGACTTACAGAACACAAATACAAACGCCAATTTTGACCGCCTAGCTCTAAACATAGGCAGCGCCTATACAGGGTGGTCCAAAAACGGCACAAAGTTCATGGCACCATAATTTTGCATCCGTACATCATAGAGTCATGCGATTTTCAGCAAAATGTTCTAAAAGAAATTCTTTACATGACTTAAGTTAGTGTTTAAATACAGCAATTAAATATTCCTTTTTGCCGCTGGCAAGTGAACTATTGAAAAGCAGTATTACCTTCAATGTGCCTTGGTTCATAAAAACATGGCACTATTATTTTTAATAGCTCCGTGAAAACGCCCTCGCCCTAACGTTGTCCGTAGCGACAACGTTAGGGCGAGGTGGCCAAAACTACAGATATTTGCGTCAAGTTTCTTTTTAACGTCGAGTGCCAAAAATTATTAAAATCGGTCAATGTTTCACGGAGCAATTGAAAAAAAGTGGCACGTTTTTATAGACCGCGGCGTCGAGGGTAACACTGTTTTTGCATAGTTTAATTGCCAGCGGCAATAACAAAGAATATTTAACTGCTGTATTCAAATACTGACTTTAATCACTTAAGGAATTTCTTTCGGAACATTTTGCTGAAAACCACATGACTCTGTAACGTACGGTTGCAAAATTATGGTGTCATTAACTTTGTACCGTTTTCGGACCACCCTGTATTATGTCCGCCTAAGTCAAAAGTCATGTCGGGAATGGCCTGAGTTCGCTGTCCATTTATGATGAGTTCAGTAACGTAAATAGCCAGAAATGTACATCGGAGGCCTCTCCCTTTCTTCTTCATTTTCCCCTGCCGCCCAAAATGCGTAAAAATGCGTTCGCGGCGACTCGGCTTAGGCTCTGCCCGGACCCCACTGGAGGATCTTACAGGGCTTCCAAACCTTTCAACCGGATTGATTTGGAAGGGGGAGAATGAGTAAAGAAAAGAAGTGAAATGAAACGGTAAAACAGAACAAAAGATGAATAAACGACGGTGTTGTTGTAACTTGATAGGAAAGTAAAGGAGCGCGCAAAGCGACGCGGATCTAAACTAAACCGAAATGAAAGCCGCGAGCTGCATGCAGTCTTCATTTCAGTCCAGTTCAGTTCCGTCGCTCTGTACACACCTCAACGAAACATTTAGGCTCCTATGTGTTTACACTGAGAAGGAGGCCTACAGACTGAACTGACCTGGGTTAGAGGAAGACGCGCGTTTGACAGCGAGTGAAGAATTCAGCGGAATACTGAGCGTTTGTCCGTCAGACGTCATCGCTTTTACACGCTTCTCAACGCAGCTGACACCATGAACGTGAAGCACCTGTAACGCATCAGTACATGTGAAACAGTAATATAGGCTACATAATAACAATGTTTATCGCGATACAAAGGAACAGTAGCACCAGATACCGAAAACAACCAAAAAGGACACAAAACTCCCTTGTTTTCAGTTAGGATTAGAGTTAAGACTAGGGTTAAGAATAGAATTTTGAGGTAATTTTCGTATTCAGTGCAGGGTCTGGCACACAGCCTTGATAGACTTCCAAAGTCGTACTCGAGAAACGATGACGTAAATGTGTCATGGTAATGCTGCAGTTACGAGTACTAAAATAATAAGCTATATACAATTTAACGAGATGACAACTTCTAAGTCTAACCATCTCAGATGCAAGCGGTCCATAGTGTCACGTTTAGGCTGGAGGGTTAAAGTTGGAGTATGAGGATTAGAGCCAGCACCAATTCTCATACGCTAGTTTTTTCGAATTTACCGCCAGGTTTACGGTTATGGTTAGCTTTAACGTTAGCAATAATTCTGGTGCGGGCGAATTAGCGGACAGTTAATTCTATTCTTACTATACTTGCGTAGGCCTATAGCACTATAGCTTATAATACATTTTAGTGCTTGAAACTCAAACATTACTCGCATCACCACTATGGTTAGAAGATATCAAGTCTGCTCCACTGATCCAAAGCCCACAGAGTTCACACCGAATCATCCGAATTGTCATAATATCTACTCTTCAAAGAGAGCTGATAACGGTTTCGTTTCCGACCGGAAACTTATTACACGGGTGAACCACATTACACTGGTGTGCAGCGTAAGTTATTACATTACAGTAAAATATTCGCTGAATATTACGTTGTGTCAAAATTCAGAACACGATAATTAAGCAGTAATAAAATATAAAATCACAGCGAAATACAAATTTCATTGTTTACAATTTTTGCTGTCATGCAGCTAATGTAGCTTATTATATGCAGTTATGATCGCGTCACGTTCATTTATATTCCCTAGGTGGCAGATCTGTTTCATTGTTTCGCTACTCGCTAGTACCGTTGAGCTAGAGCAATACGCTCGACAACGGGCGATAGTAAGAATTAAGCCGTTTTTGGTGTCCTGTAAAGACCCATAGCCAGATTTTGAAGAGAAGGGGAGAGTCGATTTTGCCTCTTGCCGTCGCCGTGCTATATGCGGTCAGACCGTCTGTGCCGTGGAGCGCTGTAAGCGAAATGTAGGCCTATAGGCCTAGTCCAGGGCTGCAAACTCATGGTGTAGGCCTAATTCGCATTCGGAAGTCGCATATGGCAGTGACATTTTCGCTATTATTATGCAACGCAGACGATGAAATTTTGCCATTTACGCGATGAAACGGATTAGCCTAAATCGTTGACAGCCTTCATGGAGTGACGCTGCATATGTCACTATTCGCCGTTTGACATTGGACTGAGATATTTGGCAGCCCATGGGAGGTTCGATCGAACCCGACTAACTCCCCCTTCACATTCCCCATCAAAATACAAGCTTACTCGGCACCAAGGTTAACTCAGCATTCCATTTTAGGCCCCTATATCTATCTAGAGTCCAGAGTAGGTGATCAGCTTGGACTATACCGGCCTGTCCGGCTTACGTGCGGCGTGCCTGAGGTTAGAGCGGAATGCGTTCGCCTGTCGTGTGCCAGGTGTGATCCCACATGGCAGACGACGCTCCCTAGCTCTGAGGCAGCCGGGTTTTATGATAAGCTATAAGCTTACGAGTACATGCGTCCTTCAATCATTTAAAACACCGTACGCGGCCCGCAGATGTCTTAGTATAGGCTTACGTCCCTGGAGAACAAGAAACAGTATCGGCTAATTTTGACAAAAGCGGGGTCACTGTGACAAGTCCGTTTAACTCATTGATTGTATGTGCCAGATGACAGCCAAAAACTAACTGTTTGGCTGTAATTTTCAATTGCACGTTTTGGCTGTACGTTCGACCACATAATCTTTCTTCCCCGGGGGTCATAGTGTGTTATTGGACCGAGCAAGTTTAACTGCCAAATGGCATTTAACTACGTTCGTGCGGTTTAAGCAAGGTTCACACATACGTACTATGTGACGGACAGACGGAGAGACAGACCATGCTATGAAGAAATGTGTATGAATAAGTGGAATCTTTTGTACTGCAAGTAGCAGCGTCACGGGTTAAAAAGTAGGCGGGACAGAAAGTCGCAAATTTCCCTCAGAATAGCCCCCTACCAACATGCAGTTGCAACTTTCAGACAGAGAACATTACAGATGCTCAAGATTTGAATTGTGCATCTAAATTTCTGCAAAATTGGGGTTTTCAGCCTCGAATTTAGCATTCTGGACGAAAATTTTCCCACAGAAAAATTGTCCGACAATTTTACGACAGCGAAAAAATTTAGGTTGAACAGCACCCCTCCCAGCTCCTCCGTCCTGCCGCGATGCCACTGGCTGGCTGCAAAAGCGATGTCGTCAAATAAATGTCCAGTACCTGTCCGACGTTGAGTCTGAAGCGATGGTTGTTGGCGTCAGCGCTGCAGCACCGGCAGCCATCGGCCTGTGTGACGAGCGCCAACAACGGGAACCTGCGCCGGTACTCGCGCGCCAACTCCTCCACAGAGTACCACCTGCCCGACCAGCGCAGTGATGTCATCATCCCCGCCCCGGCGTCACGTGACTCGTGCACCACGTGACCCACACGCCGTCGCACCGCTGACGTCACGGACGAGCTGCGCCGCACCGCAGCCCCTGGTGTCCTGTGACCCGCCGCTGAACCACCGGAACCGGAAATGGACGGAGGCGTATCCCATCGACCCCGGACACTGACACCGGAAGTCGTCCTAGTGGCAGTAGACTGCAGAGTGCGGCTCTGCATGATGTGACCGTCGACTGCCGAGATATACCGGAACTGGGTGTCAGCCGCCGACATTACTGATTTCAACCAGCCTACCTACGCCCACAATAATGACACACTTGTTTCTACCAGCAAATCTGGATCTGGATCTGGATTTGGATGATAACTTGCCAAACTCCTTCGCTGGTTATCGCGGTGTTTGCACATCTACCGTACACGATATGGCAGACAGCTGACAGCTTCGGAAAGACGGTAGACTACCGAAGCCAAAGAGGTGAATAGATGAAGTCTAGTAGGCCTAATAAATCTGCCGTTCCTTAACTGAATCAGCACACGTGAGATACGCTATGTTCGCTGTTACGTCATCGACGCCGATCGGAATAACACAGATAGAGGGAGACAACAGTTCGCACGAGCCAATGAGTAATGACATGGCGAAATATCCTACGACGCTATAGGCTATTATGCAAAGCGCCCGTTAACTGAAAAAAATAGCACGATAAACACTGGCCAATTACTCGCAGTCTATAATAACGATTACGTCGTAGTAACTAGTCACTATGGTCAGTAACCTGGTTCGACGCTTGTCGACTGTGAGTGTAAGTTTGAGACCCTATACTACCAACGCGCTAGCGACTGACAATACCACCTGCCTGCGTAACGAATAGGCGCAGTGAGGCACGCTTTTAAACGTCCATAATGATATAGCCTACGATTCAAAGCGACTTCACCGAAAATCGAACCTGTTGATCGCGAATTTTACTCCTTAAATAAAATTGTAGGAAATTGTTGAAAATATTTTTGAAGATCAGATCAACCGTCACTCGATATGAATTTATTATGATGCGCGACTGACAGCGTTGTTGCTGTGCGTTTCGGTACGACGCAAAAACAGCGACGTTGTGTTAGCTAGATGGCGCCACTGCCAAAATCACTATTACAGCATCATTATTACTATTACTATTAGTATTTCTGCTGTGGTTTTGTATACAGGTGTATGCATATTATGTAAGAAAATGCAGAATGGTATCTACGTTGTTTGTAATTTTGGTAATGGCTACAGTTTGTGATAATTATATCACCAGTATTCTACACCAGTATTCAGTTGGACGATTACCATTTATCAAGTGTCGGCGTTACTGCGAATGTAAGCGTGTTCGCTCGAACGCTGTCTTGACTCTTGAGAAGTTCAGTAACTTCGGTTCGTGGATCGTATCACGATTGCATAGATGGGTTCTAAAAATATCTTTCTCTAAGAAAAGTTATACACAGCTTAGGACCGGTAAATTGATCCGAAAAAGCCGAGATTTTTACGTTTTTTTTAAAAACTGAAAATAACCTCAATGGTTCAATTTTTAGTTTTTTTTAAAGTTTTTGTTGTGAAATTTATTACATATCATGCTTTATTTCATATTAAATTGTGCTTTTTGCGTTATGACGTCGATCACGTCATTTTGGCTCAACACGTACGGCCGTCGGGCTTTTCCAGCTGCTGGTCCCACAGTCTGGAACTCACTGCCAGATAAACTCCAGCGTGTGACATTGATAGTTTCAAACAGTTCTTTAAAACAATCCTGTTCAGTACTACAGGGTGCGGCAAAAAAAGTAGCCCCTAACGTTTTTTGCCGTTTTCTCAGCAACCGCTTGGAATTTTAACATGAAATTTTACAGGTTCATTTATAGAAACGTTCTACATCTAACTGTTAAGTAAAATATGATTCTGTTGAAAAACGACGAAATTATAGACTTCTGAACATGACCGCTTACCGATTTTTCAGCATTAAAAAATGTTTTAGCTAAAAATGCTATTTAATTTTCAAAAAACCGGTTACCACGTTACTGCCGATGACGTCACTGTGACGTTTTGACAAACAGTAGTTTATTTTGTTTATAAATTATTATTAAATTGTCGTTCTTTTCAAGCAATCGCCGACTGCCCACCGGATTCATCTTCCAGCAGGACCCCGCACCAGCACACACAGCGCGCAGCGCAGGAAAATGACTGCGGGCCAACTGTCCGGATTTTATCAGAAAAGACCAATGGCCTCTAAATTCGCCGAATGCAAACTCGGTGGACTATCATGTGTGGTGTGCAATGTTGGAACTTACCGCAAGCTTAAAACAAAGCCAAAAACAATCGCGGAACTCAAGGAATCGCTTCAGGTTATCTGGAGCAACCTATCACAAGGACCGATCGACAAGACTGTGAAAGACTTCTCAAATTAAGCGACTGCAGGCTTGTGCTGGAGCTTGGAGCTGTCGGTGGACACTTCGAACATTCACAGTAACAATGGAATTTTGGCATCTGATCATTAGTTAACTGTGTTGTTTGACTTGTTATTGAACTGGTTTTGTAGCTTGAACATTTTTCACGCTAAAAAATCGGTAAGCGGTCATGTTAAAAAATCTATAACTTTGTCATTTTTTAATGGAATCAAATTTTATTTAGTTGGCCGTAAAACAATTTAGTAAATACACCTGTAAATTTTCAGATTAAAATGCTAAACGGTTGCTGAGAAAACAGCGAAAAACTTTAGGGGGCTACTTTCTTCTGCCGCACCCTGTAGTGTGGCAAGCGCATTAGAGGTTAGTTTAACAATATGCGCTATATAAATTTATATTTAACTTACTTACTTTACTTATACTTACTATGTCGTTCACTCATAAAAGTGTGCCTAGGCCTAAGATGTTTTTCCTGGGTTGTATTTGTTCATTGTCACTACGGTGTTTATTTGACACTAAATCGGAAATAAACTTTTAAAACCTACAAAAATCTTTTAAAAATCTTTTTTTTAAAACTTAAAACCTAAAAATGTTCTTCAAAAGCGTAGTTTTTTAGCCTTGACACGGCTTCAGATGCCTGCGCTAAAAAGCCCGTCAACTGAAACGTTTGGCAAACTGCGTGAGTGTCGTTTGCCTTGTATAACGTGCAGTTGTACATCCCGTGCCCTGACGACACAATGAGCACTGTGTGTTGCAGCCAGTCGATATGGGCGTCGGCTTCCGTCGGTTCTATAGCGCACCGTGACTAAGCCGCGACGTACGTCGATCCCTTCGTCACACTGTCACACGTACAGGGTGGGCCGATAATAACAATAAGCCTAGCTGTCGCTAGGGAAGACGCACTATACAGTTCTTGTTGCAGTACTGATATTCAAGGTCATTTAAAGTAATTGATTATATATCATTTCAAAGCCACTTCATTTTAGTGATCAATAGCAACCTAGGCCCTATCTCGCACTGTTTAGCCTCAATACGTCCGTTACAGACAGACAGACGGGCAGACAGACGACACATCCTGCTATAGACGCGCTCTACAGCATAGCTGTAGCACGTCAAAAATAAGCGCATCTTAAAGATGTCTTCAAAATGTCAGAAATGAAATAAAATAAAAGCCGAGCGCTGCGGCGTTCATTTAAGTTAAGTTCATTATCTGTCGCTGTATACGCTCCTTAAGTTTTCCCACGACTACATCTATTTTTTTCGAAATAATATATTATCTCACCGATATCTTCGTATTGTTTCGCTATATTCCGTCATTAAGAAAATGATGATGACGTCCCCACTTGACTCTGGTGTACAAAATAGCCATTGCATCATCATGTGTTGTTTTATAAGTGGTCCTAATCACAACCACCGCGCAGTTGTTGAGATATGGAGCTTCATATACAGGTTTAATTTGTAGTCATGAGCTTGATCTTTTGAGGTCACGTGATGTCATCGGTCACGTGAGCATTGAACGTCGAGATATACTCTGTAGTAAATGAAGTGATTGATTCCGCGTCAAACCAGGCGTCCAAATGTGTCGCTACACTACCAAGTAAAATCTCGTCAGCTTTAAAATAAATGACATAAGGTAGCCTATTCTAAAGATTTTTAAAAAATCTAAAGATTCTACAAAAATGTTACGACGCGTTAAAGATATCGACTAATAAAATCTTTGACAAAGCGCTGCTTCACTACTGGTTTGGAAGTTTGGGTAGCGAAAGAATTGTTGCGAAAGTCGCTTAATATTTGATAAAATTATGAATCGGTTAAAATCAGGGGCTTAGTATTTTCACGGATCACCCGGTGTGTGGCATGCACACGCCGGCGTTTGGCTAATACAGACAAATAGTTGGCCTAGAGGCTAGCAGGTATTTTATGACGTTCGCCAGCTTCGCTTGTCATCTGCCTGGCTGTAGTATAATACGCCGTGCGCATCGCTGTAGCGTTCTGTATGGACCTTTATAAAGGCAGTCGCCTTTATACAGGGTGGCCCCCAAAAAACGGGGCCACTCTGTTATATAGCTTCTAACTTCAGAAATACTGCTTAGATCTACACGATTTTTTGCAGAAATCAAGGTGGCGCCACTGTTG
>Ga0209367_1007765_pt1 | contig 14743 bp, 11 predicted proteins | sample WorMetLIZISLAND2_FD_187412 | JGI IMG/M metagenome (GOLD analysis project Ga0209367, IMG submission 187412) | Marine gutless worms symbiont microbial communities from Max Planck institute for Marine Microbiology, Germany - Olavius geniculatus... ... | reverse complement strand
GGTGTGGGACAACCCTGCAGGAGTTAAGCCACGCTGCCCTAGATAGGCAGCGGTGGGCAGCGATAGTAAGAATGGCGTCAGACACCAACGGGCATTGAGCCCACGGTTGTCGATGATGACGATGATTTAGAGGCAATGCACATACACATAATAACGGAACAGGAAATTTAACTTTTACAATAATGAAACATAGAGTTCAACCTTACAGAAACGCAAAAAAACACAACCTAAACCTAAAGTTGTAAGAAGTCGTCATTTATATGTGTGCATACGTTATTGACAGTAATAGCAGTCCCAATAATCTTCCCTATTATCCTCCACCAGACAAAAAACACTGTTAAATAATCTACCTAACGTCAGGACCCGACTAAACTAAATCCTTATAATGAGTGAACCATGATCATGAATATGCCAACTGGTGCAAGTGAATGATTTTTAATGGAATGCAGCCCCCACCCCTCCCCCCAGATTTGGCACTTTTTAAATAGGGCCCACGAGTCCAGCTTCGACTTGAAATAATCCAGTAAACATTATGACTTCATAACCTTTCCTCAGCGCTAGACCCACAATTGTCCACGATATTCTCATGCCTTTCACGTCCGATGTGAATAGTCCAAAGAATGAGAATCTGCAGTCAGTCCAACAGCTGATACACATTAAGAGATACAGTCACATGCGACAGTCACAGACATCAAGTAATCAAGGGAGTTTCAGCAAATCCACGAAAATGAAATTTTCAAATATACATGCAGATATAATCAACGATTCATTGTGCAAACAGAGATCACATAACGATTACAGTTACCATACTGACAGTCTATCGGCAGACTTGCAGCAATCTGTTAGATATCATTTCCAAGCACAAATCGGAAAAATATCATACGATTCCATGTGACGTACACATATTATAAAAATGAATCTTATGCCGACAGATTTTGGTCCCATGCTCCTAACTCTATGGATACCCAATGAAGAATCTTGGCACATAAATGCTGCAGCATCTAGCACAGCGGTTGACAAAGTTAAACAATTGAACAAATACTCTAGAAATTGACGCGGGTCACATCACAACAGTCAATATAGTACATCAACTGGCTGGTTGGCTGTATACAGCACGGATCCATGTTTGTCTGTTACATGTATACAGCGTCCAGTTAAAAACGAAACCCATAGACATTGTAGAATACAGATGTTAAATCTGAACGAATCTCGATAGTATTTTGTACACGTAATCTCCAATAAACTGCCGAAACAATCACCAAATTTTGTCAAAAAAACATCATTTCTTAGTGGAGTTATTAACTAGTTAATATCGATAACAAAATATTTCTGTTACCAATATGGCGATACATAGGCTACTGCAGTCGCTCGATCGTAAATGACGTCTGTTGACGTAATCAACGTAAACAATAACAAAATGGTACTTTCTGCAGAGATCATGTTTTAATTAAACTGTTATGACAAGAGAAAGGGTATGGTGCTAAAAGGTTTATCACAGAATTTCCCAGCAAGCTGTAGACACTGACAGGATTAAACAAGCTGCCCATACAGTTGCTTAATACTCGACACTTCACGTTTTGGGGTGACCTCACAAAAGCCGCTGTAACTATTGTTTGCGTTGACAGATTTAACTGCAATTTGGCAAGTTGATTTTCTAATTGATATTCAATGATGCTGCATTGTTGACGTAAAGTTTTGCCAGAATCAGACGTTGCTTGTTGGAGTTACGCAAATGCACAGACTACAGAAAGGTCCGCTTATGTAACATCATGTTGGTAATGGAGACATTTTGTTATCAATATTCAACAACTAATAACGCTGCTATGAAGTAATATTTTTAAACGAGAATAGGTCGCTTTAAAAAGATCGCTTTAGCAATTTACTAAGGATCAAGCACATAAAATTTTACTTAGATTCGTTGAGATTTGACATTTCTATTGAACAATGTCTAGGGGTTTACTTTTTTTTACCAGACACAGTGTATATGTTATTATGGTAATCTGAGCAAATATGTCAATGAAGACGTCCAGCCCGAGAACTTTGGAGTTTACGCTGCCTGGAGGAAGGCCAAGGATAGGGACGTTTGGCATCAAGTCATCAGTACAGCTTCCTCTGACAGGAGTTTGCCAAAAAGAAGAACATCAGCAAAGCACTGATAACAAACCACACCAACCAAAGTGCTTCAAGTATTTGACGCAATACCAATACTAAACGCTATCCAAAACTGTCTGATAAAACAAATGGTGGCAGTTTTTACTACCCACAAAATGCACACCATTAACGACATATCAGTGGATATATCTTCAGGCTGTAAACAAAGCCGCCTCCCCCCCCCGGCTAAATCAAGGGCCGGGGCTAGTTCAACCAAGTAGTATCAGCTGTTGGACAGCCAACCACGGTCGGCGCATAGACCTAGTACATGTTGTCGGTGTTTGTCGAACGAGGCTTCTTGATCTTGTCGAGGTTCTTCATGATGAGGTCATGGAGACCGGCCTAAACCATTTACACACCGAGCAAACACTTAACTACACGAAGCAACGTAATGCAAAGTCAGAATTGGTTAAGCCCAAATTCTATCAAGCTGACTTTGCAATAAAGTCCACGAATGTTGTTGCAAACGCAAATCATCACGAAAGTCTGCAAACTTTGTTGCCGACGAAGTCCGTGGACTTTCGCAATTCGTGTTTGCGATAAAGTCTGTGGCATACTCTGTTACAGAATTTCGCCGCGTCTTGTCATGGACTAAAATCTGTTGGGGTGATGCAAACGGATTTGTCACGGACTTTGTCGAAACCATCGTGACATTTCAAGATCATTTGAAGGTCCGAAACCTCCCACGACTTTCACGATTTGTGTTGGCAACTTTCACCGAAACTTTCCAACGGTAAAAGATGGCGCAATGCAATTTGGGCTTAACTACTCAGACAGGCGGGTGAAGCATCTCGACTTGCACTCAGCTTCCAATGTCAACTCGGCCTGGCCATCCTGCTGTGGGTGGGTGAAGTGAATAAGCTGGGGAAATAAACAGGCACACAGTGTAATAGCCTAGCGGTGAGCTTGTGAGCTGAATATGTGGACCTGCATGGCTTAGCTAAGTTCAAAGACAGTGCATCTGCAAATGGTCAACCACCTCAGAAATAACCGTGCTTAATTTAAGGCAACATGTGCTAAATGATTGTACAGCTAAGACTAACTGCTACTATGCACATAAAATTGTCTACATAATGGCATTTAAGCATACAAGTATTTGTGGTTCCCCTAGTTACCTAATCTGTTTAGATAACTGGGTGAAAAAATATTGACATAAAACTCTAATAAGCATGTGAAAGCTGCTGAATGAATAAATGAAACATCTTTATTATGCAATGCAACCAACAGCTGGATAAAAATCACATAAACAAACAACGACAATGAACAAAGACTATCAACAAAATTTGTTAAGATATACAGCTCTAACACTATCAAAAACCAAAAAAATATATGACCGAAACAAACAGTCCAGCGGCAAAAATGTCCCATAAACAACCAGAATAATTCCGTGAAAATACCGATGATTTCAAACAAGATGAATGAAAAGCTTACGTAGTGATTACGCATCTCGACAATGACAAGTCTAAGACTAACGAATTCCTTCTCATCAAGCTCAGTGATCGTCCGCCGATAGTCATCCTGTATACATGTATAAAACACTTACATAATGGCATATAAAAATACTTAAAAATCAAGAGAAACTGGCTAATCCCGGTTTATTTTAAAATGGCCAAGATAAAGCCCGAGTAACGGTACCAAACAGAAGGGTCACAGAAATCAATGATCAATCAATGAAATGGCAAAATGTGAACAAAAAATCGTTAAAGAAAGTTTCCATCACTAAAATTTTGATTAAAGCAACATCAACTAAAACAGAATACTAACCTAAATACAATGACACCAAAAGAAGCCAATTGTCAGTTTCTGCACAAAGTTAACATTTAATCTGCCTACAAGATCGATTGAAAAATACTCAATACTTCTAATTATTCGTTAACTTGAAATGTAAATGTAACTATTTAAAAAGTTCTAATTGCTACCAGCTCTACTAAAGGCACGGTTAAACTACAGATAGTGTATTAGCTTGGACCGACCACATGTGGATATTTGGCGACTTTGGAGACGATCTTTCCTCGGGTCAAGAAGTACCGCGAGATCTGGTCAAGGTAGGTTGCCGCTTCAGACTCTATCTGACGGGCCTCGGACATTGTATCTTCCTAGAAGACAAGTAATTTAAGTTACAAAAATGGCAACACATGAATGAAAATAGACTACACTGATAAAAAGAAAACTCTCATGCTGCATATCGTCGATGCATATCCAAGTCACCTAACAACAAGAAGAAAAAGATTCCGCATAGACAAAGTCCGTTGCGTGAGAGCTCATCCCCTTGGCGGTGCTTTGAGCCGGCAAGGGCGAAGCCGGTGCAATGGTTTTACCTGCCCGCAGGCAGTCACCCAACGCAGTGCTAAGCCCAATTAAGCTAGCATACAGCCTGAGTCGGCCAGATGGCCGGCTCAAATTAACAGCCAGCGCCTTTAACCGACTGGATCAGTATACTTGCAGTCCTGGCCACAGGGCTTACTGTTGCGCAGAACTCGCCGTTTTCTTCCCTAGCGATGGCCATGACCACCGCCAGTAATCATTTTACCATCCGACAGAAGGTAGAAGGCTGAGTCGACCTAGCTGGCAGGCTTCGCACCGAGATGGTTTACCTGCCCGCAGGCAGTCACCCATTGCAGTACTAAACGGGCCCGGCGTAGAGTAACTTTGGTTCATCCGAAATGCGTTACAAACTACGCCACGCCACCAACCTAGACAGGTAAGTCATAAATCTAAACGTCCTTTTTCTGATACATGCCATTAAAGTCACACACATCCTCGCTTAGGCTGCATTCACACAAACACGAGTACGAGTCCGACCCTGTCGGGGTACCCATCGTGCATTTCAATGGTAGCACAGTGGCCGTTCACATACATACGAGTGCAGTAAACCTGCAAATTTCACTCGTACGAGTAGTTTCTGTGCAAGTCGTGTTTATATCCAACCCGTGCAAAAGTAAACTACCCACAAATAGCATTATTAATACAAATTATACAAGCTCTAGTGCATATTTGACGTCAGAACTGACGTCATTGTAAAACTGTTCACTGTTAGAGGTGTGTGGTTAGTAAAAATAGCAACTTCATAGTGAAATATTGTTGTTATATTTGCAAAACAATTCCTTGATTTAATTTCATTCAATATGGCCGAGAGGTGTTGAGTTATGTTCCTGTACAAGTGACCGTCAACACCCCACTCGTACGAGCCGTAAACTGTAACCCGCCATTGAAATACACAACGGGTACCCGGACAGTGCTGGACTCATACTCGTGCCTGTGTGAATGCAGCCTTAGTTTTTGTTTAATGAACCCATTCATTACTCCAGGTTACGCTGACAAAGACAACAGCTGTGACAATATTTTTACAGGTTCGATGAACTATCAGCAGCATCAGTTTGAAATGTTGAAAAATTCTACGGTATTCAAAGATTCTTCAAACCCAGACACTCATACAAATCCAGTTGCTGCTGCCAATTCTTACGGTTCACATATCACTGACTATTTTATAGTAGGCCTGTGTGTTTATTAGCCTATCTCTGGTACAAACCACGGCAACTATAACATTCCATTAATATTGCACTTTGGCAGAGAGATAACTGACCTGTATTGAGACACCAAAATTGTTGCCATCCTCAATCTTCGGGATCGTGTACGAAATCCACATCTTGATCTGCACGACCAGCAAACACACAAAAGTACTTTGGACACAACAAAGACACCCATCATGCTTGCATGAGTGACATGGGGACAAACCAGCATCCCCATCTCCACTCCATCCCTACACGTTTTGCCCCCATCAGCCCCCTGTCCTCCAAAATACAGCATTATTACATTGATGTCTGTCTGGAGGATAACAGGGAAGATTATTAGAACTACCATTATGTTAACTACATATGCACGCGTATAATAGAGTTCTTACAATTTTTGGGTTTAGGTCGTTTTTGTATTTTGTGTTTCTGTAAACGTTAAACTTTTTACTGTTCTGTTATTATGTGTTTGTGTGCATTCTGCCTGGAAAAGCCGTCCCCGAAATGACCTGTACTGTGTTGGGCGGGATGTTAAACCCCCCTCACTCACTCACTCTGTCCCCATCGTTATTTTGATGAAAACGATTGCTGCTAATAATCCACCCATTTCACAACTCTTGGCTGTGCTGCTAATTACTAACACTTATAAACCCCAGTTGACAAGTCAACCACAAGAATACTATTTAGCGAAATTTATTATTCCCGTATGTATTTTTACAGCATCTAATACGAACGAATATTTTAGTTGTCCCCATTATCGCGGGTACTACCCGTACTACCCCCATCCACACATCACTTTTTCTTATAATGCACACATTTCACGAATCCTTCCTAATCCCAACACAAAACTAGCACTTGGTAATCAAACAAAAATTGTGCCATGGGAAACTAACAGCCTACAAGTGGACTCACGGCTCAGGTTGCTTAGCTATATCTGAGTGTCAATGGCCACTTGGCACTGTTCTACATTAGCTTTGATGATATGACCATGAACAATGTCTTTATCATCATTAAAAATTGCCATTATTATAACGATGATTATTATTACAGACACCTTTGTCTCTAGTAAGCAAGAATGTATTCAAATATTATAGTGGTGAGTGTAGACTTTCCCCATGTTATGCTTATCCAATCCATATTTGTTTTCTGTTTTAATTTTACTGTTTGTTTTCATCTGCAGACAATAAACTTCCTCATTAAGCAACTGAGTTAGCAAAACCGTAGATTTATACAGCAAATACTATTTTCAACTAGATGGTCATTATGACTCAGTCGACTGTTATGCCTCCGCAAACGTGTGACAAGAAGCTAGCTATCGCAAAGAGAGCAACATTGTTGTACTAAATAAATAGTCTGATTTGGCATATTTTAAGCACGTTTGAGGTTTTTAGCACATTAGAGGTTTTTATGCCTCCGCCAACTACAACGTAGTAGCCAGATGCATTATGTTTCGGACTGTCCGTGCGTGCGTGGACTTTGAGCACAAATATCTCTGGAACGGATGGAGATATCGACAAGTGGTAAACGGCATTATCAACTACGATCTCTCCCGCATTGAAAAAAAATTCATAAACATTGGTCCATATTTGCAGCGAGAGAATAATTTTTAAAAAAATGGAAATCACATGAAAAATACACTTATAGCTGAGCAATAACTGGACCGTGCCGCCGATGATAGGTCACGCACGAGGAAAATGCAGCATGATTCGTCGCATCTCATGAATATTCATTACTTGCATGGCTAATGAGCATCGCTACAAACGTTTGCAGTGAGAGAATAATTTTCAAATAGAGAAAGTGTTAGTAATTGATTAAGTACTAATTAATAATAAACCTGATGAAATTAACGACCAAACCCCAGTGTTGCAGAAAGACTTGGGGTTTAATTGATTAAGAAAGAATTAGGCGGTTTGATGAATTAGAAGAGAAATTAAATAAGAAAGGTGACTGCATCACTATGCACGTAACGTCAACTGGGTAGACCTACTGTATAATTGCTTGCAAATGCTGTCTAGCAACGCGCAGTGATGACTGATGGTGGATAAACATTAGCCAACTAACCGTCGTTGTTAGCGGACCAAAGTTCATGATTTTTTTTGGTTCAACGCGGGAGAGATCATAGTTGATAACGCCATTTACCGCTTGTCGATATCTCCATCAATTACAGAGATATTTGCACTCAAAGTCCACGCACGCACGGACACTCCGAAAACATAATGCCTCTGGCCACTATGTTGTTGGCGGAGGCATAAAAACCTCTGATGTGCTAAAAAACCCTCAAACATGCTTACTATATGCCAGATCAGACTATTTATTCAGTCTACAGCAATGTTCTGATAAAGAAATAAACTAATAAACTAAACAGAAATAAACTAAACAACTTATGAAGTTCATAAACGGCGAACTGATGTTGCACAAACACAGATCTGCAGGACGTACACTGTTAGCATAGTCAATGAGTGCGATGGCTTGAGGCTTCACAATGTTGATTATCTCCACAACTTTGCTATTTACAGCAACTGAACCTTCCGGCAACAGCACCACCGGGCTGCCTAGCATCAGAACAACCGATAGCTTTACTCCTCGATGTGACGGCAATAATTCTAACTGTGACACTAAACTAATAACTAGAAGGTGCTCCTCGGAGTGCATTACAAAATAGTAATTCAGATGCATTTTGGGCCTTTACTAGCTGATTTGTAAAAGTACACTGTCCGGTGAAAAACGGACCCTCTAGACATCGTGCAGTAAAAATGTCAAATCTAAACGGATATGACTAATGTTTCGCACACTTAATCCCCAATAAATTCCTGAAGCGACTGCCAAATTTCATTGAGAAATATTATTTCTTACCAAAATTATTAATTGTTGAACACTCCTGTGTTCCTTTGCTTAACTTTAACAAACGATTCTGGCAAATTTTTACATCAAAAATGCAGCACCTATTGGCGATCAGTGCCAAATTTCAATTAAATCTATTTACGCAAACAATAGTTACAGCGGCTTTCGCGAGGTCACCTCAAAATATAAAGTGTCCAGTATTAGGCAACCGTTTTGTTTAATCCTGACAACGTCCACAACTTGCTGGGAAATTCAGTGACAAACTTGTTAGCACCATACCCTTTCTTTTGCCTCAACAGTTCAATTAAAACACAGTCATGTGCAGAATACAGCATTTTGTTATTGTTTATGTTATTTTGATTGCGTCAACAAACGTCACTTCCGCCTGAGCGACTGCAGTATGTAACGCCATATTGGTATCGAAGATATTTCGTTATAGATATTCAACATTTGATAACTTTGTAAGAAATAATATTTCTCAACGAAATTTGACAGTCTCTTCAGGAATTTGTTGGGGATTATGTGTGCGAACATTTTTCATATCCGTTTAGATTTGACATTTTTACTGCACAATGTCTAAGGGGTCCATTTTTCACCGACACAGTGTAGAAGTCACATGACCTACAGCACATGCCCTTTTTAAAAAATCTCTAAGGGATGATATCGGAACAGTCTTTGGGAGCACGCAAGTCAAATTTGAGGCATGTAGCTATATTCTATAACTGTTTTGGAGCTATCTGTGGGTGACAGTGCAGTGACGTCATTGTCCTTGTGACGTCACGCTGCTGTGCACGGACACACAGACAGACAGACAGACAGACAGAATGAAGTGATTGCTTAATCTAACCACTTTCTGTTTGGGCCTCACCCGATCCCTCCATGACATGTCATCAAAAACACTCATACAACATCGGGAGTTATCTTGCATACAAATAGACACAGCTAAGAACATCGGCGGATATAATTATACGAACAAATAAATAGTGATGGCGTGATGCTCGACACAACGGATCAGCTAAAGACCAGCTCGGTTAATGCAAATTTCACTTAGTTGCACAATTTAATTTAACTAGTCTACGTTACTGTAGAATGTAGAGTTAGCACTTTTTAATAAAGACTAATGAGACATAGCGTACACAGCAAAAAGCCGACATACAAACCATCAATGTTGTTCTCCACACCACCATCTAGTTTGAGCTTCTTGACCGGCGGCTGAAACCGAATCACATTCAACCAACACATTCAAATGCTAATAACCGAATCCCGCAAGTAAAAGGGCAGGAAACACATAGCTCTTCATTTCATCTTTAAACAAGAGCTGTCAAATTAATGCATTAATTAACGTGTGTTAAAAAAATTAACACGAGTTAAAAAAATTAACGGACATGTGCAAACGTATTTCACTTACTGAATTCCGCGAAGCAAAAGTTCCAATATTCTGTTAAACTGCAGTTATTCAACAACTGAATGAATTCAAGTAACTAAACTATAGTTGCCGTTCCATCACTACTGTAAATAAACGTTATTTAGATGACAGGCTATTAGATTACTATGCTAGCGATGACGTCAGTTATTGTTGAAAAATGTGTTTTTGTTTTCTAATTCTACAGGCGGGTCGCCAAATGTCGCGGGGTCCAGGGTAACTTTCCCCGCTCTACTCTCCCTCTTGATGGGCCTGGGTGCATTAATAACGCCTTAATTAATGCGTAAAAAAAATTAACGCTTAAATCAACACTTTGACAGCTCTAATAACCAAAGTACCAACTAGCAATAACTTTCTGTACCCGCACAAGTAAAGCATGACCTCATAAATCCTCTATGGAATAAGCAATATGTTGGGGGCATTAATGCACCTGCTCTAACGGAACCAAGCATGAAAGTGACAAGAAATCTGAGCAAAGCTCACGAGACGTGCGAAAGCCTACAGCATTTCCAGTTCAGTAGTTATAGTTTCGAAAATCGCATATCACTTGGACTCGGCCCATCGGGACCATGATACACATCAGCCATAGGCGCGCATGGAGTTGGCGACGGTGGCGCTTCCTTGTGAATGATATAGACTTGCGCAGCCCGATATTGCGAAAAAAATCAGTAAAACCCCCTATTTTGGCATTCAAGGTCATCCGAGGTCATTGAATTCGGTGGCAATTGAAAGCCAGTATACGATTTCCGATTAGTGATTAATAGTAACCTAAGCCCTATCTCGCACCATTACTGAGATACAGCGAGTTTTTGGCCGAAAATCGCAAATTTTGACCACCCCCCTCTCATTTAGGGCCCTCGTTTGGAGTGACCCCCTTCGAATTTATGGAAAAGCTTTACGGTTCCTGAAACTAGAGTCTTCCAGGCAGCCGACGGTGAAGATTTGGTGATCCTAGCTTGGGCCGTTTTTGCCTGATCCACCCGTGTGACGGACAGACAGACAGACGGACAGAATTGCGATGGCTAAGACGCGCTGAAAGCAGAGCTGCTTTCGCGCGTAAAAACTAACATCATGCTGGCACTGGCAGCTTACAGCAGTGTTCTCTCCTCGACGCTACTGTTACATGCATTCATATACCATTAATGACCTCTGCCAAGTGTGAACGTAGTGAACATTGGAGGAGACTATGAGATTGGTCATTCTGTGTGTCCGTCCGTGTGTTTGTTTGCTTGTGTACATGTACTTTGAGGTGCCAAATCTCTATGCAGGGTTCCTACAGGTTTCCGGAAGCAAAATTCCCCGACTTTTCCAGTCATGGAATGACAATTAACCTGACATTATCGAAACAATAACCCTATTGCACAAATGTCATAAATGGTAATAAGTAATGAAACGGTATTAATAGAGCAATATGCAAACGACAGAGGCCCTGGTCGGGGGGTCAGGGGGCAAAGCCCCCTTGAAGCTAAAACACTTCTAGCTTTTTGACGTTCAATGGAAGCCACAAATTTGCCTGCTTTTTAATATTTGGAGATGCAAAAAAATCACAGCTATCTGCAGACTGCACGATCCAAGATCATTTTCCCTGACTTTTCAAAAATAATATTTTTCCCTGACAACACAAATTCCCTTACATTTTCCAGTTTTCCCTGACCTGTAGAAACCCTGTCTAGAACGGTGCCAGATAGACGCATGGTTGCAATGGACCACCTATAAGAAGTCGACCACCGCAAGTCGAATGGTCACGTGACCGATGACGTCATTATCTTTGAGGCACCATATCTCCATAACAGTGCCAGATAGATGCATGGACACAATGCACTAGTAATTGTTGTTGTAATGTTTAAATTACTTCACTTGGCAGAGATATGCACTCTTCAGGGTAGCCACTCTCCAGTCATGATCAAATTCCCCGACTTTTCCCTGACTTTCCCAGACATTTTAAGGGAACATAGACGAAGTATCGCCCCTCGCAACAATAGCGATATAAAAAATGCACTTATTTTCTCTGCAACACTCATATATACTGACACATCTATGACAACTACATTCCCCAATATACTCCAACAGGATAATATAAGTATGGATACAAAAGTATAACTGATCCATAGTGTTATGTAGCTTTCAATAAACTATTATTGTGTATCTTGTATACTTTAAACAATACTTGTGGCAACTGAATAACTGTAATAATTCATTTTCCCTGACCACTTTTTAATTCCCCGACTTTTCCAGATTTTCCAGAAGAGTGGCCACGCTGACTCTTGCGAGCGCCTTCTAGTTTGAAACTGATTTTTTATAAACATACCATGCTATCAAATGTTTTGACAGTCAGACCCAGTCACTCATCAACGCAACAAACTATCAGGATGATATCGAGCATGAAGTGGGCTGGCAAATTATTTTCCCACAAATGGTAATGTGGAAAATATCGCAATTGTCTGAAGTTTGCTTGGCTGCAAAATTTTTATCGAGTTTCAAAGTCCCGTTCTAATAATTCTACAAAATGTTCCCTTGCATAACTCCACTTGAACCAGAGACAACAATTGAACAGAAACCGAAAATAGCAGCAAGACAATGCTAGATATCATACACAAAATGACCACTTTCTAGAGTCTAGACACTATGAGTTTCCCTGACAATTCCTAATAGTGATGACACACTGGCCAGTTTCTGGTACCAGTCAACTGGCACAGGAAACTGGTCAGTGTGTCATACTTTTCTGGAGCTACAAACCAGTGCCAGATTGAACATATTCAATTTTGCACCATCACCTTCGTTTAAGTTGCTTTTCTTTTGGATTAATGCTAAGATAGCGGCTATAATGTCATCATCCTCAAAATTCTCAAAATCGGAATTCATTTTTGTTTTGTTTCTGCCGGTATCATTTGCCGGCAAAGTGTGTCATGGTTTCTGGCACCAGACGACTGGCACCTGTTTCCAGCGCCAGAAACCGGTGCTGGAAACTGGCCAATGTGGCAACTTAAGAATTCACAGCACTCTTGACAATTTTGTAAAAACTATAAATAAATGCTATAAATTAACATATTACATACACATAAATATTAGAAACTAAAGCATAAGTAAGCAAGACTCAAACATAAAATAATTGACAGAAAGTTAAAGTGAGTGATGCAAAAAAAACCTGTTGACACAATTTTAAAAGAAGTTTTTAGGCAATTTTCCTGACAAGATTTTTCCCCTGACATTTCCCTGATTTTGACTGAAACCCCTGACGTCTCTCTGACAGCTGTAAAATTCCCCGACATTATTTTCCTATTTTCCCCTGTTAGCGCTGCATATAACTACAGATTGGTTTGCACTACGTGAAATAGTCGTAAAATCTACGCGAAATAAGTCACCTCGTGGTTGACAAGCCTAGGAGCTGGTACGGGAATGTTAAGCTTGTAATCAGCAATGTCACGAACGTGAGCAAGACTAAACAATTCAGACTGTACACAATGCAAGCAAACACATACCATGAGCTCTAGTGTATCCTATACAGAATACCTCAAAAAACACCAGAATTCAAACACTCAGGCAGATACCCCCAAAAAACTGCTAAAAATCCACCAAAAAACCACCCAAACTTAATCCTATTCTAATTTCTTGCTTCAATAATAATGAAGTATTTTATTATAGCTAAATTTTTAAAACACTTGAACAGAAACTGCAAATACTGATATATTCACTCATAGGAATCAAGCAAATAAAAACCAGTAGAAACCTTAAAGCCCATAAAGCTAGACCTTTTCACCAAAACCAGTTTCACATAAAACCTCTGAACAAAAACATCGAGTTGAGCATTAAAAAACTTTTTTGCAACCATGAGACAAACACAGCATCAATTAAACATACAAAAACAAAAGAAAGATACATGCAATCTTCAAACTGCATTTATGCAAATACTACTCAAAAGCTGAATTTAAAATGTACAATTTAAACAATAAACTAAATTTCGTTGTGACTCAAAATATGAATTGTGCCCAAAGCCCAGGAGCTCAATTCACAAACATTGTCGTAAGACTTATGTCGTAAAATTATCACAACTCAATATTTCAGATGTCATAAAATTATCTTACGACATGGGCTCTGCTTCTGACAGTTTGTTGACGTGTGCTGGTGACGTCTGCGTGATAGATATTATATATTGTAGGTCCGTGATATCAGATGCGTGGCGTAGATATCGTGACATAGGCTTATCGACATAAACCCTACTTACATACAACTTCCAAAACTCTAGAAGTTCACCAATTGCTAACACTCTATCACATGTACAAATAAAAATGCGCCAATGTTGAAGTGGGCTATTTTAAGCCATTCCGTGCCACACATATACACCATGGGTCATAAAAACGTGGCACTTCACTTTTGTCCATATCTTCGCCAACTGTTGACCGATTTTCAAAATTCTTTGACTGGCACATGCTGCAGACAATTTGCAATAATGTGATTATTATGTATTCCACCACACAGTAAACGCATCTCTACACTACCTTGTGAAATATAAATGTAAGCAAAAACTAACGATAATAACAAAAATTTAGGTAACTGGAAAAAACACTTCAGACCAACATCACGATGAATGATCAGTATGACACTAGACTGTGTTAGACCCACAGAGTTTAGTGTCATTACAGACCATTCACTGTAATGTTGGTCTGAAGTGTTTTTTTTTCAATTTTACCAAAACGTTTGTTTGTTATTGTTGTTACATATGCATATTTCATTGATATTTCACAAATAGTGTAGAGACGCATTTATGGTGTGGTGGGATATGTAATAATCACGTTATTGCAAATTGTCCACAGTGTGTGCC
>Ga0209367_1007764_pt1 | contig 14745 bp, 5 predicted proteins | sample WorMetLIZISLAND2_FD_187412 | JGI IMG/M metagenome (GOLD analysis project Ga0209367, IMG submission 187412) | Marine gutless worms symbiont microbial communities from Max Planck institute for Marine Microbiology, Germany - Olavius geniculatus... ... | reverse complement strand
GAAGAAATACTAATTCGAAATATTTGAACAAAATATGGCAGTTGATTAAATATTCTTTGCTAGTTGTGATGTAACGCTGACGTCATAATGTGTCACAGGTACAAACTTGCTAGTCTCAACTGGTGCTGTCAGTTGCTGCCCTGCTTCGACGGTGAACTTAATCTGGTTCGCTAATGAAAAATGCTTATCGTGTCAGCACTGAGCAACATGGAAACATGAAATCGGACGTCTTGTGATCCAAAAACTCAACATCTTGCAAGCTCGGTGTGGTAGTGCACTGTCTTACTCGAACATGTGAAAGACCAACTATCCCCACAGACACGTATAAATTCGATCGCTTTGCACGTTTTTGTGGCTGCAACTGTAAAACTTCAAGTATTTGACACCAACGAACCAGATTTTTTCACCATTGAAGCAGAGTAGCAACTGGCAGCATCAATTGGGATTCGCCTGTTTGTACCCGTGACACATTATAATATCAGCGTTACATCACGACTAGCAAAGAATATTTAATCAACTGCCATGTTTTGTTAAAAAAATTTCGAAATAGTATTTATTCAGCTACAACTGGTAAAAATTTCGTGCAAATTGTTCATCATTTGAGTGAATTATGAAAAAAAACAAAAGGGGTCCGTTTATGAAACACCGTGAATTATGTAAAGGTGCGGTCAGACTAGCGGTCGGGACGGACGTCCGAACCGCTAGTGTGACCGCACCTTAAGTCTATTTTAATGTTCACGACTGTGGCCTTATACAACAAGGCATCCTGCATAGAGCAGGCTAAGAAGAACCTGGCCCTCGCTGACTATTATAAGCTTCGAAATGTGAAATTTCATCACAGTGGTGTCCGCTATCCGACACAATAATAACTCAAGGCTCTTTAAATTGCGTTTACGCTAAATCGTGTTTATCTGACTGACGCTATTACGCTCATGACGTCATAAATTACAACCGCCGTTATATCCGCAACACACTAAAATGAGTTAGGAAAGAATGTACGCTTTATTGCCGGTTGTTTATGAACCGTAAAAAAATGACACGTCAATTCTCATTACTTATTGAACGCCCCTCGTATAGGGCCTATTCTATAACCCTGAAGCTTTCTGTTCTGCCCACCAAAGCAAACATGTGCTGTGATCGACTGTATTGCCAACGACATTGGCTCAACCAGCATAGGATCGGTGTTATCGCGCACTCGCAGGCGCGTTGCGTGTTCTGTTCGCTAGGTGGCTGGTGTGGTGACACCGAGATACTGGTCCACCCCGCCTGCTATCGCTCGCTGTCACCGGCCCAATTACGACTAATTTACGGCTCCGTGGCAACTGCTGCGAAACGCCGCCGCGCGGTTGTGTACCGAACGATTCCATAATGAGACATTTCGATCAGCAAGCAACATGCCGGCTGCGGTTTAATCATGAATGGTGCGACGTTGTGGAGATCAGACGATGATACTAAGAGACGTCAAGACATTGGCGTAATAAGGAAACGGGCTCTGTTCGGGAAGCGCGCCTTCTCCGTTTGCGGTCCAAGCGTCCGGAACCAGATTCCGCCCCACATCAGAAACCTTCATTCTGTTCTGGCTTTTCGGCGTTGTCGAAAAGCTCTCAAGACTTATATGCACGTTTCCGCATTTCACCCACTGACTAAACAGCGTCTCCATAGTGATGTTAATCCTTAACCTTGGCCTTGGCCTCAGAGATTTGTCCTTGGTCAAAAACATCAGTACTTCATCTTTTACCGTAAGGGTTTCATTACGAAATGGCCTTGGCCTTGGCTATGATGTTAAGTGGTCTGGCCTTGTTAACATCACTGGCTGTTCATGGGTGTCCTTCCCACGCCACGCCTCACACACAGCGCCATAACATCACACTGCCGCTAGACCACCCGACAGCGGAAGTGACGGCGGGTGGTCATGAGGGGCGGTGTCTGCATGGCCAAAACCAGCTGCAGCGTGATACCGAATGTCTCACGACCGCAACAGGTTTCTGCACTGCAGATAGGCGCAGCAGACACAATCCACGCAGACAGGCTCACACTGATTCCAGATGTGTGATGACGAAATCAGTCTCGTGTGTCGCAGATGTCTGCTGTCATAGTCTCCACAATGATCCACGGCTCACGCAAGCACAAGCCATCTATTAACTGTGTCTTAACTATAAGTCAAATTCGCGTCGTTGTCACCAAGACACGACTTGTGACTCCTTTATTCTTTTATGGTAAGTGACGCATTTTCTGCTCCACCTAATTGCAATCGTTAAGCGAGCGAGAAAACTAATTAATTTACTTACCGATAATATGGCTATAATTTGCTCACGGAGATCACAATTTGCTCAAATGGTCTAATTAATTACTTTTATAATCTCTACCATTTCATACGGCTAGTTACTATAATAGTTTAGTCGTGGATTGGTTGTGTAAAATATACGGCATAGACGTTAAATCTGCGATCGCGAGGTCGTTGGTTCGACTCTCGGCTGGGTCGTTATCAGGTGGTTCGTACTTAGATGGGTGACTGCGTGCGGACGGGTAAACCATCTCGGTATATAACCAAAACCAAGGTCAACTCAGCCTTCCATCCCTCTGGGCTCGGTAAATCAAGTGACGACTACCGGTCTGTCTAACTGCATGAGGTTACGAATGACGGGGCGCATCCACTTGCGTTTGGTAGCAGGTAACTCTGTGTGATTCCAATCCCATATGGCAGGTGACGCTCCGTAGCTCTGAAATGGGTTTCGTATGAAGAGCTATAGGTCTGCCATTTAACACTTACAGGTGTGTAGGCACTCGATGATGGCGGTGGCGTCGACGAGGTATCCGCTGCAGAGCGCACACAGCAAGTGCTCGTTGATGTCGTAGACACGACACGCCCGTGCTGCCCCCGGAGCGCGCACCTGTTCATGACCACTAGTCCCAGGCACATCAGTGACGTCACTCGCCATCACAGCAGCAGACGACTCGTCGCCGCGAGGCTCCATCACACCACAGCACACCTCAGCTCACAGGCCAAGCCGCCCTGTAACATCAAACACCATCCACTGCCCAATGACTGACTGACTATCAGGATCAGCACGCTTGCGGCACCGGCTGGCAAGTAAACTATAGGCGTAGAAATAGAAGTAAACCTGCGAGTTGGGATAACCTATACACCAACACTGACTGACACGGTAAGTAAGTCTGCAGTAATTAAAACGTCATTTTATATACAACATCAACGCCAGCACAGCCCCTTATGCGCTGTTTGCACCAGTATTCTGAACAGAAAGATGGTTTACGCATGCAACTAATACGCAGGGCTACTCTATTCTATCCCCACACCTTCCCCTTCCCCATCCCATCCCCGAAAACACGCGCTCCATAAAAACAGTTCCTACCAGTAAACGAAAATGTATCTGAACGCAAGTGCAAGTCCAAGCGCATATTTGACCATGAAAAATAGTTAAGAAATAACTACACAACTGATACTCAGCTATCGTCCTCCCAAAGTTTTGCACATGCATGTCTTGTGTGTGCCGACTGCCATCGGTACACAATCAATCGCACCGTTATAACAGCGGAATAAACGAGTGCAAACGTTTTCACTTTGTATTGCAGCGCGACAGACATTGTGACGCAGACCCAGAGCTAGAGCAATGCTACAAGGTCAGCAGTATAAAAAATAAGAAAGCCTGTATAAAACGACGCATGTAGAAGCACTCAAGTTGATTCAGCCATCAATACTGCTTGGCTGATTATATGAGGTTGACGAGAAAACATGCACGGCCAAAACATTTAAAACATTGCCAAATGCAGCAACATGGTGGAAGGTGTAGTATGTGTTTCAGAAAATCGTTGCGGTCATTCACAGCTTTACGACCCATAGACATAAAGACTGGTAACGATCATTGTTTGCGAAAAAAGTAAAGGATTACTGTTCGTAGAATAAAAGAAGTCTAACTATAACCCTGTATACGATTCAGCTTCCGTTAACTTTTGCTGCGTTGTTTCTGGCAAATGCATGCACTGCGGCAAATAAAGGGAGATGAAAAAGCACGGCGACGTAGCGACATCGAATGCGCCGCGAAAAACATGAGCATGCAGATGCGTTCTTCGATTGCATTCAGACTGTATGCAGTACAGCAGCACTGCGCTGCACAGCGCACGCACGTGCACGAGACGAGACAATTAGGCGTACGGACGCCGTGTTTGCATTTTGATACGATCGACTGCTAGCTCTTCTCCCCTATCTCCGCAGCCGATGACGTCACATAACGATGGATGGTCCGGATGCGCTAGTGCTGCGAGTCTCTGGATTCAGACGCTGCAAAAATGGACATCTATATATAGGGACTCACTATACTTCTGCGAGCCGACGGTTTGGGTATTGCGTCTCAGTCTGTAGCTCTGACGTCGAGAGAGTTTGCGAATGCAGACCGGAAACTACTCAGAAACAGCCTTATACAGGTCATTTGAGACACACAGACCGGCAATAATTTTGAACAGTTCAATGCCAGTGACACATTTCTGCTCGGACGCTGAAACCGCAGCGCATTTGGATTATTATTATTAGACTTTATTGTCAATTAATCAATCAATCAAATGCGTTTGTGTCGCGAAGAAATTAGAGGCGCAACCTTTTATGTTTGCTTACTCACTCACTTAGCCTACTGGATGCCAGGTTGTCATTCCTGTACACATTATACCGGGTGGCGCAAAAAACGTCCCGAACATTTGCATGCGTTATTCAGCCGAGTGGTCAAAATGAATCAGCACAAAAGCATTTATGTAATGACCAAACATCAACGAATATGTGTAGGAATTTTTTGTTTAAAACACTTCTGTATTAGCTGTGATACGAACAAAATAGCGTCACATGCCATAAGGCAATTTTTGCAAATGGTTTATCATTTGCGTTGCCGCTCGTACGCAAGCTATACCAAAACGTCACAGTAGGCCGAATCATCAGTAACTGATAAGCAGAAAAATTGCTGAATATATCCTCCATTCTCTTTTGCCACTGCTGCTAGACGCTTTTTCCACGACTATACGGCTTTTCCGATTCTGGCTGTCTGATGACGACATGATGCCATTTGTCTGAGATAACACACACATCTTTATTCACCGTAATACGGTAGACAAGAAATGAACAGCAAAGAAATAATAAAACTTAACTAAAACTTAACTAAGACTTAAAGATGTAATATAATGTCCATCAGTACTCAAAATGCAGCAAGAACATTCTGAGGATCTAATTTGAGTTCGCAAATGGTTCACGTCTTCCTTCACAGAAAAGTTATCGCAATTATTCCAAACTGCTTAATGTAGTGGATTCAAATCTGTTGAATGCGGTTTCCATTTCTGTGAGCTGACGAAATCGGGCGTGTTGGGACGAAGAGAATTTTGAGTTGCTTTGATGCGGTGTGATGGAACGCTGTCTTTACATAACTGGATTTTTAACTCGCTTTACGTCACTAAGCGGCATTCACATACACATTGCTCTACAAATATGCAAAAGGAAGTTTACCTCCATAAAGTATACGCGTCGCTATATAATAAACATATATAATACAGTTACGCAAAGTTCGGGACGTTTTTTGCGCCACTCGGTATTTCCACTGTGTGCCTCCGCGGCATGTGAAAGTTCCAATCGCGCCACAATCCCGGCGACGTCACGTGACAGGGTATAAGGCAGCAGCACGTGCCAGCAGCTCAGCTCAGCTCAGACGAAGCAACTCAGTCACGTCGTTAAGACACGGCCGAGCCGACGCCGCGCCGGACTCGTAATGACGTGACGGCCGCTCAGGGACCTCGGGACTCACGGACGCTTCTGCGTGCCGCGGCCATCATCAGCGCCGCCCGGCTCAGACTACCCGGAGGCCTTGTGGACCTCGACTAGTGGCGTAGACAAGGAAAGCTAAGGGGCCTCAGGCTCCCCAATGGCCGCCGGGCACATTTTTGGGGGTTAAAATAGAACTGAGGAAAATAATTAGAATTGTTATAATGGCTATAATGCACCAAATTTGATTACGGCTGCAGAGGGCTCAGCCCAAGATCCCGCTAGGGGAGCTCACAGCGCTCCCCTAGACTCCATAGCCGGAATTAAGGGGTCCTACTTGTAAAAAGAAAAAGCGGACAGAAAAGGGGAGAAGAAGCAAAGAGGGAATGGAAGGGGAAGAGGGGAAGGAAGTGGAAGGCCCCAGTTCACATTTCTGGCTACGCCACTGACCTAGGCGGCTAGGCCGGCGGAAACCAATACCCGGCAAACGACGGACGAGCTAACTTCCGACGTTGACCTAACGACGCCGGTCGCCTTCATAGATCGTTCTGCAGGCGCCGGCGCTGCAATGTCGCACGTCCAGTCGACAGACAACGCGTGTCAAGCATAATGAACAACCGTGCAGCACATCTGCAGCAGTCCTACGTATGCGCGTTAACTGCGTAACGTCCGGTCCGCCATGTCATGATGTCATGGCGCTCCGTGGGCGCCGGTCCCGATATTCGCGCGTATGTAGGCCTACATGACGCAGTTTTTTTAACCGTGCACGCGATTTTCTGCATCAGAACGAGACACGCACCAGCTAACACATGCACGTATTCACACACGATCTCGCTGAATCTATAGCACCGAACGTTCACCCGCATGCACCGAAATACATTAAACCGAATTGTGCCGAATCGACAGCATCACACCTTCAAGCTTCTCTTCTCCATTCCAAGCAGTATGAAATTGATGGCTGAGTGCACTTTAGTTCCGATCATTAAATAAAATTATTCAATTCAGCCTTAGGTAACGCAGGGTCTACTTTTGGTCTGCAAACTGGCTTTCAACGAAGCCACAACTTTCCTTACAGATCTACTGTTTGCACCAGCCAAGAGCCCTAATAATTCGAATTAATACGGTCATTATTATTAAACTACTGCTCAACTTAGAGCGTACAGTAGCGTATATTTTGAAATGTGCAAAGCGGTCAGAGATGGAGAGTTGGCCAAATACAACGTTAAAAGAACAGAAATCTTTTATGTCATTTTGCCTATTCTCCCTTCTTCTTATGACTGATTTTTTTCGTAAAAAGCCACTATTATCCTAGTCTATCTGTAAATTTAGCTATTCCATTACACAAGTAAAATTCAGTGGACAACGGCAGATATCCGGTGATATCCCATGATCTCATCCTACGGCAACGAGTGCTGTGGCTAATTTCATCGCCAAACCCAGACGACGTCGATATTTGCGGTTGCAGCGGCAGGCTGATGACCCGGGATGACCCCGTTAGACCACGCCCACCAGTCGGCCTGCAGCCAATTGATAAAGCAGGCAGCTCATCGCCGCATCTGTGACCTTTGAACTTGAGGACTGCAGCATCAGTTATTGTCATCGATCCACACCAACCGTCAGCCCGCAGAGCTTCTGCCTTATCTTGCCGACCGACGTGCATACGTCAATTCCGCCGATTATTGAATTACGGCGCATATATGCGACCTGCCTGCGACAAGCGCTAAATGAGTCGTCTGTCTGTCTGTTTGCTACGTCTAAGCTAAGCACCAGAAAATTTAATGCTAGCTCAATTTCAGTTATCACTTGGAGTCTACATTCTACTTTTACCCTATGCTTCCTAGTCCTACAATCTACAAGCCCCCAAAAGCGCATACCGGTACAGAGCGACAGAAATAAACTAACATCCCAATTCGTTCGTTTTTATAGTCCATATAACGCAACTCAAGTTGCATTTTAGTTCATTTCTGCCTCTCTGTACACGCATGCCATTAAGTCATAGGGCCTACTGAACGGCAGCAGAATGTAGCCTACAGTATTAGCGACCTATATTACTGCGTGCCTTTGGATGGATAGCCTATAGGCCTAGGCCTAGTCTAAGCAGATCTACACCGTCTCCACGTATAATCATATACAAAGCTACAAAGCATAGCACTGTCAAATTAAGTTGGTTTGTTCTGCGGGAGGTCGATATAATGTATAATTGGCGGTCGCAAGGCAGACAAGCAGCCGATGGTGGTCAGTGGGCAATGAAGTCATAGTTCATCGATACAGCCATGTAGTGATCGTGTGCAATGTGCATTCATTAGCCAACTCCAGCCTGCCAGGTGCTACGTTTCACTCTGTACAGTAGACCACGTACACTCGCACCATATAGACTAGTCGACGGCGTTAACGCTGTTGCCGAGCGCTGCGGCCCGACATCGCACAATCACGCCGCACACAAACCGCCGCCCGGCACCGCAACAACCGCCACTTCCCCTCCCCCTCTCGCGGCTTCAGCGACTGGGGGATGCGATGCGTACACACTGGTGTGCCAACTGGATGCCCGCATACAGCCAGCTATACACAGATAGTAGAAATTCACAACGAACAGAACTATCAAACCTGTGAGAAGGAATGGGCAGATGCTGCAGCAGCTGAGTCGGTAATGAAGCTAGATGAGAACGAGACTGACTGGGTCCACACCACACGTATAGACGGCGACGTCGGTGAGCACGGCCGTAGTTCAGACGGCGGTTTGTCGATATCTGTAGCAGCAGCGTAGTAGGCAGAGAGGCAGAGGCAGACAGCTCCGCTTGTACGCAACGATCGCTCTCTCGCTGGCAATGGCTGGCTGGCAGGCAGGCCCGATCAGCAGGGCACCTCGTGCAGTGCACCGCAAGCTCTGACTGCCTGTGCCAGCCAGCCGCCGGCGACTGCAACCGCCTCCGAGCTCCGCCGGCTTTCCTCCTCTCCTCTCCTCTCTGTCCAGCCGACACGCGCGCACGCACCACCACCACACGTCGATAATTTATTCTGCCCGCCGTCCGTCCGTCGTCTGGTCGGTCGGTCGGTCGTTCGGCGTCTCTCTGTGGCTGCGTCGCGCTGTCGTCCGTCGGAATTCCGCCCATCTTCATCCTTCATGTGACGACCGATTTCGACGCCACAGTCGAAATGCGCGCACAAAATCTAGACATTGCTAAATGATGATATTTGTCGATGCCGTGTTGGTACTCTGCAGGCCTACTACATACCGCACTAGCGCTGTAATGGGCAAGCTAGTACGCAGTACGAACTTATACCACTCCATACAGTGTGGCATCGTACTTAAACCACGCCCAGACTGCATAGACTACACCGTCGTTTGTTTTACGAAAATTGTCGAAAATTGCGAAAACAGTGTCAGTGGAAGCTGAGTTTGGTTTAAGAATAAAATAGCAGTAGCAATTAATCAATAGACATCGAAATGCATTCTGTTTCACTTGACTGCGCGGCGCCGTCGAAGTTCGTTGACCTATGGTACTACGTACCTCTGCGACGAATTTCTAAGTCGTCGACTAACCGGTCAGGCAGGCGCCAACAATTTTTTTTTCGCGCCGCCGCCGTCTCATTAATTGTCCAGCTTTTTCGACGCAATCACTGAATTTTTCATGTTCGTTTCTTTTGATATTTCTAAGCAGTCCTACGTCTGGAAATAAGAGATTGGTCTCTTGGTGGAGGAAGAAAATGACGAAAGCAGGGGATATGGTTCATTGGGTGATGTGAATAAATTACTTCAGACACAGCGAAAAAAGACAGCGGCGTATATACGCATGACTTTGTAAACGGGTAAGCCGTCCCTACCATTTCCGATAAGCAACAGAATGTCGGAAGTCCGGGGAGACTACCAATTGACCCGTAGGAAATTTACAAAAAAACACTCGTCGCACCGCCGTCGGAAAAAATGCAACGCGTCGAAAATCGAATCATTTGGTTCAAATTTGTGCAGTGGCTTTTATCCACACCTGGCAGGCACAGCTTGCGCCCAGTGAAAAAGGAAGGGAGAAGTTTTGTTAAGGGTGACATGTAGATCAAAACTCCCCCTGTTTTTCACCAAACAATCAACACCCAACACAACACAACACATGGAGCCCGAACGGGGGGCGTTGAGCCCGAAGGTGTGTGTGGGGGGGATTTGGACATAAAAGTGGGGGAATTTGCGCCTGATTTTGACTCCAGATTTGGGGGAGGGGTATAAAAGCCACTGCCAAAGTGGCGTCTTTATTCAATTAATATTTAATGACAACGCAACTCACTGTTCATTATTCAGTTTGCCTGCTCCGCCATGTACACGTATCTTAAGTAATCCTTTCTCTATAGCCTTGTGTCCTGGCACTGAATCCAAGTTCAACAATGAAACGTCTGCGCAGCGCCAATGCACCATTCACTCTGCAGAACAGACTGCATCTCTCTTACCAGTTGCCATCGCTGAAACCCAGGCCGATTTACGATTCCGTCTTCTGTCGCCTCCACCGGCGAGCAAAATCTGTGATTCCGACAGATCACCACGCAGACGATGACTCACTTCATACAGTTCCAACTTCTAACTTCTAAATGAAACTGCATGGAACCAGTTGTTATAGCAGATGAAGTTAATTGAACGTCGGGTCGTGCGGGGGGTCAAATTGTTCTTCCTTTAAATTTTAGCCTTTCGGAAAACTTTTCTTTTCGAAAAAAATTCTTTCAATTAAAATACAAAATCCTGGCTAGATATCCTCCATTTTGGAAAATTTGAAAAAAATTTTTTTAGCACATCCTCTGTCGGAAATATGCAGCTGTCTGGCAGTAAATCGCAACTTAAATTCCGGCCCCAATAGTTTTAACCCATACGCTATTTCTGATATGTTATGATCTGCACTCGTGCTTTTTTCTCAACTGTGCTATTTTACACGTATAAACTATGGATATCCATATAGCCTGTTTTATATACGTTTTATTTACATGTATTATTATCTAAAGGCATGCAACTGCATTCACGAGATTGATGATTTGAACGAAAGCGAAGCGAAAGCCTGCACGTATGTCGATCCCCCATTTTCGGGAAATTTAGAAACAAATTGAAATTTTGAGCATACATATTATAGGCCCCCTAATATTCTCTGTCGGAAACCTATACAGCTGCCAGAAAATCGCAACTTAAGTTCCGGCCTCAATTATTGTTTTAACTCACAACGCCACTTCTTACGTTATGATCAGATCTGTATTCGTGCTTATACTATTTTACACGTATATAAAATATAGATATCCTAGCCTGTCTTCTACGTTTTCACGTCTTGCCCTATATTATTATCTAAAGGCAACTGTATTCACGAGATTGATAATTTGAACGAAACCGAAGCGAAAGCCGCAGTCATACAACGACGCCAAAGATCTTAATCGAAAAGACCGAGCGGTTATGCATGATTGCATGTTGCCTGGAGGCTAATTAAACATTCTTTCGCTGTCTTCGGTCGCGACCGTCATGCATGCATCTGTCGTCACGTGAACGACATCACCAATCGCAAGGCCTTATGACGTTTATGATAAAAGTCACACGATTACCGTGAGACGATACACAGTCGTGATTTTCAACTCCGACACTGTAGCAATATATTTGATTTTTCACGATTCGCCTATAAAAAGTGCAGTGCATGGGCCTATCTAATGCACGTTCACAACGTGAACAGAAATTTGTCATTTTATTGACACATTGTACCATGTGTCCATTTGCATTCCTGGTCGCAAATGGCGTTTTTTTGAACGCCGCGGACCGAATTATATGCAAAGTTAATTAATGTGTGCAGAGGGCGCGAAATTGCGCGACTCGCGCAGGGGCAGACAACGCCACTGCATCGCAACTCACGCAACGCAGAGACAACAGCGGTGTCGTGGGGATATAAGGCAAGGCAGGAAGTTGCAATTTTCCCTCAGATACTGAAAATTTCGGACCTAATTCCGACAAACAGTTGCAAATTTCCGACAGAGGAGATTATAGTTCATGCATGGGTGCTCAAAATTCTAATTTTGTGGGGGTTTTCAGCTTCAGATTTTGAATTTCTGGAAGAAAAATTCAGACCAAAAAATGTGTTTTCCACAATTTTCCGACAGCCCAAAATTTAGGGAAGAGCAAAGTTGCTCCCCTACTCCCCGGCCACGATTCGATATCTTCGTCAAAATACATGGTTTAGAGATCCATCGGTGCTCACAAAAATGTCTTTGATTATTGTTTTGTCAGGCTGAATTATACGCTAACAGAACAATAATAACGAAGCGTGCTTGCGAAAAAGTATCTGCCTGCACCCATGCATCATGCACGCCGTTACGTTTATCGTGCGAATTCCGTTGCTATAGGCCGCATTACAGGTCTTGTCCGTTCGTCCGTTCGTCCGTCTGTCTGTCCCATCCTAGCTTTTGATTCGAAAACGAAAAACGCAATCCTCCTGTAGACAAAACATAAGCATACGTATATAAACTGGACAAAATTTGCCAATTTGGTCAGCTTATTTTCGGGAAAATAATTAAAATTGTTGCCACCAGATCTCGTCTCTTTAAAGCTAAAATGCACCAAATTCGATTTCGGCTGCGGCTCCGCCAGACCCCGCTGGGGGAGCTCACAGCGCTCCCTCAGACCCCCTATGGATTTTAGGGGGTCTACTTCTAAGGGAAAGAAGTAAGAAGAAAAGGGGAGGGCACGGGAAAAGGGAGGATGAGTTGAAAGGAAAGAGGCAGGAAAGGAAGGGACATAAGGGGAAAGTGAAAGGAAACGAGGCTTCCCAGTTGAAATTTCTGGCTACGCCACTGAATGTTCGTATAGTGCATGGGCAGCATGGGCAGGAGTATAAGCGGTGTGTCAATTTTTAGTTCAAAAGTGCAATGTGCTCTGTGCAGTTGGCGAATACGGACGGCTGCATATCATGATGGCACTGCACTGCAGAGCCAACGTCTTCGATTGTTTTTGGACAACACTGGAATTGTGCCATGGAGCAATTTTTTCTGTCGTTGTTGTATTCGACTGTGCGAATTTGGAGGAAACTGCACGCACCCCTCCGCATCGATCTATACAGTATAGCCATGGCCCTCTAAATAGACTAATCTAGAGGGCTGTGGTATAGCCATCTTGCGAAAACAAAATGTTCAAGAACTGCACGCTATAAATATAGGCCTACGCGAGGTATTCAATTTGACCGTGCCAATCCGAATACTTTACTTCCGTCCACCGAATCGGCGAATTCATCATAATTCATAATCAATCATATCATATCATAATTATCGAAGCAAGCAAACATCGACACAGTGAACGACGCTGCAGTCGAAGCTTTCGATTGCAACAAAGGATGCAGCTGCGGACGCAAATGCACCCAACATCTGTTACAAAAACCCGCCATACGAGTAGCTGACACAATAGTAACTTATGTGAAAAAAATCATAGCGGAAAAGAATAATAGTAAAAGTTTTAATATCGCATCAGCCACTGCAGCGAATAATTTTGCAATTCGAATCAAAAGACATAGTCGTGCATGGACATCGCCCGTCGGCAATCACTCAGCAAAGCGAATACGGTAGGCCAGTGTAGCTTTATAGCTTGAATTTGCCACGCAGTCGCTATGATTATTATGCAACGATTCCACACACTGAATACGTCAGCGCGATCGTCGCTGAAACCAACTACTGCAACGCTGTGACGGTTGCAGCGACAGTGATGCACTGTAGCGATTATCGCCCCACCGTGTAGGCCTATATTTAGGCTACCGTGTCAACTGCACCACAGTTGAGCAGTTCACTCACACTGTGTCCGTGTGTCGCTAACGCCGCGGATGTTATTACGACTAGCAGAAGAAAAATTTCTTTTTAACTAACAGGGGCTGCCATATGCAGTTATCATCTACAGTCTTCCCAGCAGCTGACACGTCATCACGCTACATCAGGGGTCAGGTGACCGCAGTAATAGTCAGTTGACAGCTGAGTGTCAGTCGGCGCCGGGCAAACAGCAGGTGCCCGCAATGCAGCGGAGCAGCAGCGGCTACGCCGTAGGCTGCGCTAGGCGAGTGATTGACAGCAGGCCGTCAGCCAATGATAAGACCGGATCTAGCGCACGCGACGCACCGCGCTGCTGCTGCTGCTGCTGCATGGCTTTCCGCTTGCCCTGATGCTGATAATTGACCGATTGCGCCAACGTCAGCTGGACGCGAATTAGAAATCTAAACTGCGACAGCTTCGCTGCTGTTTCGTCCGCGATGCAGCCTGCAACATTTCTTGTCGATGCACCACCGGCAGCCGGTCTTCCATGACTCAGACGTTCTGCTGCAGTACCTCCTCGTTAGATTTTTTATGGGTCCTATCTATTCGTTTATCTGTCCGTTTATCACTCCGGCGTTTTTCTGATGAAAACCACAGGGACTGACCGCGGTATATCGAGGCTGTAATTCGCATTTTAGTTTTATTTCCTACATTTGACGGCCTTTATCTTCACAATAGGCCTATTATTCTTTTTAAGCGAAGATCGTTTATGCGCAAATTATAGTAAACCGCAAAACGTTCAGAAGTTTCCATATCTTTCTGTGTTTATAAGACGAAATGTCTTATGCGGGCGTTTTAGAACGCATTACGCGTCTTGTCCGTTCGTCTGTCTGTCTGCGGCTCGTAAGTTAACTCCAAAACAGAATTCCGTAGAAAAGCAAAAATTGGCATGAAGTTGTGAACGTTCCTCAAGACTAACTTTTAGTTTTAAAGCTTCAAGGTCACCGGAGGTCACAAAGTCACAGACCTCAGGAAAATGATATTTCGCATATTCGCGTTAGCGGCCGCGACTGCTGCAATCGCGATAAAAGCACATTTTCGCAAGAAACAGATAGGTCCGGCCGCCTACGGAAATATGAAAGCAGAAATTTTCATTTAAACCTCTTGCAAAAACGTAAACTTATGATATTTAAATGTTATAAACAGACCCGTCGAGAGGGTGGGGTAGGGGGGCTAGCTACCCTGGCTCCGCGACGTTC
>Ga0209367_1007763_pt1 | contig 14745 bp, 8 predicted proteins | sample WorMetLIZISLAND2_FD_187412 | JGI IMG/M metagenome (GOLD analysis project Ga0209367, IMG submission 187412) | Marine gutless worms symbiont microbial communities from Max Planck institute for Marine Microbiology, Germany - Olavius geniculatus... ... | reverse complement strand
CGTGTTATGCCTGGTCTGCTTTCCCCAGGTAGTGCAAAAGCAGACTTTGGGTGAGGTAAAAACTAAAACACTTATTTCGTAGCCAGTTGTGTCGTAAATATTTTTGCCAATTATTATTAAAATCTGCTAGTCCTTATTCGAGGTACGATCGATAATGTTGGGGATGTTTTTTTCAGGTTTTCTGTTTATTTTAATGCATATTTCAGTTGATCTGCTTTCCCTAGGTAGTGCAGAAGCATACATTGGGTGAAGTGGAAAACTGAATGGTCATTTGATGGCAAGTTGTGTCAGGAATATTTGTGCCAAAAATTATTAAAATTTGGTAATTGGTTTTCAAGATACAGTTGAAAATGTCGGGGATGTTTTTTTGGGACACAGTGTAGAAATCAATACTGGTGTGTAGTTTGTCTAATTTGTGCCTATTTACTACTGGTATGTGACGTTCAGATTTTTCATTATTGACAAATACATCCTATTTGTTGCTTTCATAGTTTCATCATTTCATGTGCAAAGTCCTACGAAATTACTTGTAAACACCTATTGTTCTCTTACCACTAATGATCCACGTTCAGTATTGATCATTATGTAAATAGTGATTGGCGCTGTGGTCATTGGTGAAAATTGTTCACCAAAGTTGGCAGGTACTACTGCAGGCCATATTTTACAGTTAGGTAGAACATAATAGCATTTTTCATTGAATGGCAATATCTAGAGATGGCGAACACCAATTGTTCAAAGGAAGGCAGCAGCGGATGCTGTAACGTCGACAGTTTATCCAATAAATGTTATAAGTTGATTAATTTTTACTGGCATGAGTGACATCTTGTGGCTGCTGTAGCTGGAAGTCAGTTGTCATCGGAAACGGTTGCTATGACGACAGTGAACAACGGTTGCCCTGCAGCGGCTCCATTCCGCTGTGTGAACACTTCAATCTGCGTTCCACCGAGCTGGCTGTGTGACACCATCAATGACTGTGGGGACATGTCCGATGAAGGACCACTTGCCGGATGTACAGGTATTGATGGAGTGGTTTACCTGTATCAATACAGCTGTCGTTTCACTACATGTGTGTTTTTTGGCTTTGGTCTTAAGACCAGAAATTTTTTAAAAAAATGTGATCTTGGTCTTGGTCTTGCATTGCAGATACTTTCAGCCATTTGTCACTTGTTGGGTCCAGTAACACATAGTTTTAGATGGGGTCCCTGACCCCCAAAAGAAGGGAATACTTGGGGGTTGAACCCCCATCCAAAACATACAATTGCCAGTTCTATTACTGCCACCTGGCAAATACAAACAAGGAGTGATTCCAGCTTTGCCAAATTATTTTGGTTTTTGCTTGATTCCGCTGTCGTTTACTGTTACCTGATGTCAATAAATAAATTTATTGATTGGTTGAACGTCTGCTGCATAGAGGGTGGACGGCGGCTGCCGACGACGATGACGACTACGACGACGACAACAGGAACGTTGCACAAACTAACAACCAGCACGGACCCACGCAGCACTCGACGACCACCGATGTCAGTCGGCTGTCTGCAGACGCAGTTCACCTGCTGGTCTGACGCCAGCTGTGTGCCGCTTCGTAAACACTGCGACGGGATTCCCGACTGTGCTGACCAATCAGACGAGTTCTCCTGCACCAGTAAGTACTGCACGGAGAGATGATTACAGACACCATACTATTCTCTGTATCTTCATCAAATGTTAAGCAATTTAGAAAGGAATTTTTGTGTAGGGACATTTTCTAGATAACTTGCTGAACGTGCTAGTGAAAAAGAAATTTTAATCAGGTAGTATTTGGTGCAGATATGAGCAAGAATATTGTGTCTTCTTTGTGATTTAACTGTGTTTTTCTACGATATTTATTATGCAGCCTTTCTCTTCCAGGCTTTTCCTAATAAGCCACAATAGAGGTTTTGCCTCTCTGTCTATACGTCTGTCTGTCTCTGTGCCCTGGCTTAGAAAAACCACAGTTGATGCGAATTTTTCCCAGTTAATGATATGCTAATATTCAGTTTAAGAGGTATAAGGTTGGGGTTCCTGTTAGGAATAAGGTAGTGTAGCTTTAAGCTTCAGGCATAACCAGGCCAGATCCTCAGATGCAGGATGTGGCTGGATCTGAATCTAAGCTGGATCCACAAACCTCCTCCCCGGATATCTAGTAGGATCTGGTGCACCCCTTAATACTAGTGGCTTTGTGTGTATTTGTGTGTTTAGCATCATTGGCGGGTGGTGTCGAAGTGTCAGCTGACGCATGTGAACAGTCTGGTGGCGTGTTTTGTCAACCTGAGCATCGCTGTCTCAGTAACAGTTCAGTCTGCAACGACGTCGTTGACTGCTCTGATGCCTCAGACGAAATCAGCTGCACTGGTGAGAGTTTAGTGGTAGTGGTGGTATGTTGTGTGCCCACGATTATTAAAATTGGCCATTGTTTCATGCAGTTATTCAGAAAATAACACTGATACAGTTTTTTTGAGATGCATGGTAGTAGGTGGAGTCGCTCTTGCAACAAAAGTGATTCCGACTATTCCTACACATTCTCCATAACGTGGTCTGTCTGTCATCTGTCTGTCTATATCAAATTAGTGCCTCCAGTTTAAACTGTTCAATGGATTTAGATGCTATTTGGTAGGCACACGGGTGGGCGTCTAGCGACACACTGTGTTTCATGGGGTCTCTGTCCCCAGGAAAAGGGGAAGTTTAGGAATGGAACTGTGGGCTCCATAGACAAAACATGCAGTTGCAAATTGCTGAGCTGCTACCTGGCGTATACAAACGAGGAGTATCGATTCCACCTTTTACCAGATTACTTTGGTGTCTGCTGTAGTCGTTGCTGACGCAGACGTCGGGCTGAGTCAAAGTGCTGTGATCGGCATCGTGGTCAGTGTGGTGCTGATGCTGTTGCTGCTGCTAGTCATAGTGCTCGTGGTGCTGGCAGTGCGACGCCGGCGTCGTAAGAGTCTCCCAGCCAACCAGTCATCATCCACGTCATCAGCAGCGGCAGCAGCACGTTGTACCACCAGCTCGCGCTCAACCACTTCCGTGTCCACCATCTCGGTCGGCAATGGCAGCATTCTGCCGTCGTCCTTCAGCGGAGTGCCGCTCGTAGCGCCGCCACATCATCCGTTTGTCACATCCCAGGTACCTGTTGTCGACTGTCTATCACTGTAGAATTGAAGGTCTCACTAGAAGATTCTGACATGCTGAGTATTTGAAGGAGCATGACATATATCTTTTGCTAAAGTGTCTGTTGGTGACTTGGTGCTTTTCGTGATTTGCTTTTGAAAATGCAAAGACTAAGCTATTGTCTGAACTATTCGCTACCTGTTTTTAGATCTCCTGAACATGTCTAGAATGGATGGACAGAATTTCATTTTGCCTGAGTGTTCGTTTATTGTTAGTTACCTGAACAAAATTCTTTGATTGTTTCATGATTCTACAATATCTGCTGTCACTGTTCTGCTTGTACATGTATTTCATTTTCCATTTCCAGCCTGTATGTGTTGATGTGTGCATTTATCATGCACTGGTTAAAGATTACTTACTTGCATGCTTGCAGTCGCAGCGGGTCGTGACGAACGACAATGGGGGCTACCTGCATCGTGACACGGTGATGGCCACTGATGAGCCTCCACCGCCATACACCAGCAGCGTGTCCAGCAGCACTCCAGAACAGTCAGTCGTGGGTCTGTCGAGAGATCGAAGGACTGGTCGATCCTTGCCTCCGACACCGTCGCGACCTCCACCCCCACATGGTGGCAGCATCCAACCACACGACTCACTGAGTGAACATATCTACGACGAGCCGTCGACGTTGTTTGGTGGTGGCGAGGCTGCAGTCCGACCAGACACCAGACCTATGGCCACCACGCTGGCAGCGAACCCGCGGTCCTCAATGTCACGCATCCGGCTGGGTACAACCGCACTGCGGCCGGGCGGAACCCTGCGGTCGCAGTCTCCGGTGTCAGTCTCAAGGCACAGGCCCCGAGGCTTCGGCACACACCAGCCGAGGAGGTCGATGTACCTCGGTCCACAGATCTCAGAGCCAGTAGATGGCGCTGCATTGCAGCCGTTCTTCATCTCAAACTTTGCACCATCTCCTACAGACTTGGTTCATGGCAGCGGAGTGATGCGGGACGTTAACCCGTCGGGGCGGATGTTGGCGTATGCGACTGGAACGCCCTCGATGTCGCCACAGCAGACGTCAATAGACCTGCGTCCCGGTGTGTACGATGAGCCATGGGACAGTAGTGCCGTGGTGGACCGTGTCACTATACCTCTGACTGCAATGCCGGCACCACCGCGCTCAGCTGCCACACTCAGCAGTTCCCGTCGTCGTGCAGCTGGCTGGCAGCCGCCAGGTCTCACACATCGAGAAGCTCGGCTTTCTGACTGGCCCGGGCCAGCTGGTCACTCAGAGGTCTTCCCAGGTACATATTATTATGTTTTAGTAAGCGTCATTATCATCGCCATCATCTTCATCACATATTTGTAGTGCACAGATATACGGATAAAAACAAGCCGTTGCACAGTATAAAAGATTAAAATCACATACAGCCAAAGCGGCTAACTAAAATTAGAACTAGTAAAACTGACCTTATTATTTGAGCCATTATTTATCTTAGTCTGTCTGTTGCGTTCTTTAAACTGCTGAAGCTTTTGACTTTGAAGTAGCTTTTGCTGCTTAGGCATTTATGATTGTGTTATTGATTGATTTGTAGGTAAATGAGTTTGTAAGCAAATTTATATAGAACACTCAATGTTGGCAAGAACTAGGAGTAGTCTGGAAGGCAAAAGGTAGATCGGGGCATTAGTTTTCCCTTGTGGCAGGGGTAATAGGCGTGCCAGTTTTCAGTTTAGACTTCAGAAGGTCAAAGATCAGGATTATAGTTATGGTCTGGGTTGCACAGCTTTTGGCAGACAGTTTGGCCAACATATTTTAGCTGTTTTCGATCGGTTTTTTGTGTTTTTCGTCTGTTTGATTTTGTTTGTGTTGATTTCTGTGGTGAATAGCAGCAGATGAAGTGGTTCATAACCCAGCAGCCAGCGCATGGCCACCGCACCAGCAGCACCAGTACGCGGACGGCAGCGCCATTGGTCCTCCCTTCAGCCGAGGTCATCACCACCAGCTACCCGGTGACTTCACCGACCCTGAGTTCACGTCAGTGCCACACGGTGGTTCAGGTCGACCTGCGGCGGCACGAAACTTCAGTCAGCCGCGAGCAGATTCGTCCGACTCTTGCGGTAACTCGTCGTCGTCGCCACTCGTCGCCGATGCACTGCCGCCAGCGAGCTACTCACGACGAGGTCGAGGTCGAGACAACAGTGAGATACTCGATCTGCTCAGTCCCACCTGCGTCTAGCTCCCACCACTGACTGCTGCATTATAGGATCGTAGAATGTCTTTTCTGGTGTCTCTCTGCCATTAAAAAATATCCGCCCCTGGTACTAGTTTTTGCATGTCTAGTCCCCAATCGAGTTCTGCCTGCGTCTAACCCATTGCGGCGCTGTCCGATTATAGGATTGTAAAATGTTTTATCTGCTGACTATTTTCGGGTAAAAATTCACCCCTGGTGCTAGTCTTTGCATGAGTAAAGTCTTTCCGTTTGAGGCAACAGCAAGATACTCGATCTGCTTAGTCCCACGTGCGTCTAGCCCACTGCGGCACTATCCCAAAATTATAAGATCACTTTCCGCCGTCCGCTCTCCGTAAAATGTTTTTCTACCACTTAAATTTGTCCCTAGTGCTAGTTTTTGCGTGAAGAAAGTCTGCCCCTGTGAGCTTTTGCTCGATAGAAGTGTCTGGGGGGGATAGACTCATAGTTTTCCCATACTGTGAAAAATCCATCACTATCCTCTTTCCCATGAATATTTCTTCCCTCATATCAACAGACATTGGACCTTGCATCACGTGTACATGATGAACAAAAATATATTGTGAACTGTGAGGTGGGATTCAAGTGGTAATCTCAGAGTCGAATTTAAAATGATTGGCTGCATTCATTACACGAATTGGGTGAACTCTTGCTAAGGCTGTGACAGGATAACACCATCATAAGCACTGTATTGTTATCATCGTTACTACCTTATTATTATAAATGTTCACTGACATGTTGTCATTTTTAGTCCCACGTAATATGTCTCATTGTAGAATTAGTAAGACAGACAGTATCAAAAGTACTGTTGAAAAACGGATTTTTAGTCCAATCATCACTTTTTTATTGACAGCATTGAGATACATGTAAGTTTTATTGGATTCTATTCATTATAGTTACACAGAACTTTGGAGAATTTGTTTTATCATCGTTCTCAGTTTGTCGGTGTATTTTTTCTGCCAGCAGTGTAAAGAAAAAACATGGTATTTGATTATTGAGAGAAGTAACCTGCTGTGTGCCTGTTAGGCGATTCCTTCATCGTCAGTCAGCCTTTAAGCAGACACGCAAGGCACATTCCCTTACATTGCCAGCCCATTTTTTAAGTATTTGCAACATATAGGCTTCAACTTTCATACTAATTTAGTGTTATGCATATAGCCGCAGGATATCTACTTCACTAGTCATAATTCCTGTGCTATGAAAGTGAAAACTTCATCTTTGAAACTTCTGAAAAGTTTGTGAAAGAAGAATGTTATAAGTTTCACTGCGGTAGATGATATAAAGATCTTTTTGTATGAGAGCAAACACTGTATTTGTAAATCGCCAACACTTTAGTGTCGATATTACTCATCTAATCATAGAATGTTTGCGTTTTTTCTGGAATGGGCGTGTGAGTAAGCGTTTATGTTTTGATTGATTATGGACTTTTTAAATCACGTTTTTGTTATTTTATACTGTTGTATACTTCATTTAATATTTTTAATCCTTTTGTCATTTGGCAGGTTCATGACACACCTCTTTTAACTAGTTCCATCTACTTCTTTTATTTTGATTAAACCTTTTTAAATTTTATATTCATATTAGCAATTCGTCAGTAATTGCGGATTGTGTCTACTTTTCTCTAATGCTACTCGTTCTAGTGTGTCCCACTATAGACAGTGTCATATCCGCCTGTGCTTGCACTGCTGCTTATCTCAGTTTGTTTTGAGATTATTATTCGTCTGTCATTCATTCGTTTGCCAGCGGTAGATTGGCTGAGAAGATTATTAAGTTTATGCTACACGACCAGTCCTGTAACAGTGTTGACTGGGATGTTTACCAAAGACTTGGATTAGTTTATAGTGATTGTTTGTATAAAGTTATAAAAAGTGGACTTCATTACAGCAATTATTATGTCTACATTGAATTTATGTGCTCTGTACTCTCAGTCTGTAGTTTACGTTTGAGAAGTCGATGTTGAATTTTGCTGCCAAGCAGTAAAGTTGTTTGTTTACGAAGGCAATGATGTTTGGCTTTATGATGTTTTATGTTGGTGTATGACATTGTATGTTTGTGGTGCTCAGTTTTCTGCCAAAGTTGATTTGTCTCGACTGATTATGTGCATATGTCTTATGTGTGTTGCTAATAATAGAGAGGAACCAGAATTTTAAAAGAAGACGTTGACAGTTAACTGGTGGTTTTCTTTCATCCGTTATACGTTGTGTGGCGGGTGGTCATCGCGGACACTATCGGATGTCCCAAAAAGTGACACTCATTTCAACTATGTCAATATTGTGACAAATAAACTGCAGAAAACAGACATTTATACTGTTTTAACAAGAATAACAGGGAAGATTATTAGAACTATCTTTATGTTAATTACATATGCACGCGTATAATGGAGTTCTTACAATTTTAGGTTAAGCTCATTTTTGTGTTTTGTGTTTCTGTAAAGGTTAAACTTTCTGTTCCATTATTATGTTTGTGTGCATTCTGCCTTTAAAGGCCGTCCCCGAAATGGCCTATACTGTGTCGGGTGGGACGTTAAACCCTACTCACTCACTCACTCACTTAGCATTTGCTGTTAATTGTGCAGTTTGAATGTGCTCAATTATTTTTTTAAAGTGAACGTTTTCATAATTTTTTCGGAAGCTCAGTCTTTCTCCACGCACGCAGGTAGTGAATCAAACAGCGTTCATTGTTATAGTTGTCAAATCATTTTTACGAAACCACAATATTTGTTTGCGTCGACTTGTTTACATCGGCAGACGAAGAACGACGTCATGCATTTAATGAAAATGATATGCGAGTAAACAAAAATTGCAAATAGAATGCATCTATCAAGAAAAGAAACTCAAATGTCAATGACGGTGACACGCAAGTAACTTTAAGTTGTAAGTTGTTATCGGTTTGAGAACTTGGGGGTAACCGCAATCTTTCTTCTCTCTTTTTTACCGTTTTCTTTTCTCTATTTCCTCTTAGGCCTACTTTTCAGGTCTGTAGTTTTTGGCGTGTGGCGCATATAGAGAGCGACGTAACTGAACTGAACTAAGCTGAAGTTACCTGAACTGACATGGCTTAGTTTTCGACGAAAGGAGCAATGGGCAAGCAGAAGCATAATGCATTGCAGTGGGCACCGTCTAACAGCGTCGGCGCTTTGTACGCGTCTTCAGCATAGGCCTAAAAGTTCCATTTCCCGAGAAATATAGGAACGCATATATGGCGGCTGTTGTAGGCTTTGTCCCAGATTTAGGTGATTGGACTCCCAACCCAAGCCAGATAGCAAGACGTAACAGTAACCTATAGTCAGGTTGATGCCATGTGGCAGTTAAATGTCATTAAGCTTGTGGACCGGATATTGATACAGGCCTAGCGATTGAATCACAGTAGGACGTGCTTGTTGCATCTCCGGTTTTAGGGGCCTATAATTATGTAGGCCTATATGTGAGCTACGTATGCCTTATAGTAATTGCTGTTAACCACACCGTCATAATGATAATATAGGTTAGAAGATGTAAAAAATGACAGCAGTGGTAGAGGGGAAACAGTAAAATATGACCGTAAAATACCACCACGTTAGCTGACTAATGAGAGGATCAAAGTTATCGCTGAAAATTCAATAGGATTCGGTTTTGTCCAAGTGGCGAAGAATGTGTCGCGACAGTTCGCAGAACGAAGTCAATCCAGTTCTGAAGACGTTTGTGTTTCTTTTCAACTTCGTCTTCTGGGTAAGAACGACATTGATTGCTGAATCAACTTTGGTCACTCTATAGTTGCCGAATACGAGTCATTCTGGTCTAGTCCGATTCAATTCGGAGAAATATAGGGGCAAAATCGAACTTTTGAGCACCCACAATCTGTTCTGTTGTAATTTTGATGCTGGGTGTTACCCAACGTCGTGTGCTGTGTTGTGGAGTTGGCGGCGTTGGCATTGGTCGGCGCTGGATGCTGGGCGTTCTCTGAGAAGAATCGTCTGAGCGAAGCAAGCGGCGTCAGCGACGTGCACGACTCGCTACGGTCCAAGTACTCGGACGTGTTTGACGTCGTCTTCGACCTGACGATCCTCGTCATAACACTGGCTATCTTCATCTTCGTTCTGTCGTTTGTCGGCTGCGTCGGCGCACTGCGCGACAACACGTGCTTCCTCAAATGTGTGCGTACTATTTCCACGTACCCCACGGCACACTTTTCAACGAATACACCACGAGTCGAAACACGAAACTTTTGTTCACTTTTTGGCCAGTAGGCCTAATGAGCGATTTTTACCCTTAGGTCTATGCCTAAGCTTATTAATAAATTTCTAGGCATTATCTTGAGGCCTTTTTGTTTTGTCGTTCGTATCTGGACTTGCTTACATTGTAGGCCTATCTGACACTAAGCTCGTACATACAATTTTTTCACTATTATATCATGCTATCCTGTTATAGAACGATTAATTAGACTTTATTGCTCGAACAAGGGGATGTCTCTGAAGCCAGCGAATCTAAACGCCAGAGCTAGGGTTTCTGCAGACTAAGAGACTGTATGCCCATACCATGATATACCAACGTGGATGCATAATTTAAATATGCGTGTGTGCGTTAGTTTTCCTACACGCTTGGTGTCCTGGTGCTGGTGGAATCGGTTCTCTGTCTGCTGGCGTTCGTCTTCTCGGCGGACGTCAAACGCAAAGTAGTCGAGATTCTGCAGATGGAAGCGCTCGTGCATTACCGTGACGATGACGACCTGCGCAACCTTATCGACTGGACGCAGCACACGGTCCGTTTGTCTGTCTGTCTGTCAGAATTACGGACGTTTTGCTCCAAAAGAAGCGTAGGTCTATATACAAAGAGACGTAGCTGAACTGAACTGATATGGTTTAAGCCTAGTTTTCGACGAACTGACCAACATGGGCAAGCAGTAATGCATTAGTAAGCATTACAAGATAATAGCTTAGAAAACTGTTGACGCAACGTTCAAAGAAATGAAATAATGAGAAACAGAAGACCTCACACAATCGTTCGGACAGACCGAGAGACAGACAGCGTTCGAAAAAACGACAGTGAATAAGTATATAACTAGAAATACAGACAAAAATTCCTACACATATTCGCTGATGTTCGGTCATCATTACATAAATGCTTTTGTGTTTATTCACTTTGATCACTCGGTCGAATAACGCATGCGAATGTTCGGGACATTTTTTTGCGCCACCCGGTGTTTACGACAAACGGCAACAGCCAAAAGACAAACCGAACGTAACTTTTATGCCTTATAATATATTGTAGTGGCTACTGTGCTACAATTTTTGCGCGCGAACAAATTTATTATCAGTGGGAGTTAACTCCGCAAACCTTCCATGCGCATCTCATTTTTGATTTAGTTTTTTGTCCTCACCTCAGCATCAGCTATTCTCATCTGCATGTCTATTTGCATTCGCAGTTTGGCTGCTGTGGCGTTGGCGACGACGGTTACAGAGACTGGTCGTACAACGCTTACTTCAACTGCACAGCTGATAACCCGAGTATGGAGAGGTGCGGCGTGCCATACTCGTGCTGCCTCACTCCCAACGACGTCCAGGTTGCAATCTTTTTTCTCTCTTCTCTGTTAGCCCTCACTAAAGAGATCACAGGCTGAACGGTAGTTCAAGCCCTGTGTTAACGGCGACTTCTCTTTCCTATGGTGAAGCCAAAAATTCGACCCCCCACAGAATCAAAACCTCTGATCGGATGAGATAAAATTTGGCGCTCTTGATTTCGTCGGCGAGGGGACCCGTCATACAAAATTTTATGCAAATCCCTCCAAGGGGAGGGGCTTCTCGGCAAATAGGTGAAATATACGCACAAATTTTTATTTATATATGTTTTTTTCTTCAACGCACTCACAGGTCAGACCCGTTAAGGAATTTTTACGCTTAATACGTCAAAGGACGCGGTTCTGCAAAGGAAGTGCCTTTTTGGGGTTAGAAAATTAAAATATGATATTTAACGTATTTATTCGCAAAAATCAAAAAATTACAATGGCGCCTATGGAAGAAATTTAAGCAATTTTTTAAACAGTCATAACTTTGGCTGTGTATAAGATAGAGTCGTAATTTTTGGTTTTATGGTATGGTTTTCGGTGATGGCCAATCTAATGGTGCCATTTAATTTTACCCCGGACCCTCCCTGGTTGCCATGGCAACAAAATTTGGAACAAAATTGGCTATAACTCGGCTTGTGTAAGAGATATCTGCGAAATTTTTGCGTCTATTGGGGGAAGGGGGTTTGGGGATGGGCCATTGAATGCTGCCAATTGCATTTCCCCCGCAGCACATTGACACACGGTCAGTGTGATGCGGGCAATATCAATCACCTTTTGTGATTTTTGCTGTTATCGATGTGCGAGTTCTTTAATATTGCCGTTAACAAATATACAAACTGATGTTTTGTGCATTTATTTAAATAATTACATGTCTATTTCAAAATACAAATGTTTCACTGTTACGAAAGATTGTTTACTTACCGCCGCCGTAAGGAGGTTCCGCCGCCACTGAAGTTCAGTGGCAGCGTAGGGCCTAAGCTATTTTAAAGGGGATTGAGGTAGAAGGCATGTCGAGGATCCTCCTCGAGAACTTGCACTAGTCTCGTATGTTAAGCAAGAACAGCAAAAATATGCAAAAAAGTTGAAGCAGCTTTTCTGTGTACATGATTACTACCTACTATATCATTTGTGTGTATGTGCGTGTGCATGCCTGCAGGTGGACTATATTAACACGCTTTGTGGTCACGGAATGCAACAACACTCGGTTACAATTCTTGCTTGTTGAGTTTCTCTCGACTGTGATCGCAAATTAGCTTACCACCACCACTAGGCTACTTAAACTTATAGTCAGGATCAAATCAGTGGCGTATTTAGGATTTGGCAAAGGGGGGTCATGGCGAGCTCGCAGAGCACGAGCCTATAACGAGGGTCTGGGGGCGGAGCCCCCAGCGGGGCCCAGAGGCAGATCCCCTGGTCGGGGGTCAGGGGGGCGAAGCCCCCTGAAGCTGAAACGCTTTTTGCTTTTGAACGTTCAACGGAAGCCGCAAATTCGCCCATTTTTTTCTGAAATTCGGAAACGCAGAAAATCACAGCGTCATATCAGATGCAATCTCACATGGCGATTTTAATCGCATATTGTATCGGTATGAAAAGACCATCAAACATTGTTGAATTTTGCAATTCTTGCTGGAAAACGGCAAAACGCACCTTTTCATATAAAGTCGCCTTAAAAAATTTTCATGGTTAAGCCAAAGGGGGGCATCGCACCGTGGCCCTCTCCTAAATACGCCACTGGATCAAATTATGTGAATAGGCAGGTGTATTTTATTTGTTCTACTGAATGGCAAAAACTTAGCTACAGTTCGTAAGTCAAGTTATAGGAAAAATCAGACTCACGAAAATCTAGATCAAAACACAAATTGCTGACTAAGAAAAAAATTTATAGTAAATTTGTAAATTAGTCCCTTGACTCCAAAAAAGCAAGCCAGAATAGAGAAAAAAGTCACCGTGCGATTTTTGATCAGGCTATGATCATTAGACCTCTAAGCCGCCGACTTAGCCGCCGCGAATACCGCGGCTAGCCGAGAAAAATTTCGTAATATCGGTTTGTGTGACTAAAAAGCACAAAGCGCCATAGAAATAACTTCCTGTAACGTAACTTTCCCTACAATCAGTAGCACAGTATTACAAATTACAATGTACGGAACATTTACTAGCATACACACTGCATAATGCATTGCAAAATATGCCGGATATGCATTGCGCAGATGTAAAAAAGTTGCAGAAAATTTTTTTAAAACGTTAAAAGTCCTTAAAGATGTGGCAGGAAAACTGTTCATAAACGTTGAATAAAAAACGTTAGCCTTAATTTGTTCAACCTCTTGCCTAATACCTAATTCTGTAGGCGCAGCACAGCCAGAACTGGGGAGATAGAGAGAGAGGCTTCTTGAACTTCTTGATAGAATTTTTCGTAGCCCCTAAACTTTTTTTTAATACGAAAATGTTCCAAAAATGAAAAAAACGTTAAAAACGCAAAAACGTGTAAAAACTGCACGAAACTGCAGGAACGTAGCAAAAATGCTAAGCCGCCGTCGCCACCGCGAAAATGCTAAGCCGGCCGTGAAATTCACGGCTAGCTGGCTTAGGGATATAATGATCATGCAACGGAAATTCTGTAGTTAATAATGTACTAATTCAAGATCAAAACTATTCTTTTGCTGTTTTCGGTCAATGACTCGCATCTTTATCCTTTACAAAGTGGAACATTTTTTAAACACAGTACATGTACTCTTTTGTTAATAATGACAGCTCGGTTTTTCACGGCCTATGTTGAGCACTGCATTTCTGTCTAGGCGCCTGTGGCACGTGACTACATCTTCACTGAAGGCTGCGTACATCGAATTCTGTCGCTCAGTCAACAGAATCTGCTTACATTCGGATCCGTCGTGCTCGCTGTTGCTTTGTTACAGGTAGGCTACGCCAGTTAGGTTACCAATTTAGGCGTAAACAAATTACTATGGCCATCCGTCCCTGAAAAACTTCCATCATCAAAATTTTTATTGGACCCCTCAAAAATGCTGCTGCAGTTTTTTGGCTAGGCCTATATATATCTTTCTTCACCAATTCAGGCAGAAAACAGAGCACACCTCTTTGTTACGATGCAGTATTTTCATCGCAGCTCAAATGGGTACTATTCGGTGTTTTTTATGAGTTGTCGGAATGTAATAAAATATAAAAAAATATTCCCTCAGTCCCTACTTTTTCGCCAGACCGCAAGGGAAAACATAAGATTTTTTTAGGCCTCACTACATGTATCTGATAGTTATAACCACAAGCACCAACAACATATAGGCCTACAATAAATGCACACACAAATACAGTTGAATCTCTTTCTGCTGTAATAACACAAAATGCTATTTATACATAGAAGAAGACACCACAACTGGCTGTACTTATTACAAGTTTATCAGCAATGCCATCAGACTTGTAGTACTCGAGTCCGGACTTGGACTCGAGTCCGGACTTAAGTCTGTTTTTGCTGGACTTGGACTTGGGCTCTAAGGACTCGGACTTGTTCTTGAAAGCTATGGACTTGGACTTGGACTTGGAGGCTCTGCCAGCAAGTCCTTTTTCAAGTCCTTTGTACCTACAAGATCGATAGCACTGTAACAGACTACTTCGCTGTGGCTTTGTACCGTAATCGTTTCGCTTTGAAGTCACTAGTAACATGAATCTCATGCTGAACCACGTTACAGAAACCTAGGTTATCAGAAAATCATTGTGGAAACTCATCCAACACAGCTAATAGTTCTTTCTGTTGTTGTTCAGTTAGACGTGACAGCAACAACTGATCAGGTGATTTTGAAGGATCAACAGTATTGACATACCC
>Ga0209367_1007762_pt1 | contig 14746 bp, 10 predicted proteins | sample WorMetLIZISLAND2_FD_187412 | JGI IMG/M metagenome (GOLD analysis project Ga0209367, IMG submission 187412) | Marine gutless worms symbiont microbial communities from Max Planck institute for Marine Microbiology, Germany - Olavius geniculatus... ... | reverse complement strand
TAATTGTGCAGGCTCGTGCACGTAAATGTTTAAGGAAGCTTACGCGTCGTCAGGGAGCGAAGGAAGGATATTTTTATTTTAGTCTAATAGCGCGTGCCCGCCGATATCATACGCTTCTCTGGCCTCCCTCCCGCGGGTCGGCCGGTGTCACATTAAAATGTTTTTTCGATGAAAAGTCCGCCCGCGGAGTGAATCACGGAACTGATATGTCTCCTTTTTGTTAAAATATCGCCGGCCCCATAAAAGTCTCCCCATTATAGGATCGCCCCTCCCAGAAAAGTCTCCCCGCGGCAGACAATTTACCGGTAAAAATCCGCCGCGCCCGTGTTTTGTGTGTCGCTAGGTTAACCGTTTGACGTCGTGACTATACGATCAATAAATGTTGCCGTGTCACACAGTCGAGTAGCCAGTGACTGACACAATCAGCGTAATCATTGTCGACGCTATTCACGTCATTGCATTGCCCTCGCGTCGCACGCACACGCACTAAACCTGCAATCACTTGTAACTCTAGATTGCTAAATAATTGGAAAAAATACTCAAAATTTAAATATGTATTTACGTTTTCTATTTTTTTGGTATAAGTTTTAACATTATTTTTATTTTAAAGTCGAATTACAGCTAAAGCGGCGAAGCAACGAGCGTGTACCTGTCCGTTTTTTCAGTTTGTTTTTTTTGTCTGTTCGGCTCGCCTAGAACATTATCTCAAACAAACGAAGCCATTTACAGCCAGGTTTATTACTGACCACTAATAGACTATGACATACAGGCTGCAGCGACACACCATTCCGACGACATAAAATGCCAGACAGTAATATTATGACGGTGCTGTATAACGATATTTACTTACTTCCGGTCCGCCTCGGTTTCGAACAGCCACAATAGTGAAGACCAGCTAAGGGAATGATGTCCAATCGGGCGCCCATAAGGTAGCGTTGTAATTGCCACATGTAAATTGGTCATTTTTTGTTCTGTTTTGTTCTGTTCTTTTTTATACGACGACTTTGTATCGATTTTTTTTATCTCGTACGAAGATGACAGTTGGGACCTAATGAAATGTCGTGAGTTTTCCCCCATCAGCAACCGCGGCTGAAATCGACGAATTTTGAGCGTACGCATGCATGCAATCAGCGAGTTGGACTACAAAATCTGGAGACGAACAACATGCCCGTACCACGAGAATAAAATGTCTCACCGTCAGTGGTTAGCAGCGCTAATCGATAGTCCGTGATCAGTTTGCAACGGATGTTTACGGCAAGTCTGCAGCGCGGATAATGAGCCGGGAGCCGTGTATAGACTCTAATTGCAGTGTAATCAGTCCGCGTCATTATTTCCGCGAGCTTGCATCAATTTTGTCAGCTGCAGCAGTCGGCGGCGGCGCTATCATGCCTGAGTGGATGACCGAGCCCTCTCATGCCTATATTGTCTTCGACAGCACTAACGATCGCAATATTGAGACGATTATGCTGGCTCATGCGTGGAGGAAAAGGCGTTAAGTATCCTACCACCGCCGCGTGTTTGCCACCTGTAAAATGCAAGGTTGTACAGCTGAACATTTATGAATGTTCAACTGTACAACTGTTCAACGTGTTTGTGTTGTCGAAAACAATACGGTGTTGGCACATGATTGCTTGCAAAATATTTAACGTTAATGTTAATTTAAACAGAGCCACTCACCGGTTGGAATCGGGGACGCAATGCGGTTCAATAAATAGGACGCTAATTACACAATTTCTGTGCATTATTCTCGAAAAATCTGAGAATGTAAAAAAGTCGCGAATTTTCGCAGTACAGCGCTGACGATAGGCATCTCTGTGCAGTTCGTTCGGGGAATTGAAAATGTCAGCAATTAGCTGATGACGACACGAAACTCATATCAGACACCTCTACGTACTCAAGGTATGGTTTCCGCCTCGCTTTGCGGTTGTGCTTGCTGCTTCGTTTATACATACAACAAACCAACCAGTCTTGTAACATCGTTGTTCTGACGGGCAGACGGACAGACTACTTACGGTGGCAACATCGCGCTAAAATCTGGAAAAATGAAAACCAGAAAGAAACCAGGTTGTCACAAAATTTAAAGACCAGCAATACTGCAAGTTGTGCTGCAGTTAGTCTTTTAATCATTCGTTAATCATTTAGTTCGCCAAAAATGGTACAAATAAATGCACATTAAAGCAGTAATGTAGCGGAAACAACCAAACAAAATCCGCTTACGGTTGTCCTCGTATGAGGAAACATTAAGCACAAAACACAAAGACACAATAACACTAATACAATCTAAAAACACTTTAAAAATCACGAAAAGTCAACATGCCAAATAGCACGTTTATAACTTAAAAGTAAGCAAAAATCAATATCTTTCGGAAGAGAATTTCAAACACTATACGTAGGCGAAAAACTGTACGCTTCTGATATAATTTATACTGATGCCGTCTGGTTGAAACAGAAATATTAAGCCCAAATAAGAAGAAATGATTTGCTACGACAGACATAATGTGATATATGATCTTGTTTGAAAACCTAGCACACGAGCTGCCAGTTAAATTTAACACATAAACTAAAAAACTCAAAATGTTTTGGAGTAACTGCAATGAAAGATTAAATTGAAATGGAAAGTAATGTTGTGTAAGACATAAAATAACCAGTATCGGCACATCGATGTCAACAACGCCAAAACTACCCTTCAACACCAAATCAGGTCCGTGAGACTACAGAGAGAGTAGACTATAATAGCGTATGGGTGAAATTAGATTAATTTGGAGACGTCGTAACTTACGTTGTGTTGTTTGTGAGTGCAGTACTGCTTCACTATCTCATACCGCAAGGATCGCCAGCGGCAGTACGAGCTACGTGCTGAGACAGAGTCCGAGTGTACGATATGGGTTGAAGCTATCGCACAGGCCAGGTGAGTCTGTTCCTTCACTCGTCAATCACTGTCTCTCTGTACGTGTGAATTCTAATAATGTAGACTGTAATTAGTGACGTGATATTTTTCCACCTGTGTCTATTGCAGAATTATGCTACACACTAGGCATGTTTAGTTTTTTGCACCTATGTTGAGCTTACGGCGCTGAGCCGTGGAATAGAAACCTATTTTCAAGCTGTAAGTAGCTGTATCTCAGAAACAGTGAAAGATGGGGCCAAGGTTTCTATTAATCACTAATAGGAAGTGGCATACGCCGCAAATAAAATAAAAATCATCGACCTTGGATGACTTTGAAGGTCGTTAACAACCGGTACGGTCGGCGATCCTAGCGACAGCTGGGCTTCTTGTTATTATTATCATTAACAAGTTTATTAACATTTACAAGTCTACCAGCAAAAAGCGAACAAGCAGGAGACGTTGTAGTAAAAGTTTTTAAAAATGTTCATATCATCAAAGCAGAATGTTCAAAATGTTGCCCTTGAGTCGCCTATACTCGACGTTGCTGATTGAAGCAGCTTCTGATTGCTACATGGTCTGGTCTGCAGCAGCATGTCGCTGACGACCAGTGGCACCACAATCCACGGCATCAACTACAACTGACGCAAAAGACAACATATCTGCACAATAAACTTTTTATAATAAGAACATTGTTTAAAGACGTTTATTAGTCAGCCTGTAGTCTATCATACTCAAACGTTTCATCTCATTCTGATACGTTAACTCTATATTATGGTTTTTTAACTCTTACGTATATTACTATATCATGTAATTTGTTTCGATTTGTCAACGTTTTTAGACGAATATAAATAAATGAACGATGAACCGAAATTTGAAGCTGTAAGTTAAAAAGCAGGTGACACAAGACTTGCCCCCACTTTACCCCATCATCGCCTCAACAAACATTATTATCATTATCAAAAAATTTATTATTTTTTTAATCCACAGCAAGGAGTGAGCAAACAGGAGACATTGTAGTAAAAGTGAAGTGACCACAGCGACGTTTAATCGCTGGCGAAAGTGCTGTGGACGGAGAGCGCATTTCCGCGTTCGTTTTACAGTCACCGACAGCCACTGAATAAGTAAGCTGTCCACCTTCGATCTCTAGTGACGGCTGCCATTCGTCAGCCCAACTACCGCGTTAAGCCCGCGTCACACGAGCGGTTTTCATGACGCGTCAAGACGGCTCGTGTGACGCGGCCTTTAATTCCACTGCTGATCGTGCGACGTTTCGGCTGACTTTGTGGCAACTGGAACGAAGATATCGTATAAACCGCTGTTGGCAATTAGTTGCCTGCAGTGTATTTGGCCTCCTTGTTACCTGCCGAATTGTCAGCTGCCGCCCTTGCTGTGGTCGCAGTGTCAATAAGGTGGGAGTCAGTCTAGGTATCTGGGACTGTGACATCCCAGGCAGTAGTTTGCCGTTTTCTCAGCGCAGCAGCGTGATACCATCTGGATGCTTGCCGTCATCTTGACTTCGACCTGACGGTTCTTTGACTGCTGCGACTTGTGCCTCCTTGAATGCCCGCCATAAGATGTCTTTGAGTTTGCTATCAAGCTGATGTCTCGGACCGCTTCTGCGACACGCCAGGTCTTGGAGTCCTCGTGCACTGGCTGCTTTACCAGTACCACACTACCACACACATAAGTGGTTTACAGGCCTTGCATTCCATTCTGTGTGCCACGGCTACTCGCACTGCTTCGTCGGACAGTAACCGATGCTATCGGCGTGCATGGAGCCAGTCATCAGTGTGTGGAGATGATGCGGCCAAGAGTCTTCTTAATGCCCCATGCGTGTCGTTTGATGTCCTGGCGTAAATGGAGGTTATATGAGTGGCTGATGCGCGATCGTAACGAGGACGACCGCATATTATGTCCGCGATCGGCGCCGACACCTTTTCTTGCGGCTGTACTGCCTGAGATAAATGTCGAGGAGGACTAATGCTGATTTACTGTGTGTGCGGCACATAGCCTGTATCAGTGGACAGCCACGGCAGTGCGGTGTCGTGCTGAATGCGTTATTCTAGCAGCAGACGACATACGACGCGTGCGCAGTTAGTGAGCAGTGAGCACCACATGCAGTCCTCATCATCGTCAGTCTTCATTCCCATACAGCTTGCTGTCTGTCACGGCTACCTACGCCTTATTGAATTTCACTTCAACAGCAACTTGCATGATATATAAGCTTAGGGGTGTGCAGCAGCAGCAGCGTAGCTCCTCTTGGGAACCCGTCCCAGAGTTACGGACTATACGGAGCGTCACCTGCCGTGTGGGATCACACAGTGTTACGTACTGCCACACGACACAGGTGAACATATTCAGCCTTAACCCGAACTAAGCATAATTTGATTTATTTATCCAGAAAGGACGGAAGACTGAGTTGACTTGGGCGGTTGGCTATGCCGAGATAGTTTATCTGTTTAAAGTGGCAAATATCCATTTGATAGCGACTCGATCGGGAGTCGAACACACAACGTGTTTATCGCAAGTTTGACTCTTTACCGTTACGCTACGAAATCACACTTTAAAGACCAAATAATTTCGTACTATGCATAATAATTGCTTGTCTGTGTCAAGGATTAATTTCCGTTCAGTAGCAGACTGCATGCGTAAGCTGAACCTTGCATGAGTGCACTGGCTTTATAGCGCTCGTTCGTGTCTGCAACACGATTTTTTATTACTGTAATTCAAGATCCAACCACATAACGAATGCGTCCGTTTGAGCAAACATCGCCGAGAAGAAACACAACCGCGGTCGGTGCAAAGAAACAAGCAACACCACACAGCACTACTCTCTTGAACTCGCATCTGAAGCAAAAATACTGCAGGAATATATTGTCGTTTTGAACTTCACACGACTCTGCAAGCGCAGCAGAAATGATGTGACCATTATGCATACTACTGCTTAATGATCATGATAATTTAATTGGCTTTCGTGTTACAGTTTAGAAAGATTCACTACGGAGAAGCTTACGGTTTTGCATCAATTCTGCATTGAATAGCTCTTCAGTGAAATTGAACAGTTAAACATCCAAATTTCCAAAATCAAGAAAAAATTAATCAGGATTTTAGTCCACAGCCAGATTGGATGATTGCATAGCAAACACAAATACATAAAACACGGCATACGTAACATTTTCCCCAACGAATAACGAGAAGCCCAGCTGTCGCTAAGATAGCCGACCGTATTGGTTGTCAGTGACCTTCAAGGTCATCCAACGTCGATGATTTTTTTACCTCATTTGAAAGGGCGTATGCGATTTCTTATTAGTGATCAATAACAATCTTGGCTCTATCTCTTACTATTTCCGAGATACAGCCGTTCATAACTTGAAACTTTTCATTAAAAATTGCGGTCCAACTGCTGCAGATGGAGACATGGTTACTATTGACAACCTATAGGAAGTCACAAGCGCCCTATCCGATGGCATTATCGTCGACCCCCTACGACTTACCGTTTAGTCACAATAACGCACGATTGGCATGCCATAGTGCGTTAGCAGCGTTATGACCCTTTCAGGTCATTCAAAGTCATAGATTTTCATGTCATTTGGAAGCCACTGTGCGACTTTCTATTAGTGATCAATGACAATCAATGCCTTATTTCGCACCGTTTAGCCACAATACATTCGTTGCAGACAGACGGACGACAACCGTACCATAAGCTCGACCGTTACTTTAGTACGGTCGGCTAAGAACAAAAAACAACAGTGACAAAGTCTTACTTACTTTCCCGTTGTTACTAGTCCGAGTCCAGTGGGTTCGAATCCGAGTTCGAGTCACGAAAATAATGACTCGAGTTCGATTTGAGTTTACTGTAAGACTAGATAAAGCCTAAATTTAGAGATGTTTTTTATTTACTTGCGTCAAAAATTGATCGATGTTTGGAATTCTGCCACGGCACACCGCAGAAAATTTGCATTAAGAACGCCGTAATTATTATTAAACGTTCAGTCAGACCTCGTGACTTTCGGTGCCGATCACTACACTGCCTTGTTGTGATTATTATCAGTATTCAGACATCGCAGCGATCTAATGCACGGCAGAGAAGTGGAACGAAATGTGACCGTGCTTGACGAGCTGGTGCTAAGCCAACAAGACCCGTCATAAACTCGCCGTTCAATACGCCAGTTGTCATACTTAGATCATCATCGTCATCACACTGAGATGTTTCAATAACTGAAACGAAAAAGGACACGAGAATTGTTGGTCTTTTTTACGAGAACGCGTGAACTGTAATTTTTAAAACCAAGAGAAAAACGACAAACAAATAAAGTACAAAATATCGACAAGCAAAAGCCCCTGTCTTTTTCAAAGCAGAATTTCTGACGACGTCGTAAGTTTCAGGGGGCAACTTTTATGTTTTCGGTAAAATTAAGCACGGCATCAGGATGACTCGCGCCGAAAGATTTTTAAAGTTACATAGACTACAAAAACCTTTTGGGGCTCAGGCACGGTGTACGATGTACCATTTTGTCATTGTAGCTTCTGCTGCAGCGCTGTGCTCACGGTCTCACACCACTGCAGTGCTCACACTGTTTTTCATTTATTATAGACAATCCTAACGCCCGTATGCTATGACGGCCCACATGATGGCGCGTTACTGTCGTTAGCAGCACATCCGTAGCAGACTTTGCATTATCTGCTGTGTAAACTGAGGCGTACCGTCTGCATGTGTGAATGGCTGCCGTGTGGCAGGTAGTCAATCATCACTGTTTGTTTGAGCAGCGAGTAGATTGACTGGCGAAGTCGAACGGTTGATTAGTGAACTGGACGACGCGCTGCACGGGGGCATCTCCTGCGGTGCAATGGCAGCAGCAGCAGCAGCAGCTAGCGTAACTAAATAACCGACCAGCATGCAGAAGCGTGTCGGCTAATGGCAAATGGATTCCGCATGAAAAATGTACGGCCCACCAGCTACGTGTCACTGAAAGAAAACGAGCTTCTGACACGAACTAAGGCACCAGTAACTGTTGCGAGGAACTGTGTCACTTACAGCCAATGAAAAGTCCAGGGACTTTTAACTGTAAGCTATACAGTCTGCATACAGAGTGCGACAAAAAGTAACTCTAAAGTTGCTTGCCATTTTCTGAGCAACCGCCTGGAATTTTAACGCGAAATTTTACCCACTTATTACCCGTATAGAAAAGCCAAGCGGGTTCTGTTAACTTTTTATTGTTACAAAGTGATGATTTTTTGGGGGGGGACTTCGTTATTTGCACGCTCAAAAACAGCGGGATTCAGTTTGTTGTTAGTGGTGTTGAACTGACGTAAACTTTATAAGCAAAGTTTGCAAAGTCTTTTCTTTTAATTTCATGTTGTATTTATTGACAAGTGCTCAATAAAACCAAAGTTCGTCGCTGAACTTAAGCCGGTGCTGCAGGTGATCTGGGACAACATGCCGCAGAGAGTATAGAGAGCGATCAACAAGGCTATTAAAATTTTTACCTCCGCCAAGGAGGTTATGTTTTTGCCAGAGTTTGTTTGTCTGTTTGTCTGTCTGTGTGTGTTAACAAGATAACTGAAAAAGTTATAGAGGGATCTTTCTGAAATTTTCAGGGAATGTCGGGAATGGCAAAAGCTACAAGTGGTTCAATTTTGGGGGTGATCCGGAAGGAATCCTGGATTCTGGATCACTTTGAAATTTTCGTTAACATTGCTTTCAATGGGGCATAAGGGAAACCGCTGCCAAACCGAATATGGTGCTGCCACCTGGCGAACAACATAACGTTGGCGGAGGTCTGCGGTCTCTGGCTGCTTTTCTAGTTTTTAAATGCATGTGTAAAAGTTGGCGATAGACATTTCGAGTACCCGCGGTGAGTGGCAAAGCTGTTTATTAGGTTGGGGACAATGCCCATGAAAAAAACCAGAACAGTAGGCCTACATATTCTGTGCTGTGCCCGAGCAAACTACCACACGAATACTTGATACTCATTCACGAAATGAAAGTATATACAGAATAGTGTCGACCTCAGCCTTAGTGATTTTTTTTGCTCGCAGCGCTCGTTATAGACTGAGCAATATAGAAGTACAGTTAGTGCAACGGTTACAATATTCTACTGTTGTCGATGAGACGACGTGTTGTGCGTTGTGTCGGTAATTAGCTTCAGCAAGTTGCTCGAGCAGAAAGAGCAGCTGGAACAGAAACATCTTCATCTGCTGCAGATTCTCGACACTGAACGCCAGTCCAAGTGGCAGTATGTTCAGCAGACTGAAGAGCTTGCCGCTGAAGTCAGAAAGCTCAAGAACGAGGTATTCACCTTCGTAGTTTTAAAAACGTTGAAAAGAAATTATTGGAAAAAACCAAACGTTTGTAATCGCGTGTTTATGAAAAAAAAGTTTTTTGAAAAACGTTTGTAAAAGTGATAAAAACGTTACTCTTTTTTTACATGTTTTGACGTATTGACGTTAACTAAAATTACTAAATGGTAGCAATTGGCTGCTGTGGTGCTGCCTTAAATATAATAAACTTTGTTGTTTCATCGGCAGCACTTTCATTTTTGTAATAAATATTCTTATTTACTTTTTGTTTTGCACTAACTTTTTGACGTTTTTAAACAAAAAAACGTAAACGTCTGTAAACGCATTTTCATAAAAATATATAAAAAGTTGATAACGTTTATTATAAAATATTCGTTCGATGTGGCTGGTAGATTCGGTCAATCCGCCGAGACAGACGATGCTCAACCGACTCAATCAGCCCAGAAAGCGAAGAAATCAGGAAAGTAAAAAAGGTAAGAAAATTTTTGCTTTTTATTGCCCAGTGCTAAAAGTTACTTAACTCGACTTCGTTACTTCATTTATTCGACATATAGATTTTGTGTAAGCGTTTGTGTTTATAGCGAACAACGTCATGTAGATTTAGATACATGTATGTTTATTCCGGTCGGGAAAGAAATATTTCGCGCGGTCCGTCCCTAGCTAGATAAAGCCACTTTGTTTTTTAAAGTTGATTCCAATAAATTACCCTTTAACGTTAACAATAAAATAACGTTGATTTGTGTCAAATTTGGTGCCGAGCTGATTAATACTTTTTAAAGTTGCAGGCCGTGGAGCAAAATGGCCCCGCTTTTTGGCCTACTCTGTACGTCGCAGCCAACGACGTCGTATAGTCTGAACTTGTCTGCGCAAACAGCAAGGAACGACGCTGCTTTTGCGATTGAACGAGACAGATGATGCATTATTGAATTCGCAATCACCACGGAGTTATCATGTGCTACAGGCGAACCTATTTGCACGCTATTAACCGTGTTACAGTGTAAGAGATTGGAGTTGGACGCATAAATAGCAACATTAGTTCTTCAATCTACCTTGCAGCTATTCTTATACGCACGACGACGCACCAATTTTCCGTATGACCCAACAGTTAGTTGTCCAGTTTTCTGCGACCCAAAGTAATCCGTCAGAAATAGTTATTTAATTTACTTAGTCAGCTCATAATATGTGACATAATATGTGTACGACTACGAGAATATTTAATTAAGAGCCCTAGTCTTTCATATTTCCATCTGTTACAGTAAAGAGTTACAGCGAGCTACTAGCTCACACCTCACACGATAGTGTGAGTGTTGTAAGGACGACCTTCAAAGTATATGGGAAAAGGCAAACTTTGACCCTCAGCCAACCCAAAACCACTGAACCGATCGTCACCAAATTTGAATGGCGTGATTACGTTGTAGACGCCTACCACCAAAAAGATTGGGCTTGATCCGCCCAGGGGTTTTTGCTCACCATGTAGGTGAAATATGCACCTCTCATGTTCGAAATTTACTACACTTTTTTGGTCCTTGAACTCGCCTACAGGCGAGGGCGTTAGACCGATTTTTGCGCTTAATACGTCAAATGACGCGGTTCTGCGCAAAGAAGTGCCTTTTTATTGTTATAAAATAAAAATTTTATTTTTCACTTATTTATTCGAAAAATTCGACAAAATTACAATGGCACCTATGGGGAAAATTTAAAAATTCTTTTAACTGTCATAACTTCGGTTATGTGCAAGATAGAGTCGTAATTTTTGGTTTTAGTATATAATTTTCGGGGACGACCTAATTAACGGTGACATTTATATTTACCCCCGGTTGACCCGCGTTGCCATGACAACGAAATTTGGGACAAAATTGGCTATAACTCGGCTTGCGTAAGAGATTTTTGCAAGATTTTTGCACCTATAAGGGGATTTTGGGGGATGGGCCATCAAATGCTGTCAATTGCATTTTTCCCGACCGACCCCCTTGCCATGGCAACGAAATTTGGGACAAAATTGACTATAACTCGGCTTGCGTAAGAGATATCTGCGAGATTCTTTGCATCTGTGTTGGAGTTTACAACTGCGTGTGTAAGGACGATTTGATGATATCAGTCCTCTAAAACAGCAAAAATCATTTGGGTAACCTTAGGTGGGCTATGCATATGGCGTCCTTACAAGCTGTCTTTAGTTGGTAATCACTAACTTAGTTTAAAGCCTTCTTCATTTGATGTTATTTGTCATATTAGGCCTACTTGCCCAATGGTTACCAGTTTGGCCGAACTGCCCAAAATGTGCACTGCAAAACAACAGATAGGCCTAAGCGTATAATATAAGCTTAACTAATGCAAAAGTCCGCGTAATGACGATATGGTGATCTCATATAGCTGCTTTTACTCTGGACCAAAATACTATAGACCTGCTGCATCGGATGGTCATTGCCATAATAGGCTACTCAGGGTAAAATTGAGTGCACTAGCAGCGAATATAGGGCCAAGACGACAGCCGGATCATTCATGCATGAGTTAGGGCCTATAAATGACAAGCACACGGATAAGTTCACTTTATTATTCGGCCATCCATCTGTGCATTCTACACGCGTTCATAACTCAAGCAATAATAAAGCATAAAAATCCAAGATTGATGTGTTTTCCATGGCACAGTAGCTGCTACAGCATCTGTCAGCTTTAAAGTGTCTAATGTCAGGGTTAAGGTTGTGCTGTGCAGTTGGACAGTTTGTGTTCATAGGCCTATGAGTGCCCGGTTAGCTAAATATTGTGTCGGCACAGGGTCATATTTTTGCTTCCTTTTGGGCCTACCATTAGCTAAGCCATAGGCTAACAGAAACATTTTTGGCTGCTACGCTAATCAGTAAACATTGGGCAGGTAGGCCTAATATGACAAATAACATCAAAGGAAGAAGGCTTTAGACTATGTTAGTGATTACCAACTAAAGTCAGCTCGTAAGGACGTCATATGCATAGCCCCATCTAAGGTTACCCAAATGATTTTTGCTGTTTTAGAGGACTGATATCATCACATCGTCCTTACACACAGTTGTAAACTGGTAAGTTTTTTTTTACATATATAATCTAATATGAGCTACGTCAGGGTCGCTATGTAACGTCGTAAGTGTAAGTAATTATACTTAATTGTAGCGTTGAGACAAATTGCACTTCAGGATGTAGGACGCCAAGTGCTGCAGGCATCGACTTCAGCGACTCAGATTCAGCGAGTTTTTCAGCTGACATTGCACGCTGTACAAATTTGCTTACTTACTTACTTATTTCAGTGCGATATTTTTCCGGCGTCCTATCGTATGAACAAAACAAACGGGATATCGCTGCGGTCGAGAGGTGTATTGGCGAGAATCTTTTAGGAAGCTGACAGTAAAGATGTCGTGATTTTAGCTTAACACTCGTGATTTTTGCTTGTACAGTGTCACGGTGTGACAGACACACGGACAGACGGACAGACACCTCTGCCATAGCTAAAACAGGGTATCTGCATAGCAAGCTATGCGGACGCACGTTAAAAACTACAGACATTCGGCTAATTGGATGTGTCATTTTTCAATTCGTTGAAATTGACAAAGTTATCGACTTGTCTTGGTGTAGGCCTACTACTTTTTTGGGACACATTGTAAATGACTAGTAAGTTCTTATTCTAAGATTCAGAGACGTGATGATCGTGGAAACAGATCTTTCGTCTGCTTGGAAAAGACGAACGAGACGTCGGCGCAGTGGTGATGGTAACGTCGCTTCGCGGAGAGTTTCAGATTCATGCGATGATGATGGTCAGTTGCGTCGTAGCCGTTGGGTGGGGAAACAAATGCATTGTCAAAAAATTGTTCGAAAATTTTCCTGTTGGAATATCTTGTCGCATACTCTGACTTGCAGGTACAAAGTTTTGTCCAGAAATTTAAAAATGTGGTTAAAAACCTGCCATTTTTGAAAAAATTTTAAGCAAAATTAAAATTTTGAGCACTCCTCTGTGGGAAATTGGCACTTTGTGGTTGGAATTCTGTCGGAAACCTGCAACTTCTTGCTCCGCTTCTGTTTTTAGCCCACGTAACGGCCGACCCGACGACAGGAGACGCCACGGTTCCGCGGTCACGGCTGTACTGTGACGTGCAGGTTCAAAGTTTCTTCCGCGGCTGGATGTGTCGTCGGCGCTGGAAGCAGATCGTGGAGTTGTACATCCGGTCCGATCACGCCGAGTCAATGCGCAAACGCAACAGCATCGTGTTCAGTCTGGTCGAGTGTGAAGAGGATTACGTCAAACAGTTGTCGGCGCTCGTCTCGGTCTTTCTACGACCTCTGCGCATGGCCGCCAGCTCCAAGACACCGCCCATCACCCACGACGACGTCAACTCCATCTTTCTCAACAGGTCCGTCGACTTTGCATGTTGTTGCTTATACGCCGTTAACTAACTTGGAGCAAGCGTTGAATACCTGCACACCAGTTAGTAGGGGTTGTGTTTTATCGAAAAATGTATTTGGGACGTGGCTAGGTGTAAAATGAGACAAAAGGTTTGAAAAAATATGGAAAAATGTTCTTGTTGAACATGTAACCACAGACTCGGTAATGTAAGCACAACAACTATTTGGCATAATATAGGCACGTTTTTCGTGACTGGTTTAAAATTAACCACCTTATGATGTCAGTTTGAGGAGAGACTATTCTCAGTACTGGAAATTACGGAAATCTTCTTTGAACATTATTACCGTTTTTTCTTCATTTACTTACTTACTTACAACTTATGCAACTTTAGTGCTTTTCCGATTCTCCAACTGATGAAAAGGGGACTTATCCCAAGAACACAACTTCGCTGACGGCCTTCGGCCTCGATTTTTGGCTTCTTGAGTCTCAACCGTGGTTTCTGCATTTTGCTCAATAGTCTTTACTTTTTCAGCGCTCTCAGGACTGGGTCGATAAAACGCTGCTGAAGTCAACCTACGTCTTGCTGCAGGAGGCTCTGCTGCTACTTGATTGACTTGTGCCGTCACGAGGGATAGCCTCTGATGATGAATTGACGATTGCGTCGAGTTAGATTAAGACTGATGTATGTTTGTGTATGCTGCGACGTATGCAGTGAGACGCTGCTGTTTCTGCACCAGATATTTCTCAAAGGTTTGATGGTTCGCATGGAAAACTGGCCAACAATCGTCCTAGGTGAGTGGCGTACAGTAGGCTACAGTTAATTGACTACTTTTATTATTACATCTGGTCAACGGCGTCGGGGGTTGAGACGTAAGCGGGACAGCAAATTGCAGTTTTGCGACAGACACTGCAAATTTCCGACAGAGAAGATTATAAGTGCTCAAAATTTTAATTTTGTCTTTAAAATTGTTTACAATGGGCGGTTTAACCCTAGATTTTGCATTTTTGTAGGAAGTTTTCGCCGACGAGAAGAAGATTTTTTGGACACTTTTTCCGGCAGACAAAAATTTACAGCGGGTACTTGCCATGACGCCACTGAATCGAGGCATCTCTACATTTATACATGGACATGGGTCCATTTTCCATAATCCAACTCAACCCAATCCATAACTTTTGCAACCCAACCCAGCCCA